>WNFS01002182.1_pt1 | contig 21439 bp, 12 predicted proteins | sample 5400141 | NCBI WGS metagenome assembly WNFS01 (sample SAMN13153358, study PRJNA577476) | soil metagenome | isolation source: 60 cm saprolite under Madrone tree | place: USA:California | collected 2016-06-14
GAGGCTCGTTGAGATTGACGATCAGTATGTCGACATCCCCGTCGTTGTCGAAGTCTCCAAACGCGCATCCCCGAGCACAGTGTGCCGCCGCTACACCCGGACCAGCCTCCTGGATGAGTTCTTCGAACACACCTTCGCCCAGGTTCCTAAAAACGACCCGCGGTGTTTTATAGGGGTATTGCGACAATATTCGTTCAACTTGGGGGTAAACATGGCCGGTAACCATAAAGAGGTCCGGAAGACCATCGTTGTCGAGGTCGACGATGCCTGCTCCCCAGCAGACGTAACGAGTTTCAACTCCAAGGCGCGAAGACCCGGTAGCGTCCTCGAAATTTCCTTTCCCGTCGTTGTGATAAAGGATGTTGGCATCGTCCGCAAAGTGCGTCTTGAACAGATCGAGATGACCATCTAGATCATAATCGCCGACCCCGATCCCCATACCCGCCTGCTCCATGCCATCATCGCTCAGGGCCGCCCCTCGCAGTACTCCTTCTTCACGGAACGTTCCGTCTCGATTGTTCATGAATAACAAGCTGGGAGTCGAGTCGCAGGCGACGTAGATGTCTTGCCATCCGTCTTCATCAAAATCCGCCGCTACGACAGTCATGCCATACGTGGCCGCGGCATGCGTGATGCCGGCCCGTTCCGTCACGTCAGTGAACGTTCCGTCACCGTTGTTTCTGTAAAGTGAATTTCTGCCGGTGGCTAATCCTCGCGGCCCGCATTCGACGGGAATTCCTTTCCACCTACAGTTCGGGTTTTCGCCCGGAGCGGCAGCATTTTCAAAGGAAAAGCGAACATAGTTGGAAACGAACAGGTCCAGGTGTCCATCGCGGTCGTAATCCACAAAGGTACAGCCCGCGCCAAATCTTTGTTGGTCGCTCCAAAGCCCCGCGCTCTTGGTCACGTCGGTGAAAGTTCCGTCGCCGTTATTGCGATAAAGCGCGTTCTGCCCGAAATTGCTGCAAAAGATATCGTCAAAGCCATCGTTGTTGTAGTCTCCGATGCAGACTCCACAGGCCCATCCGAGCGAATGCAACCCTGCTTTTTCTGTGACGTCCGTAAATGTCCCGTCGCGGTTGTTTTTGTACAGCCGATTTGTGGTGCCGTTGGGAGCGCCTCCGAGCCGAGTGCCCGACAGCACAAACAGATCCATCCACCCGTCATTGTCGTAATCAATGAAGGCGCAGCCGCATCCGGTGGACTCTACGATGTACTTTTTGATTTCTGCGTCGCCGTAGATCACCGGCGCGCGCAGGCCCGCGGCAGCAGCGACGTCCACGAAATGAGCGTTGAAGGGACGACCGGAAGCTTTGGGCCTCGGCAGGGGCTTGGCCGTGTGACTTGAAACACCCTGTGCCAGCAACCGATTCCAGTGAAAGGAGAGCGCGGCCCCCATCCCCAGTTGGACAAACTTTCGGCGGCCGAAATTCATGGCGCGAAGGGATCGTGACTGGAGAAAAGCGCGGTGCCGCTCATTTCCGCGTCAATGCTACCTTTTCCGCGACCATCTGAGGATCGGCAAATTGTAACCAGAAGCCCATCATCTCCTCGTCACTGGGTTCGCCCCAACGAACTGTTTGGGATGGATCGGGGTTCTGGAAATTGTTCTTGGAATTGTCGAAATAAGCGATGGTCATGAGTTTCGTGCCTTTGGGCAGCAAGAACTGTTTCTTCAAGAAGTATGTTTCTTGCCATCGAAAATCATAATGGGGAACGTAGAGGAGTACCTCTTGACGGCCATCCGGATAAACAGCCTTGGTCAACATGTTTTTGCCGCGAAAATGCATGTGCGCCGTGTAGGCCACCGCGATCACATCCTTCGGCAAAATAAAGCAGGAAGTTACACGGTGATTGTCGTCGTTGGAAGGGATGAGAAACATGTTGTTCCAAATTTCGTACTGTCCGATCTCATGTTGGACGGGTTCCCGCGCGAATACCAGACCGATGCTGGTGCGATCCCTTACGTCCAGGCCATGATGATTGCTGTAGTGAATCTGAAATTGCAGATAGCCGCCCGCCGGGATTCGCAGCGCATAGCCTGGAGGCCGCGTCTCCGCCAGATGTCCCGGAAGATAGATCGCCGGCACGATATTCAAATAGCCCGAGGACTCGCCCGGAACGCCGCCACCATCCGGCGCTGCGCATCCGTCATCAATGACCGGGGCATCGGGGCGGAGGTGCAACACTTTTCCGGTGCGGTAGTGATATTGGTCTTCGCCTTCGTCGGCCTTAGCGTGCTTTTCCAGATGCTTCGCTACTTCGGCCTGATCGATCACCGACACCGTGGCGTGATGAACCACACGACGATCACCGGGACGCACTTCGGCGGCCTGTATCCATTTGTCTTCCGCGAAATTTGTGGGGACGTAGATATATTCGTAGTCGTCTTGGGCGGTTTTGGAGACCAGGAATTCCGGAACGGTCAGCACCACGTCCGGCTTGATATGCCAGCCTTGCGTGAGCACCGGGGCCGCTGAGGAAGCTTCAGGCTCGCCTCTTTTTGTTCCGTTTTTTACCCACGCGTCGATGATCGCGATTTCCTCGTCGCTCAAGCGACTGTCATTGCTAAACTCGCCGAACGCCGGGTCGGCATGCCAGGGGGGCATCTTTCGTTGAACCACGCTCTCCCGCATTGTCCGGGCAAAAGGGAGCACTTCGTCATAGGTCATCAGCGACATGGGAGCAATGTCGTTTGGGCGATGACAGGCTACGCAGTGCTTTTGCAGAAGGGGCGCCACGTCTTTGTGGTAAGTAATTTCTGATTTTGCGACCGAGGTGTTTTCCTGGCCTGCGACTGCGATCCCGCACAATCCCATGCATAGCGGAATGAGGAACGTTTGCGACAGACGCATATGAATTGCGACTCCACAGAACAACGAAACAGGTACTGCCCGATGCCGTTACTCGCGATGACACAGCGTGCACGAGCATCTAGCAATCTAGCGGTTGATTTTACACCTTATACGGCATTTTCGGACTGGCTGGATGGTAAGACTTCTTATCAACAACAAAATCTGGCGAAACTTCTCATCTTCTCTTGGTCCTGCAGAATAATCGTCCAAGGTGCCGCGCGAGAGAAATGTGTGCCCCGTTGACTGTTGGAAAGTCGGATTACTGGACATTTGTCGGTCCAGGGACCATAGGAGGGCTGCGACGAAGCCTACCACCAGAAGGGTGCCGTCCGCGTGCTGGGATTCCGGGGTTTGCTGGGACGCGTAGGCGTCTCCACTCCCAGAAGCCGTTGGGCCGATGATGACTCTCTCTAGGGAGGAACCTTTGTGCGATTGGCATTTTAGATTTGTATGTAGTAGTCGCTCGGGCCCGCCTTGACATTGGTCAAGGTTTTCATCGCCGTTCTCCTTTCGTTGATGTCGTGGTTCGTCTGCCGAGGAGTAACCCACTCAGCCCCCTCCACGGGTGGGGGAGCCGCAACTGCTAGTCTCAGGCCTAGCTTGCCCCAAAACTATAACTGCCTGCCTTCACATTGGTCTTGGTTTTCATGGCCGTTTTCCTTTCGCTAAGCAGTGTTGCAATTGGCAGGCCCACAGAAAGGTAGCTTTAAGCGCGTCCTTGGAAAGTGGAAGTCATTGCGTTGATGTGGGATAGACCAAGTGAGGGCTGAGCAGTACGTCCCTCCAGCGCTTCTTTCACTCTATCCGAAGAGATAGTCAGTCTATCTGAAAGTGAACGCGAGCAGCGGGGCAGTGGGCGGATAAAATGAATGGCGCAGGCGAAAAGCATGATTTGCAAACAGAGGTCTTCCCGGAGTGTCGCCTTTGGGAATGTATCCTCGAAGTGACGGCTAGGGATGCGCAATCACCATCAGCGTCGTAGCGCGCTTCAGGACGCAATTCAACGAGCGGCGAAGAGTTTCTGGGTCAAGCGCGGCGAAGCTCTCGTCCAGGATAATAGTGGGTGCACCCTGCAGCAGCGCGCGCGCAATGTAGAGGCGGCTGCGCTCTCCGTGCGAGAGCTGCCAGCCAGTCTCGCCGACCATCTGCAATAATCCCGCAGGCATGCGCTCGATCAATTCGCCCAGGCCGAGCTCTCGACAAATCTCTTCCGCCTGGGTCAGGTCATTTTGTGAAGGCGGCCAGCGGCGCCCCATCAGCAAATTGAAGGCGAAAGTTTCAGTCAAGACGTGGTTCTCATGGAACTGCGGGGCGGAGACGATGCGCCGGCGCCAGCCATCCATGCCCAGCGTCTGCCAATCCAGTCCCTCGAAGAGCAGCAGCCCTGATTGCGGCGCACGCATGCCTACCAGCAGCGAAGCCAGCGTAGACTTGCCTCCGCCCGAAGGACCTTCCAGCAAAATTCGGTCGCCCAAGCCAATGGACAAGCTGCACTTGCGCAGCACGGCCTCGCCGCGGTCCTGGTAGCGAAACATCAACTCGTGTGCCTCGACCAGCTTGTGCCCGTTATCGGTTGCTTGGGTTGTTTTCGGTGGACGAAACAGCGGCAGCCCCGACGCTTGCGGCCGAGCCGCCGCATGGAACAACGGCGCCACCTGTTTCCAGGAAATGGTGGCGTCCACCAAGTTCCACAAGCCGGTAGAAAGCCTTTTAAAAGCCCGATAGGCCAGAAGTATTCCACCGAGGGCGATGGCCAGCTTGATCGGCGAGCTGCGGCTGGATACAAATACGGGCGTAAGACCGATCAGGCCCACGATCAACCAACCGCGAGGCAAGAGCGCCATCAGCCGAAGCGCCGACCCATCGAGGCTCTTGGAAATCTCCAGGTAACGCTCGAGCGCCTCATCTTCGCCCTCGTGCCATTGTTCCTGCGATTGCTGCGCCATCCGGGTGCGGTGACCGACCATGCGCTCGATTAGGTCGTGGGTCATTTTCAAGCGGGCGGTGGTCCAGACCTGGCGGCGGAGGTAGTAGCGGTGCCCAATAACGGCAACCAGCAAGATCCAGCCTAGAAGTAGGAGTCGCAGGATAGTGGCGCCTGTGCCCCACCCCAAAACAAACAGCGCCGCGCCCAACTCAACGGCCGAAATCAAGGCCAAGAATCCGCCGTTTAGGGCCATGGATTCCACCGCTTCCGACTCAAGCACCTGTCCCAAGAATTGGCCAGCTCCCCGGCGGCGAATCTCCTCCGGCGCGAGGCGAAGCGCGCCATATAGCAGGCGGCGCTTCAGCAGGGTCGCGGTGCCGATAGAGATTACGCCCTGCAGCCAGGAGCCGAGCAGACGAAAGGGCACCAGAGTCAGCAAAAGCAACGCCCAGGCCAGTAGCCAGCCGCGATCGAAGCGGCCCTCGAGGGCGGCCAGTCCAATCAGCCACCAGGAGACAATCCAGAGAACATATTCCCCCGTGTAAGCGGCTACCAGGGCGAGGATTCGTCCGTGCAAGCGCGCCCGGTGTAACTGCCGCCAGAAACTTCCGCCCGGAGGCATGCGCAGCATCCAGCAGCTAGCGATCGGCCGATTGCGCAACCGCTCACGCATGAGCGCTTCCCGTGCTCGCTGCTGGCGCCGCTTGGGAATACCCGCACGTTCGACGAGCCGCAGAGTTTCCTGTTCTAGGGGCGCCTCAACCTGCTCCAGCAGCGCGGCCCGGATGGCTTCCGGCTTCACTGCTGTGACCTTGAGATCGGGGGATAGCAGCGATACAACTTTCTTTTTTGCGCCGAGCAGAACGAGGAATTTCGCTTCACCATTCGCGGGCAGTAAAACAATGGCTGGGCCGGCGGCGCGCACCATCTGGTCAACGGTGTCGTACGAAGCGGCTACAGATTCTGCTTCGAGGCCGAACCACTCGGCTGTTCCATCTATCCATTCCTGGAGCGCTGATGTATCGGCAGCCATGCCACCCGGCGCCGTAGGAATCTGTACTGGCTGCGGCGCCAGCCCGCTCTTGCGGGCAAGGGCCTCAATGGCTTGCCCGAGTTGGCCAGCGGGCCAGGCGAGTGCTGCCAGCTCTGGTGTCATGCGCTCACCCTTTGCGCATGACGCTTTAGCTGTCCGTCTTCCAGCCGCAGACGTTGCCAGAGAGCGCTCGACCACAAGCCCTCGCGCACGTCCTCTTCGGCCTGCAGCAAGCTGCGATAGCGCGAGTCCACCCGTCGCGCCAGCACTTCGGGGGCGCCATCCTCGACGACGCGCCCCGCTTCGACGACCAGAACGCGCGGAAACGAGAGCGTCTCTCCAACATCATGTGTGACGCACAACAGGGTAGCGTCGCACCAGTGTCGGCGCGTGCTCGCCATCAACGATCGCCGCTGCTGGCGATCCAGGCCGCGAAACGGCTCGTCGAGAATGGCTAGCCGTACGCCACTCTTGTGCATGGCGCGCCCCAGCCGCACGCGCTGACCTTCGCCGCCGGAAACCAGGGCGCCGCTTTCGCCGAGTTCGGTTTGCAGGCCGTCAGGCAACTTCTGCAGCAGCTCGTGCAACTCCGCTTCTTCCAGGAGCTCAGGACTAGGCACCGAGTCGGCAGCTGAACCGTAACGGAGGTTTTCAAATAGCGAACGGTTCCAGATCTGTACCGCTGGGTCCACCCAGGCGGTTTTGGCGCGAAGCCGTTCCAAATGTGCGCTCTCCAGCGGCATGCCATCAACCAGCACCCGCCCGGTCGCCGGCCGATTCCAGCCAAGCAGAATGCCGACCAGGCTCGACTTTCCTGCGCCCGAGGGTCCGATGATCGCCACGTGGCTGCCCGCTTCAATAGCGAAATCCAGACCCTCCAAGACGGTGTGCCCGGAAACCAGAATGCTGACATTCTCAAGGACGATCGCTGCGGGGCCGGAACTTGCGGTAATGTTTGGCTCGATCACCGGCGCAGTTGCTGCCAGTTCGGGCCGATTCTTAACTTCCTCCGGCGCGCCCAGCGGCTCCAGCAGACGCAAAGTCCGGTTGCGATGGCCGGGATATTGCCAGGCTATCTGTGCAATGTCCTGGCCGGTCACCGGCAGGTTGAGCGACCAATAGACTAACAACAGAACGCTTCCCAGTTCGCCGACGCGCGAAACGTGATCAATCAACAGCCAGGCTGCCAACCCGAATCCAGTAAAGAACTGCGCGCCTTCCACCCAGACCACCAGGCGCTCCAGGGAAAAGGCAGCTCGCGTCCACTCGCTCAGCAGACTCTCATGCTCACGGCGCAAAGCGCGCTCGGCTCGGTGGACAATCAAAGGTACAAGCCCCAGGAAAGCGTCCAGGTAGTGGCGGCTGAGCGCACCCGCGTGGTTCTCCAGGCGCATGTCGCGCTCCGCCAGCAACGGCTGCACCGCCAGGGGTAGACCGACGGCCACAACTGCTGCCGTGAGAGCGATCGGTGCGGTCCCAGGATCGAGCCAGATTATGCCTGCGGCGGTTAGCAACAGCTCGAAGGTCGAGCGCAGCAGGCGGCCGCCAAGATCTGGTAGGAGGCGAATTCGATGGATCTGGTGGCTACGCGATGCCATGTCGGAGTTCAGCCGGCTGTGAAAATAGCGGTCCGCCAGGCGCGGAATCTTCTTTAGGAATGCGATCCGCAGCCGCGATTCCAGTCGCCGCCCCATGCTCAGCAATCCCGAGACAATGGGAAATTCAAGCAGCAGCAATGCAGCTACGAACACCAGAAGAGCGCCCATGACGACGATGCGCTGAACAGGCAAACCGATCTCATGAGCCAGGTCAAGAAGTCCGCGGAAGAGCAGTGCCTCAACGATGACGCCGGCGCCAGCCAGCAACAACGCCAAGAGAATTGAAACTGGAGCAATCGCGCCATCGGCCGCGAGCAGCCGCAATAGCTCAATTCCGGGCCGCGTCTGCCGCTCTCCCAGCGCGGCGACCAATTCGGGAGAAAGCACGGCGGGCGCCTGCTCTGGCGCGACGGCAAAACCGGACTTCGATTTTATCTGCTGTGTGAGCCCGCTGGCGTGCACCAACACCGCGCCTCGAAAATAAATCTGCTCTTCTCTGTGCTCGCCAGCCGGTGCTTCGCGGACCGACCAGAATTGGGGAGGGATCATTGATGGCTGGCCGCCGGATACCGCGCGCGCACCTTCGTACAGGTGCTCGATAAGCCGCGTGGCTTCGCGGCCCCGCCGCAAGCTTCGGGACTTGACAATAGCTTCCAGGGTGCGCACGGAAGCTTCCAGCGCGGCCAGAGGGCGCCATCCTGCATCGGCCGCAGCGCCTTCGACAAGACGTGCTGCTTTGCTTCGGGGGCATCCCAGGTCGGTGAGCTTGCGGCAAAGCGGGCACAGGAATTTTTCCGAAGTTGCCCACTCTCGCCAGGCGCTTAGAGGCGCGAGTTGCGTGTGCACGTGCAGCGTGGAAGCAAACTCCTCGCGCGAGGGCCAGCGGCGCCCCACCCCCGGGTCCATCACCTGCACAAGACCACTGTGGCGGCGCCAGGCCACCACGAAATGTGTGATCCCGCTGGTCAGGATCACAACCGCGATTGCGGGCAGCGCTTCCGATTCCTCTAGCAAGACGTAATCCGGAGGCACCATGACCTGTTCTGCCTCCAGCCCGAGTTGCACTGCGATGCTTTCGATCGTGTCGATGGAAGTGCCGTCCACATCGGTCTGACAGGCTTCGCGAAGTCGACCGTAACTGACGGGAATGCCGAAGCCTTCCAGCAGGCACTTCAGCGATGCCGGTCCGCAGTCCATCGCTGAGGTCTGTACTACCTCCGGGACCAGCAGCCGACGGCGGCCAAACCTCATATCATTGCCCCGCTTCTGCCGAAACTATCGCGTCGGGCTTGGCAAGCCATCGCCCTACCATGCGCAACACGAGGGAGGCGGGGGAGATTCGCTCGACTTGCACTTCGACCGTCCCTGGCAAGCCGTGCTGCAGATGAATGCGCGGCGCGGAATTCGAATTGACTGCTAGCTCGACACGAATCCGGCCGTCGCGAACCTCACTGGCCACCCGGGTGACCGTGGCTGAGACGCTACCAAATTGTGTCCAGGGAAAACCTTCCAGGTGCAGACTCGCATATTGCCCTGGCTGAATGCGGCCCACTGCATCAGGCGGCTGGAAATTGGCGACAATGCGAAGGTTCCCTGCCGGGACCACTGCTGCCAGTTTCTCGCCTTCGCGCACCACGCTGCCCACGCGCACATTCGCGACTTCCCCCAACCTGCCACTTACCGGGGCCCGGATGAGCCGCCGGTCTACGTCGTCTTCCAGGCGCTTGATCTCCGCTTCGGTGGTTTTTTCGAGGCCGCGCAAGCGGTTCGCCTCGCTCATCAGACCCTGAAGACGTGCCCGGCGATCTTCCTTATCCGTGAGTTGCTGCCGTTCGAGCTTGCTTACAGCAAACCCCAGACTGTCAGCTGCCGCGCGGCGTTGCTGTGCGTTCGCTTGCCCTCGCTCCCAATCCACCCTGGAGAGCAGGCCGCTTTTGTACATCTGTTGCACACGCTCAGCCTCCGATTCCGCGAGGCGCGCCGCGGCATCTGCCTCGCGAAAACGCGCGCGGGCTTCCTCCACCGCCACGGAGGCGGTCCGCAGCTCTTGCTCGGAGGCTTTTTGTTCAGCGGCAATCTGGTCTTCGACTGAACCGGCTTGGGGCCGCAAGGCAACCAAGCGTGTGCGTTCTTCGCTCAGTTGCAGCTTCTGGGTATCGGCGTCGAGTTCGACTAGCACTTCGCCAGCCTGGACCTCGCGGTCCAGCGCCAACGTGCTGGCGACCACGCGGCCTGTATACTGCGATTCAATCGGATGAGCTGCACGGTCCACTTCCAAATCGGCAGTGTCGCTGACCGCGTAAACCACAACCTGTGCCCGGAAGAACCAAGCCAGCCAAAGTCCTAGGAGGACTGCTGCAATCAGCAGTCCCCAGACGCCACGGTAGGATGTTTCAGATTCAAGGAACCGTTCAGAACGGAAAAAGGGATTGGCCATAATAACGGGCACCCGATTGCTCCCCCGGTCTCTAGCAAACCGCGGCGCCAATGGCTTGCGGCGCTGGAGCGCAGAGGGCGGCGCGACCGCTGCATATTATCGGAAAATCTCTCACTCAAGCATGGAAAATCGATAGGTGTGGGAGCCGCGGGATACTTGTTTTCCCAGCGGCTAGCAAGGACCGGTCGGAAAACCCGCCTTCACTTTGGTCTTGGTTTTCAGAACATCAAATTTGCGGCGACGTTGCATTTACTCGTTTCGTTCACCTCGAGCTGGTCGGAGAGTCCATCACGTTCCGACAGGGATCAATCGCCACCGGTGGCATAGATAATGTGGGGACCCGCTTTTAAACTCGTCTTGATTTTCATGCCGCTCTCCTTTCGCCTCGCAGCCTGGTTTTCATGGTCGTTCCTTCTTCAGAACATCAAATTTGCGGCGTGTATTTATTCGTATCCACCTCGAGCTGGTCGGAGGGTCGATCACTTTCCGTATTCCACTGCCGTGGGTCCCGCCTTGACTCCCGTATTCGCTTTCATGGCTTTTCTCCTTTCGTCGTCGTGTAACAGTCTTTCGTCTCATAGCAGAAGCAATTAACAAGCCAAAGCGGAGCGCTAGGTTGGAACGTGACGTAGGAAGACGGAAGTGCTTGTCACTGTGCGGCATACGGGCCGCGGAGAATTTCGGAAGCGCGCCGCTGGATGCACTTTGAGTCTATCTGGAAAGCTACATCCTATCTGAACAGTGAGTGCTAGAAGCGGCACCATCCATTAAAGGGCGAGGGGCAATGGGATACGTCTGGTGAGGCTACGCTCTGGGACTTACGTTCTGCAACAGCCGAGTGTAGTTTTCCCGGCAAGCCACGGAATTGGGATGTCGAGTTCCCAGAGCCTTTTTGAAGATGGCAAACGCTTGACGGTACAGCGCTCCGGCGGTCTTGAGTCTTCCCGTCGCCTGGCAAAGCAGGGCGAGATTGTTGAGGGTCACTGCGACATCAGGATGGTTGACGCCAAATAGTCTCCTCTTGATGGCCAGAGCCCGCCGATACTGCCCCTCTGCCTCCCTATACCTGCGCCTGGCTTGGTTGATCGCAGCCAAATTGTTCAGGTTGACAGCGATTTCGTAGTGCGCTGGACCATAGGTGCGGCGAAATATCGCCAGCGCCCGGTGGTACAGTCTCTCTGATTCCTTGAACTTACCCTGACCATCTAGGATCGCGGCGAGCGCTGCGATGTCCGCGGCTACCTGCGGGTGGGTTGGCCCTAAGGCCTTTTCACGGATCCGAACCGAGCGTCGCGCAAAGCGCTCACCACGCGCGTAGCGGCCACGAGAATGCTCCACTCCGCCAAGATTGTGGTAAATCGTGGCTACATCTGGATGATTTGGCCCCAGAGTCCTTCTGACAATGGAGAGCGCTCGGCGATAAAACTGCTCTGCTTCGTTAAACCGGCCCGTGTATTTGCAAAGCATGCCAAGGCCATTCAGAACGGCTGACGCCTCGACATTATCTCTTCCCAATGATTTCGCAGCTAAGGCAAGAGCCTTGCGAAAATACCGCTCAGCCAGTCGGTATCGCGACTGTAAGACCTTGATCGAACCCAACCTTCGCAGCAACTCCACGCGTAGAACGTCTTTATCCGGGTTGCCCTGGACTCTTTTGAGACTCTTGATCGATTGACGGCAGAGTCTCTCCGCCTCAGTATAGTCGCCTTTTGCTTCATAGCTGGCGGCCAGCGTGTTTGTAACAATAGCTATGTCGGGGTGTCGGCGACCACACGCCCGCTTCAGGATTGCGAGCGACCTCAAACAGAGAGACTGAGCCTTGCGATAGTGACCCTGGGAACAGTAATCAACAGCGCTTTCGTGCAGTTTTCGGGCCCGTTCGAGGGCGCTAGCCGGCATTTTCATGCAAGGAAATAGATACGCTCGAGCGCAGCGACACGATCAGCCAGACCGGCAGGTAAGCTCCCGACGCGAAGCACCCAGCCCGCATAATCCAGAACAACAATCAAGGCTACACCTTACCGCAACTGGGCGCCCTTGTTGGGAGCTTTCCTCTACGATCTGAGGGCGGCGGCGCGGAGCAGGGACTGGTTATGATTGGCTGCAATCCTTCCGGCCTTCATGCTGGTCTTCACCTTCACCCCGGCGGCGCGGAGCAACGTCTGGTTATGATTGGCTGCAATCCTTCCGGCCTTCAGATTGGTTTTAGTTTTCATCGTCTTTCCCCTTTCGTTGGTGAGTATCGCAATTCACATGCCAAGCAGCGCCAATAAGGTTGGGCGCTCGGTCTGAAGCTGGAAGTGCTTGCCATCGCGTGGGATAGAGGTGGCGAGCAGTCATTAGCATCCCGGTCCGATCTGTTCGCTCAGTTCGATCCGCGGAGCTGCAGTCTATCCGAAGAGATACGCTCTATCCGAACGGTGAGCTCAACCACAGCGCCAGGAGGGCGGGGGATTTGCTTTATTCCGGGGCACTATCGCTTTTCGTATTCGGGTTCCGACCCATCTGGTCTGTTGCGGTGCGCCATTCTTCAGCGCTAACCAAAAATCCCGGCGGGAGTTCAGACGCGCGTTCAAGAAACTTTCCGCTTTGCCGCTCCTATCCACTTGATTCCTTTGGTTGAGCTGAGCTTAGCGGCAGAGTTTGTTCGAGAAACGTCTGATTGTCTTCGCGGGAAAGACTCACAAGATTCGCCCGGTTCCAATAAATTCGGAAGCGCGTCGAGTCTTGGAATTTTGGACGTTCGGCGGAAAGAACAAGTTATTTTCTATAACCACGAAACCGGAAAGCGATTTGTTGATCTCAAGACGGGCTTCGCCTTGGCTTGACGAAAGACTGAGATCGAAGGTATTACGTGGCGCACGCTACGCCACACGTTCGCGTCCCGGCTGTTGGATCGAGGAATGGATATAGTGACAGTGCAACAGCTGCTCGGACATCGACTGTCATCGTAAGCATGCCCTATACGAACACAAATCTCGACTCAAAGGACGCAGCGGTGGCGAAACTCGAAAGTTTTAGTGACAATTTGGTGACAGTATGCACCAAAACGCAGCAGCAGGCCCCAAAACTGTCAGCAAAAATTCCGCTAAGAGCTGTTGCAAGTTATACTTAGAAACGGAGGAGTGGGTGAGCGGTTGAAACCGGCGGTCTTGAAAACCGTTAGGCTCGAAAGGGTCTCGGGGGTTCGAATCCCTCCTCCTCCGCCACATTGTCATGAGCGACGGCGGCGACAATGCGAGCCGCCATAAATATTCCGACGTCTTAACCCTTGCCAGACAAGCTCACGCGGCTGGGCCAGATTGAGATACCGAGCCTCGCGCTCAGTGTGGTCATTGTTCAGGACGATCCTCCCGAGCTCTTGCGTCGAGCGGTTGGTCACCTTGCGGAAACGTCGATGCCGGGAGAATGGGGCGACGTCGCACTCGCAGGATATCGCGACGGTTTCTTCCATCCCCTTAACTCGAATTCCTCGTCAGTCTCCCACAGCATTCGGGTCGTTCGGGCAAGGCCGAGCGATCCCAGCCGCCGCCGAGGGCTTGGATGAGGGTCACTGCGCCCACCATGCGGCGGCCGAGAATATTTACCGCCGTGACTTCGTCGGACAGAGCCGCACTCTCAGCGGTTGTCACCTCCAAGTAGCTGGTGACACCGCCCTTGTAACGGGTGATGGCGAGTTCCAGATATTTCTGAGCGGCGGCGACTGCTTTGTCCTGAACCTGAGCTTCGTGCTCGAGGATCCGCAACGCCGCTACGTTGTCCTCGACCTGTTGGAAGCCGGTCAGCACGGTTTGGCGATAATTGGCGACGGCCTGATCGTACGCAGCGACGGCCTGGTCTGAGGCAGCCCGGCGCCTCCCTACGTCGAAGATAGTAAACAGAGCCGATGGCCCGGCCGACCACAAAATGCTGGGGCCGGAGAGTAATGTTGTGGGAGAGCCACTCTCAAAACCTCCCACGGCTGCCAAGTTGACGAGCGGATAATAAGCGGACTTGGCGACCCCAATCTGCGCGTTGGCGGAGGCCATGAGGCGCTCGGCGGCTGCGATGTCAGGCCGCCGCTCAAGCAATTCTGAGGGCAGGCCGACGGGAATCGGCGGAGGGGGCATCGTTAGAGGAAGAGGAGCGAGACTGAAAGACGCCGGGGGCTTGCCAATTAAAACTGCTGCTGCGTGCTCGTACTGTGCACGGGCAACTCCGACATCAATGGCCTGCGCGCGGGTTGTTTCCAGTTGAGTCTGGGCTTGCTGCACTTCCACATCGGAAGCAATGCCCCCGGCAAATCGAGTCTTGATTAACTCCAAGGCTTGTTCATATTGAGTGACAGTGGAATTCAGAAGCTGCTCCTCGGCATCAAGCACCCGAGCCTGGAAGTAAAACAAGGCCAACTGGGAATGCATAGAGAGGTTGACGGCTGCCAGGTCGGCTGCGCTGGCTTGTGCCTGTGCGCGATAGGATTCAACGGTGCGCCGTACGCGCCCCCAAAGGTCGATTTGGTAAGACAATTCGAAAGGAATTTGGAAATCGTTGTAGGTAATGCCATTGAAGGCTGCGCTGCGAGGTTGACGATTGCCGGACGACTTTGTGCGGGTGGCGACGGGATCCGCAGCGACGGTTGGAAAATAATCGGCCCGCTGATAGCGGAGAAGTGCACGAGCCTGGGTATATTGAGCCTCGGCCGCCTTCAAGTTTTGGTTGGAGACGTTGACCTGTGCTTCGAGGGCATTAAGTTGAGGATCCTGAAAAATTTCCCACCAGTTACCACTGAGATTCTGGTCATTCGGCTGGGCAGGTTTCCAATCGCCCACCTCTTTATAGGCTGGAGGGACCTCGGCAGCCGGGCGCTGATATCTCGGTCCAACCGTGCATCCGGTCAACTGGAACGCAGCCATCACGAGTAGAACCATCCGACGAGATGTTTGGCGTCGGCGCGCAAACCCGATCAACTTTAGAGCGTGTTTCACTTGGTATCCCCGGGCAATGTAGCCTGAACCACGACTTTCCCATCCTTCACAATGCCCACGCGCAAACCCTCCGAGCGGAATAGCAAAGTATTGACCGGAAGCAGGAAAGTGGAGGCCTGCGTTGGGACCGCCAAGTGGACCTCCGCATACGAGCCCGTGAGCAGCGTGCCTGTCGGATTGTCCACATCGATTTCAATCAACAAGGTGCGCGTTGTCACCGTGATCGCATCGGCAGTGCGCACCAGTTTTCCGCGAAATCTGCGGCCCGGAAACTCAGCGAGACTGAGATCCGCGGTCATGCCGACTTTGACCCCTTGCGAGTATTCCTCCGGGACGTTTACGTACACACGAAGCCTTCCAGGTTGAGCGATGTGAAAGAGATCGGTCTTCACTCCTCCACCGCTGCCGGAGTTAATCAGGTCGCCGATATCCGTGTTTCGGGAAGTGACAACGCCGTCGAACGGGGCGTAGATCTTTTCAAAAGATACCAGTGCCGTGTACTGCTCCACTGCCGCCTGGTCTGCTTCAACAATGGCTTTGTTCGCGTTGTAAGTGCCCACGGCATTATCGACGTCTTGCTGGGAGACAGCGTTGCTTTTCAAGAGTCCCTGATACCGGGATTTGGTGATGGCAGCGAGCTCGAGATTGGCCTGCGCGGTTAGCAGGTTGCTGCGGGCTTGCTGGAGTTGCTGGTCGACTTCTGGCGTTTCGATGACGGCAAGCAGTTGGCCTTGCTTTACGCGCGCTCCAATGTCGACATACCACTTCCTTAGATATCCGTTGGTCCGCGCATAGATCGGTGAAGTGATGAACGGCTGTACATTCCCAGGGAGGATGATCTCCTCGGCGGGCGCGGTTTGCTTTGGCGAAACAACCGACACTGCGGTGAGGGCGACTTGCGCCGTTTCTGCCTTCAGCGTTGTGCGGGCCCTGACACGGGACAAGATGCCCGAGACCAACAAGCCGGCGACGACGATCAATGCCACCGCCAGACTCAACCATCGCCTGTGCGGACTTTGCGATCTTCCCATATCGTTCGGTGGGAGCGTTTGTCCGCCCACTTGTTTTTTCTCTTCAGTTTGTTGCGACATAATCACTCCACACAGATTTTCAACTAGTGCTGGTATTCCGTTTGGGCTGAATGCCTGCGCGAACCCTGTAGAACGCTGAAAAATGCCGGGACAAAGAACAGCGTCGAAACCGTAGCGAAAATCAGGCCACCTATGACCGCTCGGCCGAGAGGCGCATTTTGTTCACCACCATCGCCTAGTCCGAGGGCCATGGGCACCATGCCGATGATCATGGCTAAAGCGGTCATCAGGACGGGCCGAAAGCGCGTGAAGCCTGCCTCCAGTGCGGCGCTGATGGAATCGTTTCCTTCCTGCATTTTTTCCGTAGCAAAGCTAACCACCAAGATGCTGTTTGAAGTGGCCACGCCCATGCACATGATGGCGCCCATGAGTGCGGGTACGCTGAGAGTCGTATGCGTTATAAACAAGAACCACGCAATGCCGGCAAGTGCTGCGGGCAGCGCGGAAATCATGATGAAAGGATCCAGCCAGGACTGGAAGTTAATCACAATCAGCAGGTATACGAGCACGATCGAGAACACAAGCCCACTCAGAAGACCGACGTAGGACGCTCGCATGGTCTGAACCTGCCCACGGACCACGACGCGAGAACCGCGCGGTAATTGCTGGCGGGTATCGTCAATAATTTTGTAGATGTCGCCAGCCACGCTACCTAGATCGCGTCCCGCGGCAGCGCCGAAGATGTCAATCACCGGCGCTACGTTGTAATGAGAAACCACTGCCATTCCGGCGCCTCGTTGCGTTGATACCAGACTGGCCATGAGCGACGGAGGAGCCGCCGGGTCTGTGCCGGTGACCGGAATGTTCTCAACATCCTGCAGCGTGTCGGTGCGATACTGCGGCGTCTGCGTAGCAATTTGATAGCTGACACGATTCTTGGGATCAACCCAGAATGTTGGTGAGGTTTGAAAGCTGCCACTCAATGAGACCAGAAGGTTTTGCGCGATATCGTGAGCTGTGAAACCAAGTTGCTCTGCTTTCGTACGCTCGACCCTCAGGCGCAGATAAGGCTGATCGAAAGGCTGTTGGATCCGCAGATCTGCTGTTCCTGTGACGTATTTCAACTTGCTGAGCAGCGCATTTGCATAGCGCTGGTTTCCCTCCAAGTCGTTTCCCACGACTTGGACATCGATCGGGGCCGGCAAGCCAAAGTTGAGGATTTGGCTGACCATGTCGGCAGGCAAGAATGCGAAGCTCACGCCCGGAAACCGTTTTGGGAGTGTCAGACGAAGCTGGTGAATGTAGTCATCCGTGGGATGGTGCTTAGCGGAAAGCGTCACAAGAATGTCGGCATCGGATGAGCCGACTGGAGCCGAATTGCTATAAGAGAGATTGATGCCGCTGTAGGGCAGACCTATGTTGTCAATAACGTTGTGGACTTCGCTTGCGGGGATCTGCTGTCGAATCGACTGCTCGACCTGATCGCTAAGGTTGGCGGTTTCCTCGATGCGCATTCCAGTGGGCGCACGCAGATGAAGCTTGAAAGAGCCACTGTCAACGCTGGGAAAGAAGTCCCGGCCTAGCCAAGGAATCAGAATCGCAAGAGAGCCAAGGCAGCTCGCGAAGAAGGCAATCAGGAAAGCACGCCGGTGACGGAGGCAAATCTCCAGCAGGCTGCGATAGTTGCGACGAAATCTCTCGAAGGCCTCTTCAAAACGCTTCTGAAGTCGTACGAGCGGATTGCGGCTTGGGGCGCCCGGTTCGTGTTTATCTCCCCGCAACAAGTACTTGGCCATCGTCGGGACGATCGTCCGGGAAAGCAGGTAAGAGGCCAACATAGCGAAAACCACTGCTTCGGCAAGCGGCACAAAGAGGTACCGCGCGACGCCGGACAACAGGAACATCGGAGCAAACACAATACAGATAGAAAGTGTAGACACGAACGCAGGTGTCGCGATTTGGGACGCGCTGTCGAGGACAACCTCATCCATGTCCTTCTCTGGTTCGGCCTCCCGGTTGCGATTTATGTTCTCGACCTCGACAGTGGCGTCGTCTACTAGGATCCCGACGGCCAGGGCGAGCCCGCCGAGCGTCATAATATTGATCGTTTCTCCGATCGCACTAAGCACAATGATGGAGGTCAGGATTGCCAGAGGGATGGAGGTAGCGATGATAACTGTGCTTCGCCAACTGCCGAGAAAAGTGAGGATCATGAAGGCGGTCAGACACGCGGCAATCAGTGTTTCCCGGACGACTCCACTGATCGCGCTACGAACAAAAATGGACTGATCCGCCAGCGGTGCTATATCGAGCTGCGGTGGAACCGTAGTCTTAATTTGAGGCAGAAGCGCCTTGATGCCGGCGATTACGTTCAGAGTTGACGCATTGCCGGCCTTTTGAATCGTCAGCAATACGGAGCGCTGTCCGTTGACGCGCACGATATTCGTCTGTGGGGGGAAGCCATCGCGCACCCAAGCGACATCTTTGATGTAGATCGTAGTACCGCCAATCGTCTTGATCGGGATTCGGTTTAGGTCGGTAATTGTCTGCGGCGCCGCATTGGGAATGGAAACATCGTATTCCCTGGAGCCGATCTTGGACGTTCCTGTGGGCAGGATTAGGTTTTGAACGCTGATCGCGTTGACTACATCCAGCGCAGACAAGCCCTTCGACTGCAACGCAGTCGTATTCAGATCCACCTGCACTTGGCGTTGTTTACCGCCGTAGGGATAGGGCACCGATGCGCCAGGCACGGTAATGAGCTGCGTCCGAATAAAATTCAGGCCATAGTCGTTGAGCTCTTGCTCCGACAGGTTTTGCCCTGATAGGGCTAACTGGAGAACCGGCACACTCGATGCGCTGTAGGCAAGAATGAGGGGCGGCGTCGATCCCGCAGGCAACTGCCTGAGTTGGGTCTGAGAAACCGCCGTAATCTGTGCAATGCCCTGTTGAATGTTCGCGGTCGGCTGCAGGAACACTTTGACAACAGCAATTCCATACAGCGATTGCGATTCGACGTGCTCGATATTATCAACGGTGGTGGTAAGCGCTCGCTCCGTGATGCTAACGATGCGATCGGCCATGTCCTCAGGTACGAGGCCGTTGTAGCTCCAGATGATGCTGACCACGGGGATGTTGATGTTCGGAAAAATGTCGGTTGGCGTGCGAACAATCGCGAGCCCACCCAGAATCACGATGAGTATCGACACAACCACAAACGTATATGGCCGGCTCAGTGCTAGTTTGACAATCCACATGATTCACCACCCGCTTCGCCGCGCTCCATCCGTCAAATCGACCCTACGGCCTGTGTTTCGGGGTCTTGGCATCCAGGGTTGAAACCAATTGCTCGGCTGCTGGGGGCACAGCAACTCTTCCGGACAAAACAATGTCCCTCGCAGGAATATTCCTGCCGTAGACACGACGGTTGTCGCCATTGTCCGGTCGGATTGTGGAACCCTCGAGGGAGACTCCCGCAAACAAGCCGCGCGCCCTTGAGTAGCTCAAGATTTCGGAACGCAGGCTGGCGTCCGTATCGGCTGATGTATCGCGTCCGACCGGGCCAGCGGCCACGGAAGCGTCACCTCCCAGCTTGACCTTGCTGGCGAGAATGCCCCTCGCGCCACTTTCATTCATGACGAGCAAGACAAAATCGGTAGCTTGTCCACCGATCTGAAAGCCGAAGCTGCCGCCCTCAAGGGCCATCATTGTGGGAGCGCCCCATGGTCCCCGGAAATCTTCACCCTTGCGGCACGACATCGCGCCCCGCCCGTAGCTTCCGCCGACAATGAAAGCGGCCTTTATGACGGAAGGATAGACAACGACACAATCTGCCTTGTCGAGCAAGTCCTGCGGAACGTTGTCGGGAACGTCGAGAATTTCCTTCAAGACCGTTCCACAATTTCTTAGCCGGTCATCATCTTTGGTTTGGTCTGCCGCACTCGCCACCTCAGCGAAGAGCGGTGGAAACGCAAATAGAATGCAGGTTAAACAGGTCAGTAACTTTCGCATGTCATTTCCCTCAAGTAAGTTTTCTTGCCTCGGACAGCAGACGATGCAGCCGCGCTGCCACGGTGAAGAGTGAGTGAGAGTATCCGGAAGTGGTTGAAAACAAGGACCCTTAAGAAGATGAGTCGGAAATTAGGTGCAAGGACCGAGGAGCTAAGAGTCCAGCGTATTGGACGAATTGTCAACACCCTGACAACGTGCCTTTCAGAAAGGAAAGCGACTTGCGAACGAGGAGGAACGTACGGGGCAAGAGGCATCTGCCCCAGCCTGGGATCACACTGCTCACAGAGGGGTCTTTTTGTAGGATGTTGTCTTACGAACTCACAGTCGAAGAGCCGCCGAAATTGCATTTGACGACGAGAATGGTTACATCATCGTCGAAGTCATCGCCGCAAAAATCTGCCGCGGCGTTATAGATATTGCTCATGAGATCCTCGGCTGACAGCGAAGAACCACTGCGCACCGTCGCGGAAAGGCGCTCCATTCCGAACTCTTCGCCAAGCCGGTTCTCTGCCTCAGTCACACCGTCAGTATAGAAAACCAAAACATCGCCGGCTAAGAGGTTTTCTGAGGCCAATTCACAAATTTCTTCCGGAGATAATCCGATGGGCGGACAAGACGAGTTCATACGCGTGAGCGTGTCCGTCTTTGCTCGAAACAGAAGCGCGGGGTTGTGGCCGCAATTCACGTAGTGGATTTTGCGTTTGTGAGTATCAATTTCCGCAACCAACAACGTCACGTACCGTTCTGCGTCGGACACCGCCCGGATCTCGGTATTCAACCGTTCCACTTGCTGCAACATGTTTCGATTACGGTTCGCCTCCAGCCGCAGGGCTGCCGCCGTCGCGGACATCAATAGGGCGGCTGGAACACCTTTCCCCGCAACGTCGGCAATCACGACTTGGATCGTGTGCGCGTCGATGGGAATGTAGTCGTAGTAGTCGCCACCTACGCCCCGCGCAGGCAGCATCATGCCTCCTATTTCGAGTCCGGCAACGGCCGGTTTGCCCACCGGAAGAAATAGACGCTGCACTTGCGCGGCCAGCTCCACATCCTTGAGAAGGTCATCACGCTGCTTCTGAACGGTTTTGGCAAGCAGTTCCCTCTGCTGTATGTACCGCCGGATGACGTAAACGACGAAGAAAAAGCACAGCAGTGCTAAGAAATTATCGAAGATTCGAAGCCGGGGATGGATAATCCGCGGTGACCAATAGTCATGGAACAAGACACAAACCGGTATCAGACCGTAGCTGATTTCCTTGCGTAGGAGAATCGCGCCAACGCCGAGAGGAAAGATGTAGAGGTACGCAAGGGAAGTCGAGAGAACAAGATGGTCTACATATCCGATCGCGGCAATCGCCGCCAAGACCAGCGCGACCGGGAGCCAGGCTGGTCCGATGGAAGCCACATCCCTCCGCAGGGGAACCAGCAGTGGGACCCTCTCGCGAAGAGCGCTCAACTCGACGGGCATCGGATCTCGACGTCGCTCACTCCGCCTGGTGCCAGGTGGAGTCTGGGTCATAGACGGTCATTGTTGCTGCAATCTTTGTGGTGTCGGGACCCAGATCCTTCTCGTAAATGGTTCC
>WNFS01004333.1_pt1 | contig 21434 bp, 10 predicted proteins | sample 5400141 | NCBI WGS metagenome assembly WNFS01 (sample SAMN13153358, study PRJNA577476) | soil metagenome | isolation source: 60 cm saprolite under Madrone tree | place: USA:California | collected 2016-06-14
TCTGCTGTTAACGAGGAAGGTGAGCAACTTTTCCCTCGCAAATGGAACCATGAATTCGTCGACATGCCCGTGGTGGACAAGAGCAAACAAAACACACCCCACTTCACCAGCGAAGTAGTCACCGGGATTCTCGAGTTCTCCAAAGGGTACAAGCAGATGTTTTGTGCCCTGCTTGCTGGAACGGGACTCCGTGTTGGAGAAGCATCGGGAATCGAAATAGACAAGCACATCTCAGAAGACTTCAGAACCCTTTACATTCGCCAGAAAATCCGGAGAACGAAGTTAGAACACTTTCTCAAGACCGATGCCGGACGTAGAGACGTTGATCTCTGCCGTGCTCTAGCAGCCATGCTCAAGGCGTATGTGGGAGACCGGACTTCCGGCTTCCTCTTTCACAACAAAAAGGGGAATTTTCTCTCGCAGACAAACCTCTTGAGACGAGGATTGCACCCACCCTTGATAAAATTGGGACAACCCAAAGCAGGCTTTCATGCCTTCCGGCGTTTCCGTACAACCTGGCTTCGCAAGAACCGAACGCCAGAGGATCTCATTCGTTACTGGCTCGGTCATGCGGACGAGACGGTCACGGACGGGTATTCGAAGCTCCGAGAAGACGTGGAATACAGAAAAGAAGTAGCGGAGAAGGTTGGGTTGGGTTTTACGTTTTCGACGAAAAACCCCTCAGTTGTACCTGTTGTACCCAAATCCGGGCCAGAAGTCACAGTAGAAAATGCAGTGTAAAGTATTGAATTGAGAGGGGAAATAATGGTCGGGGCGAATGGATTTGAACCATCGACCTCCTGGTCCCGAACCAGGCGCGCTAGCCAGGCTGCGCTACGCCCCGACTGTTACGCTCGGATGCATCGTTGCAACCCAAGCAGGACTCTCAGATTATCATAGCTCCGCGCTCCCAGGCTATAGACGCGTAGCGGTTCATTTCTCAAGTAAGCCTTCCCCGCATTCGAGCCGGAACCTGCTTTCTATTCTCAGGTCCCACAGGAATGTCTCCGGCTCTTCCATGAAACTGCCGGCGCAAAAAAACCGCCGGGAAGCGTGTGCCTCCCGGCGGCCATTGGAAAGTAAGCGTTAACTAAAGGGCTGAGTTCACCCTTTAGAATTCGTAGCGCAATGCGAACTGCATCACGCGCGGGTTGGTGAGCATACCGCTGTACACGCCGAACGAACTTGAAGAGATATCCGTGGTAATTGTCTGGACGTCGAAGCGCTTCAAGTTCGGGACGTTATAGACTTCCCAGCGGAAAATCAGATTGTGTGATTCGGCATACGGCATCTTCCAGCGCTTGCTGAGCCCTGCGTCCAGGCCAGCGAATCCCGGGCCGCGAACTGTGTTGCGCATCCCGCTCTCACCCGGTAGGTCATGCCTGAACGGACCAAGGCCGATGTCCGTTACAGGCAAGTCTTGCGGGAAGAGGTTCACCGAGCCATCCGGGCGCAATGTCGTGTGAGGGTGAGCAGGGCCTATCTGGGTTGCGGCGCCGCCCAACTGCCAGTTTGTAGGCCAAGTGGCGCCATTGCCGATGGTCACTGGGAAACCGGTGGTCCAGCGCGCCAAACCGGAGAGTTGCCACCCGCCAATGACTGCGTCGGCAAATCCATGGGCATTCCGGCCAAGCCACCTGCCCTTGCCAAACGGGAGTTCCACAATCCAGTTGGTGTTGAACTGGTGCGTTATGTCGTAGTCAGACACGGCGCGCAACGCATTGGGTGACCATGAGTTGATGATCTGGCCGCCGAGGCCGCTGTAGGCGTCGATACGTTCAGCATCCGAAGAAATGTCAATCGACTTGGAGAAGGTGTAGTTAAAATCGAATTGCACGCCGTGTGTCATTTTCTTTCGCAGGCTGATTTGCATGGCGTGGTAATTCGCATTGCCCACCGATCTCCAAGCGTACAGCGAGTGAAACTGGCTGTTGAAGTACGCATTCGGGCCGAAGATCGAGGGGTAATAGGTGCCAGATTGGCCGAGGATGCCGGCGTTTCCACTGAAATCAGAGCCCCAGTAGTCCAACTGAGCAAGGGGCGTAGTCTCGTCACCGAAGCCGAATACCGGCCCTCCGCCACAGGCAAAAAGGTCGTACATGGCCTGCGTTACGTCGGTTGTGAAACCCCCGCTGCAAGCGAGTGAATACTGGTCGCCGGCTTTCAACGGCGCGACCATGTTTTGCCAGTAGGCCGCTGTGGGACCCACTACGCCTGCGTTGATTGCCGAAGTTGGCGTGCCCTTGAATCCCAGCTCACTGAGACGCCTGGCCGCTGTGAAGTAGTCGACTTTGGATTTTGGGTCCACGATGTTAAGTGGCATCGCTAGATCTTGTTGCGACAACAACCGGTGCGCGAGTCGTCCTACATAGGAGACTTCAAGGCTCACATTTCCGGGTAGCTCGCGCCCAATCGAGAAGTCTATCGTGTAAGCGTAGGGTGTCTTGATCCCGTCATCCAATCCCCACTGGATCGCCAAACCCGTACCGGCCGGTGGATATGTAAAAGGGAAGCCTCCGTTTGGCGTCGCGGGGAAATATGGACTACCAGACCCGTCGACCTGGGGGATGGCATTAAGACCGGTGAGTCGCGGCGCGATGGGTGTATTTGTACAGGCGTCAAGGCTACTAGGTCCTACACATGGCACAGGAGCAGTTATCCCCGTGGAAAGGCCGAAAGAGCCCCGTCGGTCAAAGGTGTCCAGCAGGCCTGCACCGATGCGATCGAATACCATCCCAAAACCCCCGCGGATGACCGTCTTATCCCCATTGCCGAAAAGTGCCCCCAGCAAACCCCCACTGCTCCGCGGGGTGTAGGCAACGGACAGGTGCGGCCCAAAGTTTTTATCGTCCCAGTTGTAATAACTGGGTTTTCCATTGGCCGGACCTGCCAAGCTGTAGGTGAGGAGCGGATCAGTAACCGAGGAACCGCCCGTAAGCATCTTGCTTGCCCGGGATTGAAACCACTGCCCCAGCGTCAGCGGGTTTCCGCCACCGGCTGGAAACCCTTGGGGAGTCACCTCGGTTCCGGTGGTCTCCCAAGGCGGAGAGAACAAGGAGTAGCGCAGGCCGTAGCTTATGGTTAGGTTTGGCCGGATCCGGTAGGAATCCTGGAGATAGACCTCATATTCGTCCGCCCCGAACCGTCGCTTCAGCGCCGCCCCCTGAGGAAGCGCCGTGCCAGTTTTATCAAAGTTGAAAGTCGCGTCCACTTCGCTGACAATTCCCATCATTGCCATAATTGGCCAGTTGTACCCAAGCCTGAATGAGGGATCCACGGCAGGAAGCCCGTCGCTCGAGTGATTTCCAGGATCAAGTGCAGCATGGGGGTTGCCGACGATTCCTGCAGTGTCGAGTCCCGACGAATTCGTCGAGGCCGAGGAGAAGGAACTCAGGAAGTTCTGCCGAGGATTCCGGATCAAACGGATATTCGTGCCGAACTGGAAAGTGTGCTTGCCCCTTGTCCAAGACAGGTCATCCACGAAATTGTGCACCGGAGTCTGGAAAGAACTGCTGCGAGTGACGGCGAGCTCGGAGTTGTTGGCTCCCTCGTCGTCATTTAGTCCACGAAAAAAAACGAACGGTTGGCTGTCATTGTTGCCGATATTGCCAAAACTCTGCCGCGTGAAGCCCCAGTGGAAGTTATTGACCAGGGTGGACTTGAGTAGTGCAGTGTAGCCCACGCTGAAGCCCTTGCTGTAATCGGCAAAAGTATGCTCGGGCGGAGTTCCTGGAAGGTACGGAGCCGTGGAGTGCGCGTCGTTTCGCAGAGCCCCGCGCCAAAAGAGAGTTTGGCTACCGCTGCGCGTGATTTTGTAATCAGCCCTGGCGATATACCAATTGTTGTTCGTCGGGACGGGCCCCCGAAAACGATATCCGACAAAATTAAGCAGATCACCCTGGCTAAAGTCATTGGGTTCAGGAAAAGAGTTGAAGTACTTCAGCATGACGGGGTTGACGCCAAGGCCCAAGGGGTCCATAGCTTTGATCTGGTTTGGGGTCAAAGTGGCGACAAGACCAAGGGAAGGGTTCGCATTGTTAACTACACCCACGCTGGAATTGCTCGTGGCGCAGTTGGGATCGCTCGCGGCACACTTATACTGGATCAGGCCCTGCCGTAAGGCGTCGCTTGGCACGATGCGGATGATGCTGGATTCCTCGCGCTGACGTGAGCCTTCGTAGTTCGCGAAGAAGAAGAAACGATCCTTGAGGATCGGCCCGCCGAGCGAGCCTCCAAAGATGTTGCGAATGAGCTTGGGGGGCACATTCGCCTGACCTGACTGCAATTCCGCTGTCTTTACGAAGAAATCGTTGGCGCTTGTGGCGGTGTTGCGGTGGTACTCGTAGAGCGAACCGTGAAAATTGTTGGTGCCGCTCTTGGTGATGAGTGATACCTGGGCACCCGAGGAGCGTCCTTGGTCGGCGTTCGCGTTTGTCGTCGTTACACGGAACTCCTGGACGGAGTCTAATGTGACTGGCAAGACGGACGTAAAGGCGCTGCCCTTTACCTGGTCGTTGACATCTACTCCATCCAGTGTAATGTTGCTCTGGTCGCTACGCGCGCCATTCACGGCCCCGCTTCGCGTATCGACGTCTCGGTTGACGTCGGAGCGATTGCCCGTGTAGGCAACGCCAGCCTGCAGCGTCAGCAGGTCTGGCACGTTCCGTCCCTCCAGCGGCAGCTCCTTCACCTGATTCTCTCCGAACGCGTTCCCGATTGAGGCATCCGCCGTATTCAAGGCGACCGCTGAGGCTGTGACTTCCACTGTTTGCGACGTCGCTCCGACTTCGAGTGTGGCATTAACCGTCGCCGGCAGGCTCACCAGCAATTGCAAGTTCCTCTGCTCGTACTTCCGAAAACCCTCTTTTTCGATAGTCAGCGAATACGTGCCCGGTGGCAACGCCACGAAATCATACTCACCTGTAGTGTTCGTTTGCGCCTCGCGGTGGAGGGCCTGGCCCAAGTTATCCAGCGACACTTTTGCCGCTCCCACGCTTGCTCCCGTTTTATCTGTGACCGTCCCGCGCAGCGAAGTCGTTCCGGTCTGCGCCCAGCCGCCGACAGTGACGAACAAGCAAAGCAGCAGGATTGCGAGGAAACACTTTCCAAATCTAGAAGACTTCATGACTGCTCCTTTCGCGCACCATCTGATGGGGTATGAAAAGTCACGCAGGGATACCAAACATGAATGGCCCCGGTAGTATGGCCGGAACGAGGTCTTAATAGCGAAATGAGAGTTTTCCCCGGGCAACCCAGCCACCACTTTCTTCGAGCAAGAATTAAGAAAACTCTTAGGCCAGAATGAGGCGGGATGTCAAGACAAGTTATTCTAAATACTTCGATTTAGTTTTGATTTAGTTCCGATTTCGATGGTTGGCTTCTAGTGTGATTCTTGTGTCCAGGATCCCGCCAAGCCTAGCTCGACAGATGCCGCCAAGACATCCCCATCTTTTGCGCCTTAGGCGATAGAGAAAAACAGTACCGCCCGGAGGAATGATACCTTCCGGCCAAATGGTGGACCGCCGCTTAGAACTCGTACCGCAACGCGAATTCCATCACGCGTGGTTTGGTTGACAGCCTCGTGTAATCTGCAAACGTCGAGCCGTAAACATCCAGGAAGGAGTTGAGGCTCAAGGGGTCGAACCGCCTGGAGTTGGTAACGTTGAAGACCTGCCACCGGAGTTGCAAGCCGTGACTTTCCTTCCAGGGCATCTTCCAGCGCTTCGCCAGCCCCATATCCACGCTGAAGAAGCCCTGGCCGCGGAGATTATTCCGTTGACCGGCTTCCCCGGGGAACGGCTCGCGAAACGCGCTCGCGTCATTCGCCAAGTTGGAAAATACATTGACTTCCCCTATGTGGTCAGGGTTATAGAACGCACCGGTCTTGACCGGCGCCGTCTGAATACCATTTCCAGAGAGGTCCCAATCTGTCGGCCACTGGAACCCATTGCCAACACTGAACGGAAAGCCGCTGGTCCATCGGCCGACGCCGGAAAGCTGCCAGCCGCCAATCACCGCATCAAGCGCCTTGTTCGCGTTTCGAGCGAAGGTCCTGTTTCGTCCAAATGGCAAATCCGCCACCCAATTCGCTGTGATTTGATGCGTGGCGTCAAAATCGGAGACGCCGCGGAACTGGTACGGGCTCCAGGCATTCTGGATCTGTCCCCCGTTTCCACCGATTGTGCCCACCCGCTCCGCGTCGGAAGCAAGGTCGATTGATTTGGAGAATGTATAGTTGAAGTCAAATTGAATTCCATGAGAAAAGTTGTGCTTCAGGTCAACCTGCATGGCATTGTAATTGGACGTTCCCATGGATTTCCAGACGTAAAGGGTCGCGTACTGCGGGTTGTAAAAGGCGTACGACCCCACGCCGTTGGCTGCTAGGTAGGCGTTGTCCGGGCTGGCCCCGGCCGCCGGGAAGTAGGAGGCTCCGGAAGCGCCAGCAAGTCCGAAATAATCGAGGACGAGGAGTCCGGTGGTCTCGTTCAGGTTGTTGCCGCAGAACAGATCGAAGGCTGCCACAACCGGAATTTGTGTAGAGGTGCCACCGCACGAACCCAGCAAATAGGCGTCGCCGGGTTGCACCGGCTGAAGTACGTCTGCCCAATATTGCACGACTTTCGGACTCACTTGCGATGGATCGAAGCTAGCCGTGGGCGCTGAGTTGCCGCTTGCGAGCTGTTGACGATAGATTTTGGCCAACGCCGTGACCGCGGTGAAATAGTCCAAACCGGACGCTTTGTCTTTCAAGTTGAGTGGCGTGGCCACATCCACCTGCATCAGGAGGCGGCGCGCAAGCCTGCCCACATAGGCAACTTCAAGGGAGAACCCCGATGGGAGTTCACGTGACACAGAGAGATCAAACGTGTAGGCATAAGGAGTTTTTAGCGACCCATCGATACTCGAGCCAATGAAAAAATTCCCCGAGGGGAAGGTCTGAGGGAACTTCGGCGCCGGAGCCGGCAGGAAGATCTGGGTACCATTCTTGTCCGTTGTCGGGATGGTATGAATATCGGCGAGTCTTGGCGCATTGAAAGGCGACTCGAATCCCGCGGGATTGGTCAGCCCCGTGGAGAGTCCGAAAGAGCCACCCGAGCTAAAGTCATCCGCGATGCCTTGGCCGAAGCGGTCGAACACCACTCCAGCTCCAGCGCGGATCGAGGTCTTTCCTTCTCCAAGGAGGCTGTGGAATAGCCCCCCACTTGGCCTCGGCGCCCAAGCAAAAGCCACACGTGGCGCGAAATTCTTCTTATCCCAGGGGTAATAGCCAGCCTTCCCATTCGCTTTTCCTGACCAGTCGAAAGCCACCGCCGGATCTCTGAATGAAGCGACGCCGTTGAGGCCTGCTTGTCCACGGTTGAGGAACCAGTTGTCCAAATTGAAGGTCGGCTGCACCTGCAACTTGTTCGTTTCCCACGGTGGCGAGAAGAGCGACCAACGCAAGCCAAGTGTCAGTGTAAACGTCGGCTTGATCTTCCAACTATCCTGACCGTAGAACTCGTAACCGTTAATCCCGTAGCGACGCTTAAGGGGCGCGCCCTCGGGTAGGGGGCTTCCGTCTCGCTGGAAGTTATACTTTGCATCCACTTCCGTGACCATGCCCAACAAGGCTTGCATTGGGAAGTCATAGGAATTAGCGAAACTGGGGTCCACAAAAGGCGTGCCATTGGGTACGCAGGAATTCGGATTCGACGTGGAACAGGTGAGCGCGGGATTCAAGGGTGAGTTCTTCTGCGCATATCCGGACAACGTTGTCCAAGAGGCATTGGCGCTGCCGTCGCTGAACGACGACTGAGTGCTGTCGCTGGGCGTCCGAGTGAAAGAAAGCAGCGTTCCGAATTGCCAGGTATGTTTACCGTGAATCCAAGAGAGATCGTCCGCAAAGCTGTGAATTGGCCGTTGAAAACTGTGCGTTCGGGTGACCGCACCGGTCTGATCGTTCAAGCCGCGGAAGAAAATCCAATCCTGGTTTGAATTGCCGATAATCCCAACACTTTCCCGGATGAAACCATATCGGAAGTTATTTACGAGCGTGTTCCTGAGTACTCCGTTGTAGTTGGCAATGAGGCCCCTGTTGAAGTTCACATTGGAATGCGCAGGCGCCTGGCCAGGGAGAAATGGAGCATCGGCATTGCCTCGGCTCCGCAACGCACCGGTCAAGGAAATCCGATGCTTGGCGTCGCGCGTAATGTTGTAGTCCAGTTTAGAGATGTAAATATTCTCCTTGGCGGAGATCGGCCCGCTAAAATTGAAACAAGTATAGTTGAGGCCGTCGCCTGCGTTGTTGCAATTGGATTTCGGCCAGGTGTTGAGATATTGGAGCACCGCCTGGCTCGGTCCAATGTGGAGCGGGTCCATATTGGTGATCTGTGCCGGCGTGAGCGCATTGTTTCCCGGTGCGATCGTAAACGTGTCTGTCTGGGTTGGGGTGACGAAATTGGGCACGCTGATCGTTCCGCCCGGGCACAGCGTCGCATCGAAGCATGTGTATTGGATGACGCCATCCTTCATAGCAGCAGAAGGAACTGCATTTGTCACGCTAGTGGCCTCGGCGCGACGCGTGGCTTCGAAGTTCATGAAAAGATATAGCCGGCCCTTCTTGATCGGGCCACCCAGTGACGCTCCAAAGATGTTGCGAATGAGTTTCGGTGGTGTGTTGCAAGAGCTGTCGCTGAGCGGCGTTCCGTTATTTATGCAGTTCTGGATCTCCCCGTTCTTGACGAAGAAGTCGTTCGCGCTCGTATAGGTGTTGCGGTGGTATTCGTACGCCGAACCATGAAAATTGTTCGTTCCGCTTTTGGTCACCATCGACACCTGTCCACCCGAAGTACTCCCCTGATCGGCGTTGTAGTTCGATGTGGTGACACGGAATTCCTGCACCGAGTCCAGCGTTACCGGCAGCACCGAGGTGAAAGCGTGTCCGTCCTTGTCATTCACCTGAACGCCATCCACGGTAACGTTGCTCTGGTCGCTGCGTGAGCCGTTTACCGCCCCGTTCCGCGTGTCAAAAGTCGGCACGTCATCGCGGTTTCCGGTGAACGCCACACCGGGCTGCAAGCTGAGCAAATCGGGAACATTACGGCCCTCCAGCGGCAGCTCCTTCACCTGATCTTCGCCGAAGGCGTTTCCGATCGAGGCATCCGTGGTATTCAATGTGGCCGCCAGCGCCGAGACTTCCACGATTTGTGACGTTGCTCCGATTTCGAGTGTCGCATTGACAGTCATCGGCAGGTTCACCAACAGTTGTAGGTTCCTCTGCTCATATTTCCGGAAACCCGCCTTTTCGATCGTCAGCGCGTAGGTGCCCGGTGGCAACGCCAAAAACTCGTACTCACCGGTCGTGCTCGTCTGCATCTCGCGATGGAACGCCTGGCCCGCATTATCCAGCGACACCTTGGCGTCGCTCACGCTTGCGCTGGTCTTGTCCGAGACCGTCCCGCGCACGGACGTGGTGCCCGTTTGTGCCCAAGCACAACTGACCCATAGCAGAGGTATGACAAAGGAAATCGAGAGATTGCGCTTCATTGAAGACCATCGCATAAACTGCCCCTTTCGCACACCACTATTAAAGCCCGACCAAACACAGAAGAGAGGCGCCCGCAAATGAGAACCGATGCCGGCTCAAGACCTCGGACGAGATATGTATGATCCCCGGGCAACCTTACCTACCACTCAACTAAATCTGTCGTTGAGGTAGCTTTTAGAACAGGTTGCCTAAATAAGTCAAGGTCAAGTTATTTCGATTTGTTTCGATTTAATGCAGTTCTTTTACGCATGCTTCGTATGGCCGGACCAGTACCCGCCCTGGCCTCGTGCCGACATCTCCAGCAACGATCAGAGGGCAGGAATTCCAACCTCTTCAACCTCGGGTGTCAGGGTTCCACCGCCAGGGTTCGCTTGCACCTTGCTACCTTAGCTCGGTCTTATTCACTCAACGCATTTCCTTTCATACCAGTTCGCCTTCCGGCTGAGGAGCCGTACTCCAATGCTTTGTTGAAATCTTTTGTATTCATAGACTTACGCACGCTTTTGCACCCGCGGAGCCCCAGGATGTCCTTGCAGATCACACAGTTCCGAACCCTTTCTCGCATGGCGCGCCTTGGCTAAAATGAAAAAAGGGATTTGGACTGCGGGCAGGGATGCTGTCTGCTACGGGCACAGCAGATAGGCAGGGCCACTTTCCTGGAGCTCGGCCTCCGAACAAGAGTAGATGCTCACCAGCCTAAGTGCAGGAGTTTGGCCTCAGTGACGGCCGAAATCGCACGGATTGGCCCAAGGATCGAAGCCGACACCTCGCCGTCGACGCGAACAAGGGAGATGGCATCGGCCCCGCGCTGGGCATCGCGGCGTCCGAGTGCGAAGGTAGCGATATTGACGCCGAGCTGGCCTAGGGTGCTTCCAATCTGGCCGATGACGCCAGGTTCGTCGCGGTTTCTCAAGTAGAGAATGGTGCCCTCAAGCAGAGCTTCCAGCGGAATTCCTTCGATCTGCAGCACCCGCGGCGAGCCGTCATGCAGTACTGTGCCTTCGACTGTAAATCCTGGCGCTGATCCGGTTTTTTCGGGCAGCGCAGAGACTTCCAGCGTGTTCGGGAAGCCGTGTTCGCGCCTGCGCGTCTCTTCTTCCACGATCAAGCCTCTTGCTGCAGCCACCGCCGGCGCGTTGACAACGTTCACCTTTTCGTCCAGCACGACGTTGAGCACCCCCGCTAATACGGCGCTGCGAAGCAGATGCGTGCCGACTTCAGCCACTTCGCCCGCATACCTAATACGAATCCGCGCCGGTCTAGACGCCGCCGCCTGCGAAACCAAATCCTTGATCTGCACGGCTACCTGCGTGCCGACCTCTTCCTGCGCTTCCGCCGTCGAGCCCGCCACGTGCGGCGTGGCAATCACGTTCGGGAGCCCCACGAGCGGCGAATTCGTCGGCGGTTCCTCCATAAACACGTCCACCGCTGCTCCCGCGAATTTCCCGCTCCTCAAGGCGTCCGCCAGGGCCGCTTCGTCAATCAGCTCTCCACGCGCCGTATTAATCACGCGCGCCCCTTTTTTCATCTTCTGGATGGTCGCGGCGTTAATGAGATTCTGAGTCGCAGGGCTGAGCGCGGTATGTAGGGAAACGAAGTCGCTCTCCGCCAGCAGCTTTTCCAGAGGCACCAGTTCGACGGAAATCTCGTGCGCCGCTGCCTCACTGATGTACGGGTCATACGCCAGCACGCGCATGTCAAAGGCCTCAGCGCGCACGGCGACTTCGCTGCCAATTCGCCCCAGACCGATCAAGCCGAGAGTCTTACCGCGCACTTCCGTTCCCGCTGCGGATGACTTTTCCCAGCGTCCCTCGTGAATGGCTTTGTCCAATCGCGGCACCTGGCGCGCCAAGGCCAAAAGCAGCGCAAAGGTGTGCTCCGCAACGCTGATGGCGTTTCCGCCGGGCGTACTCATGACCAGCACCCCGCGCTTGGTGGCTTCGTCCAAGTCGATGTTATCCACGCCCACGCCCGCGCGGCCTACGGCGCGCAATTTCTTCGCCCGGTCCAGCAATTCCGCAGTGACCTTCGTTGCGCTGCGCACAATCAGAGCATCCGCATCGGCGATCTCCGCGTTTAGAGTATCCTTGGTGGTAAGCACGATGTTCCAGCCGGGCTGCTCCTGCAGCAGTTGCACGCCCCGATCGCTGATCTTGTCCGCGACGACAACTTTCATGAGGCCCGGTCATCTCCTGCGGGTGCTGCCGGCACTTTACAAGCAATCCAAAGTAGCGAGCCTGTCGCGCGCTGTCAAATAAGTACGGCTCAGGACGCCGCAAGAAGCCGTGGACCATTCCTTCGCGGCGGATTTCCCGGTCTGCTATATTCAAGGGAGCGAGGAGCCGAAGATGAGTCTTGCCGAAAAAATCCAGAAGGACCTGGTCGACGCCATGCGCGCCAAAGACGAATTGCGCCTCAGCGTCCTGCGAGGAATCAAGTCGTCCATCAAGCACAAAGAAGTCGAAAAGATCCGCACGCTCGACGAGGCCGAGTCCATTCAGATTCTGCAAACGCTCGTAAAGCAGCGCAAGGAATCGATCGAGCAGTTCACCAAGGGCAACCGCCCGGAACTTGCCGGCAAAGAAACCAAAGAGCTCGCCATCATCGAGTCTTACCTTCCGGCTAGCGCCAGTGAGGCCGACATGGATGCGGCGGTCACCAAGGCGATCTCCGAATCCGGTGCGAATTCTATCAAGCAAATGGGCGCGGTGGTGAAGGCCGCCAAAGCGGCTCTGGAGGGCAAAGCCGTTGATGGCAAGGTCCTCAGCGATCGCGTGCGCGACCGCCTCTCGAAACTGGGTTGAGAATTCGCATCATTCATAGCGTATGCCGCTCCCGGAAACCATCACGATGCGCTTCACGGAAGAGGACGCAGGCTATGTGACGGTGCGGCCGGTCGTGAAGCAAACGTTTCGCCTTGCCGAGCTTGCCGACATGGTCGTGAGCGTGACGGGCAAGAATGTCTCGCGCGTTCAGCAGATTTTCCGCGCCGGCACTGTGGTCTATAACGGTTATCGCTACTGGTGGGATGGCTTCGCTGGTGACGAAAACGAAATCACAGGAGTCCTTGCACTCTTCCCCGATGACGATCCCTCACGTCTTTTCAACCCTGCTCAAGTAACCTCCATCACTCTTGAAATCGGCGGGGGGACTCAGCGCTCCCTGGTTGGCGTCGCGCGCCGCGAAGCGTCGGCAAAGAAACTGTTTCACAAGCGCAGTCCCTGGGAGATATTGCTCAAAGCAGCTCAAGATTCGACGCCGCGGTACGAGAGGTACTCGCATGCGGAACGCGCCGATGTCTATCGTGTGCACCTCTCTTCCGAGATAGCCGCCTCGCTCTTGAAGCAAGTACTGGATGTTTCACCGCGTGGTCTGCAGAAGAAATTGACAGCCCGGCAGCCGCCCGCTGCCCTGCTATTCTTTGTCCCCCGTAAGAATTCTTTTGGGGCAGAATCTCCGCCATAGGATAGGAATCGCGATGATTCTTCCTTCAAGTGCCGACACGCGGAACAGCTATTCACTTGCCGTGTTGCGCATCGGCGTAGGTATTCTTTTTGTGATTTTTGGGCAATACAAGGTTTTCGGCACAACATTTACTCTTCACGGCGGCTTTCAATTCTGGATCAACAAATTCCTCGAGGGAGGCGCTTACCCTTTCATGGCGCCCATTCTCCGTGGCTTTGTCCTTGCGCACGCTACGAGCATCGCCTTCCTGGTAGCGTACGGCGAATTGGCCATCGGACTCGGGCTCGTTCTGGGCATCTTGGTGCGTTCCGCAAGCTTCTGCGGTCTCCTCTTGATGCTTATCATGCTCTTCTCTTCGGACTATCCCGGCGCGGGAGCGCCCTTCTGGCAATACTTCGGCGCAAGCCTGAGTCATTCGGTGTTCGCGCTCTGCTTCGCCGCGTTGCTAACCGGGCGCGCGGACTCCATGTGGTCATTGAAAACGCTGCGGAAAAATCGAGCGAGAGCAGGTGGATGATGAGAATCAGTGAGCCGCAGGTTTTAGCACTGCGGTATTCCGTTCGTCGCCGGCAATGACGCGATAGAGCTTCTTCAGGTCCTCGACCTTGCCAAGCGGCACGCTCAACTCTTTCACTTCAAACGTCCGCGTATACTTCAGGGTGTTCCCGTTCACTTCCGTTTTACTGTGGTAGCTCGCGAAACTATAGTCCGCGTTCACCGGCGGTGGCAGGTCGTCAACCTCGTAACCCACCGGCAGCGCGATCTCAATGGTGTCCGTGTTCTTCATCGGCCCATCGAATTCCACGGGGTACATCCGTGGCTCCTTTTTCTCCAGAAGGTCGCTGGAATTGGAGCCCAGGACCCGGGGCCGCACCAAGAGCAGGTTCCCAGCGGTCTTGGCATAATTTTGTGCGACCAAGGAATACTGGTATCCGAATGGCTGGTCCAGTTGATTCAAGTTGGAAAAAGACGCTTTGGTGAGTTGAAACGCGGAAAGCGAGTGAGAGATCATACTCTCAATGAATTTGACCCGGTCTGCATCTTTGGTGACCGATTTCAAACTTGCACGCTGCTGCGTCCCATAATCACCGTTGCGTTGTTCAACAAAATCGCCGCTCAATGTTCCATTCGGAGCCAGCATCAGCTTCGCCGTCCGCACAACGCCATTTAACGCGGCGGGCAGTTGAGGGAGCATTATCAGCTCGCCTCCGTCCGAAGTGACAAGCAAAGCGTAGCTTTCCTGCAATTCACCCCGCAGGTGCCCGAACGGCGTAAATTCATCCGTGGGATCGAAAATGAGCAGGCGGCCCAATTTTGGATGAGCAATAATCATGTGCAGGGACGGATCGTTTAGCTCGTCAGGCAAGCGGATGGCCAGAATGACGTGGTCAAACCATCGCGTGGCGGGAGTGGCTGGAGTGATGGTGCCGCGTTCCGTATTGATGACCACATAATAAGACTCCACGCCAATTTCGCTCAGCATGGTGCCGAAGAGCGTGGCTTTATCCTTGCAGTCTCCATATTTGTGAAGGAAGACTTCGGGCGCGGGATGCGGCTGCCAGCCTCCAATCCCAAGCTGGATGGCCACGTAGCGGATATCTTTCTGCATGAATTGCGCAAGCGCCCTCATCTTGGCGAGGGTTGTCGGAGCATTTGCGGTGATCTCCGCGGTCTTTTTCTTGATTTCCGGAGAAGCCTCCCGCCTCCCATTGGTCAGGCTGGTCTCCCATTTCCCCATTGCCTTCCAGTCTGCAAATCCATTGTTCTGCCCACCGGCGCTGCCAAACAATGAAACAATCATGACCCCGGCGATACCCTGCCATGGGGGCATTCCGCCCTCCGGGTTGATGGCTTTGATATCATTTACTACCCATTGCCACTGGCCGGCCCCGCCTGAAGCCAGCACTTCGGGATGATTCAGCCAAACGGCCTTGTACTCCCATCCTGCCGGGAGCTGGAGGGAATAATGCGCCTCTCGAACTGGCACTTCCACTTTTTGGAATGCCCAAACATCCTGCATAACGTAGGGGCGCAATTCCTGCTCAATCTCGTAACCGACGATATTGCCGGGATCCGCGGCCGGAATCGTCAGAATTTTGGACTTGAGATCGGTCATCAATTCCCCGTTTTGCACCCCCAATAGGGCCGTCTCGATGGCCTCTTTCTCTTTCACCTCATAGTCCTTTCCCTGCGAGGGAATACACCAGCCATGGATATTGTTGATTTTCGTCTCGGCGTCGAAGTCCGCGCGGAATGTGCCGTATTGCCGGCCATCGGGGCGAAGGATTTTATAGACCCGGCGTTCCACTTTTTTTATTTTTCCATTGGACTGGACACTGAGCGTGTCTTCGGAGTAGAGCAGCACGGCGTTTGTCTTTTCGTCGTGTTCCGGAAGAGCTGCATTTGCAGCTGCGTGCATCCATTGAGGAGCATCCGCGCATCGAGCGGCAGGGATCGTCACCAGAAGAGAAGGGAGCAGCCCGGCAAGGTAAAGTACTCGTCCGACGCGCCTAATTTCCTCCCGGGGTTCCCATCGGTAGCAACACGATTTGTTGGTCATCTCCGCTCCTTACGGATTGATAGAAATTACGCAGCGCCAGGTAATATTTTTGTTCCAGGAAGGTTAAGTCACTTCTGAGATGCCGTTCCAGATGAAGAGAGCCTTTGTCATTTTCGATCTTCATGCTGTAGGCGACGACTTTTGCGTCGGTGTTTTGCGGTTGCGGCACACTGCTTACTTGCCAACCGAGGGGCAGCCCAATGCGAACATCATCGGTTTTCTCATACTGGAAACGAAAGTAGAGCGGATGGACCCTGGTGGAATGCTCTAACATGTGTTTTTCGGGGCCGCTGAATAAGCCCACAGGCAACAGCGCACGCTTTCCCGCGCCGGAAACCCAGCCGGGAACCTTCAAGGAGTATTCGGCAACGAGCGTCGGCGCGGAGCTCGTCCATTCCGGCTTGTTGGTGAGTTCGACTTCGATCCCCGCTGGAACGATTTCCTTCACGTAGTCTTCCAGGAGCTTCTTCGAGTGGGCTTCGTCCTCGTTGCGCTCTGCAACTCTCCGCCACAGCGCCTCAAGACCCGTGAAGGTAACCGTGAGCTTACCTTCGAGCGACCCGTCCGAGGTTAGATTCAAATCCGCTTTGCGTACAATTTGCGATGCCGAACTCTCGGGTAACGCGGTGGTTACCCAAGTGCCGCCGTCTTTGTCCAGCTTCAAGCCCACGGTACCCGCTTCCGCCCAGGGCAAGAGGCCGAATGGGGCAAACGCCGAGCCGGGATCGAAATACATATCTTTGCCGTTCAACTTCACCAGCACAACGTTGGTGTTGAGGTCCCGGGTTCTCATAATATTGGGTTTGAAGAAATGATCATCGCGGGTGGCGATCCTGACCGGAGAAGCGTCGAACCCGACCGCGCGCGCAAGGCCCAGAAATAACCAGGTGATCTGATAACCGTCGCCATAGCCTCGCTTCCAGACATCCTCGACGTTGTTGATCTCTTTTTCTTTGGCGCGCTTCTGTTCCTGTTCGGTTTTTTCGAGTTCGTAAGAAGTGTTACGGATTTTCTGGACCCGCGCATAGATTTTCTGCAATTTGACATCGGGTGGATCACTCGGGGAAATAATTTCCGCGACGGCTTGTTCCATGGCCTTGCGTTTATTGACGAAATTCTCGGCCACGTCGCACATCTTTTTCCCCTGTTTTTTCCAGAACTTTTCCGGCTCTTTTTCGAACCCATCTTCGCTGTAAACGAAATCCACACGGAACCTCATCGCGCCTTGCGGTGGCATGTCGTCTTCCTCTTGAAACGCAGGAATGTCTTGCACCTCCATGTGAATCAACTTGGCGTCATTCGACGGCGGCTTGGTGCCTTCCGGCAAGCCGTTGGGCCAGCTCCATTGGAGGGCCCACTCGGCATAGGGCTTGAGCGTGAATTTGGCGCTCTTGCTGAACAAGTCGTCGCTCAATACCCAGTTCGAATTGAAGACGGAGTACTCCGCGAAGTCGATCATGTAGTGGTATTCAACGATGCTGCCCGGCTGTACATCGGAGAGTGTGAAGGTCTTGGCGAGATACTTGATGCCGCGAGTTTTGACAATTTCTTTTTCGTAGACTTTGCCGTCAAAGTTGACGATCGAGCCGTCCGGCCGGATGGTGCGGGCCCGAATGCTATGAATGTCCCATTGGCCCTTGACCAGAGGGATTTCCACGTTGGCGTACTTACGACCTTCTTCAGTGAATATTTTTTCCCGCACATAATTGTATTCATGGGGCGTTCGAACCGAACTGTCGTCCCGGTCAACCTGACGGTAGAGGATGATTGCCGGAGCGCCAGGCGCTTTTGGGTCGCTGGTCATTTTGAGCTCTTCCGGCGAGATGGGCTGCCATTCGTCGCCGGCACTTACCGGCTGTGCGCGTCGCAGGGCGGCCCCCACGAATAGCAACAGCGCGAGCACCAACAGGCGGCGAGAGGTCAAAATAGGCCTCCCATTGGGAACGGGCAGATCGGCAGAATTCGAAAGGAGGCGGAGCTTGCACCTCGGAGAATTGACCGCCCGGCGGTCATCGGTAGCATTAACTCGTTCGCGGTGGCCCGCGAAGTGCGGCGGTCCCGTCCCATGAACATTGTTGCTGACCTGAGCAACGTATACCGCCGGACATTACAAGGATGCTATCCCACTGTCAATAGCGCTGGAACAAACTGGAACAAGCTGGGAAAACCGCTCCCCGTCCAGCGGCGAGGATTCTCTTCCCCACCTCGCTCACCTGCGGCATAATCCCCCCGCACAGGGGCAGCATTGCCATCCGCTTCCGCCAAATGGGGAGGATTCAGTGAGTGAACGTCCATGGAGTTCCACGGCACCCCCGGGTGAATTCCGCACTTACGTGCCGGCCGAAGCAACCCTCAAGGAATTTACCATTCGCGCGGTGATTCTTGGCGCGCTCTTCGGACTGCTTTTCGGCGCGGTGACGGTGTACGTCGGCTTGCGCGCCGGGCTCACGGTTTCCGCTTCGATCCCCATCTCCGTGCTGTCCATCAGCATCCTTCGCGCGTTCGGCCGCTCCACCATTCTCGAAAACAACATTGTACAGACCACCGGCTCAGCGGGGGAATCGCTTGCCGCCGGGGTGATGTTCACGATTCCGGCGCTGATCTTTCTGGGCTTTGGCTCCGAATTCACATTTTGGCGCATTTTTCCGCTGGCGCTTCTCGGGGGCTGGCTCGGCGTGCTCTTCATGGTGCCGCTGCGGCGTCAACTTATCGTCAAGGAACACGGAAACCTGGCATTCCCCGAAGGGACTGCCTGCGCGGACGTGCTGGTTGCCGGGGAACGCGGCGGCTCTTTCGCCGGCCGCGTTTTCTGGGGACTCGGCCTCGGCGGTGCTTACACCTTTCTGATGAACACCGTGCAAGCCTGGACGTCCCAGCCGGAAAGCCGGCCCAGCTGGTTCCCGGGAGCGAGCTTTCGAGCGGCCATCACCTCTGAATATCTGGGCGTCGGTTACATCATCGGCCCCCGGGTTTCCGGGATCCTCTTTGCCGGCGGCATCATCTCGTGGCTGGTGATGATGCCGGCCATCAAATTTTACGGACAGCTAGCCGGTAACGCGCCGATCTATCCCTCCACGATTCCCATCCCACTGATGACGCCGGACGACATCTGGCGCAGTTATATCCGCCCGATGGGCGCTGGAGCGGTTGCCGCGGCTGGATTGATCACCTTGCTCCGTACACTGCCGACCATCATTTCCGCGCTGCGCGCCGGACTGAAAGACGTGCGTGCGGAAGGTGCAGGGCAGTCCGCGGCATCCAGCAGAATTGACCGCGACATTCCCATGCGGACCGTGGTCCTCGGTTCGATGGTCATCATCGCCATGATGTGGGTCTTGTTGACCTTTCATCCCATGCAAGGGGCGAGCACTTTCTGGTATCAAAACCTCTTCGCGGCCGTGTTTGTGGTGGTGTTCGGATTTCTTTTCGTCACCGTGGCGGGGCGCATCAGCGGCCTGCTCGGCAATTCCTCGAATCCCATCAGCGGCATGAGCATCGCGACGCTGATGGCCACCTGCGCGATTTTCTTCCTGGCGGGATGGACTGCGCCGAACTATGCCGTGCTCGCGCTCATGATTGGCGGCGTGGTTTGCATTGCTGCCGCCATCGCCGGCGCCACCTCGCAGGATTTGAAAACCGGCTATCTCGTCGGCGCCACGCCCTTCTGGCAGCAGATGGGGCTTCTCGTTGGCGTCACCGTCTCCACCGTGGCCATCGGCGCGACCCTGAATCTGATGAACAAAGGCCTGGAGAAATACATCCCCACGCCAATTCCCGTGGACATCCAGTCTTTGCCATCCGGCGTGAAAATCGAGCGCGATTCGTTCATTTACCAAAACAAGAGCTACGTTTTGATCAATTCTCTCGGGTCGCATGAAATCCCCGACGGCGAATACCTCTACGACGCGAGCTCGAGACAAATCGAGTTTCAATGGGCGCAAGGCATCGGCAGCGACAAAGCTCCCGCGCCGCAAGCACGCCTGATGGCCACGGTCATCAATGGCATCCTCAATCAGCGCTTGCCCTGGCGATTGGTGCTCATGGGCGTCGCCTTGGTGATCGCGGTGGAAATTCTCGGCGTTCGCTCGCTGGCTTTTGCTACCGGTACCTATCTTTCCATCGCCACCACCGGAGCCATGTTTGCCGGCGGCCTGATCCGCTGGCTGGTGGAAGCCACCACCAAGAAGAAGGACGAAAGCGAGGCCAGCCCCGGGGCGCTCTATTCCAGCGGGCTGATCGCCGCCGGTGGCGTTTTCGGCCTGCTCGGCATCATCATCAATCTTCTCGAGGACCCGGAAATCTTCCATCGCGTGCCGCATTGGGTTTCTTCGCTTCTGGCTCTTCCCTGGCGCGCCGACCTTTTCGCATTCGGCCCCAAAGTGATGGGACCGCTTGCGACCAGCAATCTTTTCGGCGTTTTCATGTTCGCGCTTCTAGCCGCCTCGCTCTTCTACTTTGCCCGCAAGAAGCTGAACTAACCGATCACCAAACCCGCTTTGACGCCCGCGATTCGCCGACGTACACTGCATGTATGGGGACCAGAATCGGTGGGCGGCGCTACAACTTCGACTGGCGCAGTTTCATTACCCCGGGCGTAAAACTCCTCGTATTGGTCTGCTCCGGCGTCTTTCTCTTGCAGACTCTTGTAGGCCTGCTCGCTCCTCCCTCGGTGACCATCTGGCTGCTCAAGTGGTTTGCACTGATTCCCGAAGCCGTGACGCATCACATCCCTCCGCGCATTTGGCAGCCCTTTACTTACATTTTTCTGCATGGCGGCCTTTTCCACTTGCTGATCAACATGCTCATGCTCTGGATGTTCGGCCGCGAGCTCGAACTTGTCTGGGGGAAGCGCCGTTTTCTGAATTATTTCTGCATCTGTGGGGTGGGTGCGGGGATCATTGAGCTTATCGTCAAAACGATTCCCGTTTTCTTTGGAAGCCTGCCTTCGGTAATTCCTACCATCGGCGCCTCAGGCGCTATTTTTGGCATCCTCATGGCCAACGCGGTGCTCTTCCCCGACCGCCGCATCTGGCTGATTCCCCTGCCAGTCACCATTCCGATGCGTCCTTACGTGGCGGTGATGGGGGCCATCGAATTCTTCTCTACCATCGGCTCCGGCGGAGACAACGTCAGCCATGTCTGTCATCTCGGCGGCATGCTGGTTGGCTACCTGTATCTCCGCCGCGGTTCGTTCTTATACAACGTCCGCAACACCGTCTCTGACTGGCAACACAAACGCAATCGCAAGCGCTTCGAGGTTTACATCAACAAGAAGAAAGAACCGCCCTCGCGGCCCGACAACTGGGTAAATTAGATTGAAAGACTGGAAGTCTGAGTCAGGAATCAGTCTACCCGCTACGCCGGGCCGCCGATGATGTGAAACTTCATAAAGTTCGTCGTTCCGCGAATGCCCATCGGCGTACCCGCTACAATCCCGATCACGTCGCCCTTGCGCACCAGCCGCTCTTCGAGCAAGCGCTTCTCCGCAACCTTGGCCAGCCCATCCACCTTTTGCACGTCTTGAATCATCCTGGGAACCGCTCCCCAGATCAGCGCCAGCCGCCGACGCGTCTCGGCCTCCGGCGAGAACGCCACGATCGGCACCAGCGGCCGGTAGCGCGACACCAGCCGCGCCGTAAATCCGCTGTGCGTAAACACGGCAATGAGTTTCAGATGCAGCTCGCGCGAGGCGTGGCACACCAGCTCCGCCACGGTTTCCGCCACCTTCAATTGCTCCTGCGGTGCCGGACGCGGAAATTCTCGGATGCTGGCTTCCGCTTCTTCGATGATCCGCGCCATCATTCCAACGGCCTCGATGGGGTAGTTCCCCGACGCCGTCTCCGCCGAAAGCATCACCGCGTCCGAGCCGTCGAAAATCGCGTT
>WNFS01000932.1_pt1 | contig 21416 bp, 22 predicted proteins | sample 5400141 | NCBI WGS metagenome assembly WNFS01 (sample SAMN13153358, study PRJNA577476) | soil metagenome | isolation source: 60 cm saprolite under Madrone tree | place: USA:California | collected 2016-06-14
AGTCGGAGTAGGGATCACGATTACTCATGACCCCCTCCACGGATCCGGACGAGCGGGTTTCCCGCATCCGGCTCTTGCCTTAGGTGACAACGCCCATGCGGCGCAAAGGATAGGGATGACAGACAGAAGGCAGAGGCAGCCAGCGAGTGATGAGGCGCCGCATTCGGTCCCAGAGAACCCGGCCGTTCTGGCTCCGCCGCGACAGCGAGCGATGCCAATACCAACCGACTCGGAATCGAAACATCGCCAGCGCCGGTTGGTTCTTGGGCACTCCGTAGTAGCGAAAGTGTCCACCCACAACCGCCCGCAGCCACTTGCCTTGCTCGGGGATGGGTTCGTGCATGCGTCGCTGAAGCTCGGCTTTCACCTCATTCAGCTTCGTCTGCAACCTCTTGCGTATCGTCTGCCGCAGCACCGTGAACCGTCCATTGCTCTTCTTCTTTACGCAGATGTGCGTAAAGCCGAGAAAGTTGAACGTCTCCGGCTTCCCTTCTCCACGCCACTGCCGTTGGTCGATCGCATGCGGACCGAACTCCAACAGTCGCGTTTTCTCGGGATGCAGCTCCAGATGGAACTTCTGCATGCGTTCCGTGAGTTCCACCCGGAACTGATCGGCATCCGCTTGGCTGTTAAATCCAACCACGATGTCGTCCGCAAAACGCACCCCGACCACGTCGCCGTGCGCCCGCTTCTGACGCCACGCTTGGACCCACAGGTCGAACACGTAATGGAGATAAACGTTAGCCAACAACGGCGAGGCACTGCCGCCCTGGGGCGTCCCTTCTTCCATCCGTATTCGTTTCCCATCCTCCAGCACACCGGCGTTGAGCCATTTCTGGATCAATCGCACGACGCGCCGATCGGCAATCCGGTGCTCGATGAATTTCACCAGCCATTCGTGCGAAATCGCAGCGAAGAAGCCGCGAATGTCAATATCGAGTGTTAGCGCCGATTTAAAAGGGAGCCAGTTTGGCCGGTTTCGAGGTGAGCCAGAGAGCTCGCCGGTGATGGCGGGGCACACTGATGCGTCGGCCGCCGTCGGAGACAAGCAGTCACGATTACGAGTTTCTTGCCTACCCCGCGTCGATGGTTAGTTCATGGGCGCTTCTCCCGCGCCGTCGACTCCAGGCGTAACTGCTGGTCCGGGCTGTGTTTGGTATCCCTCTTGACCGACTCGATGACCAGGTAGAGTTTGTCCGCGCTGTTGACCTTTCCCGACACGCAGTAGTAGTGGTCTGACGTGATGGTTTGGGATTTGGTGAAGTCGTACAGGCGGTAGACCCGGCGGGTAGAGTCGTCCTTCATGAGGAACACGACACAGCTGCGGTATTCCATACGCGAGAGCAAGAGCAGATGATTGGCGCTGAAGTTGAACATAAGGAATAAGGAGGTGAGGACCAGAGAGCGGGAGCGATTGCTCCCGCCCCCGTCGGCAGCGCCGTTGAGGGGTTACCCGACGGACTCCTCCGTGCGGGATATCGTCACAGAGCGGCGCCTGATCTGAGCCAGCCCAGCCCGATGGATTATTCGGCTGGGGGCTGGCTCTTATTACCTTTGCGGAGGCTTTCCCCTCCGAGGAGGAAGATCTCGGAGTTTTCCACCAGGCGATCGGCGATGGCGGTGGCGATGGTGGTGTTGTAGAGGATGTTGCCCCAGTCAGAGAACGCTGTGTTGGTCGTAATGAGCGTGCTGCGCTTATTGCTATGGCGGGTGGAGATGACCTGATAGAAGAGGTTGGAAGTCTGCTGATCGAGCGAAAGATATCCTAGTTCATCGACAACCAACAGAGAGGGTTCGGTATAGATCTTGAGTTTGCGAATCAGGGAATGATCCACCTGAGAAGCCAAGAGATGGTTGAGCATGTCCATGGCGGTAGTGAACAACACCCGCTGGTTGGCCTGACAGGCGCGCCCGCCGACGATCTTGGCCAAGTAGGTTTTGCCCACGCCGGGATTGCCGATGAGGCAGACGCTGGTGCCGTTATGCAGGAAGTCGAGATCGAGCAGCCGAAGGATGCGAGTCTTAAGCTGTAGGCGGGACTGGTGATGGTTAAAGTGGAAGCTGTCGATCGAAGGCATGCTGTGCAAGCGGGAGAGCTTGAAGCGGCGCTCGATGGAGCGCTGGTGACGGGCCTCGAGCTCGCGATCGACGAGCGATTCCAGGGTTTGCGCAAGGCTGAGATTTTTGGCGGTGGCGTCAGTCAGCATCTGATCCAGATGGAGGCTCATGGTCGCCAGGTTCAGTTGATGGAGTTTCTGTTGCAGTGAGGTCATCGGAGTCCTTTTTGGAACGAAGGATGAAAGAGTCGTAGTCGGCCAGCGACAGCGGATCGGTGGCCAGTTCATTGAGTTGTGGGTTCTGGAAACGAAGGGGCGGCTGCACGTCGCGCCGCATTCGTTGCTGACGGAGAAGATTGGCGATGTAGTCGGCACCGAAGGCGCCGGCGGCATGAGCTTGGCCAAGAGCGGCCGCTACGGCATCGGGTCCATATTCGCGAATCAAGTCGAGCAGTTCGCGAACCTGTCGAGCGAGGGAGCGGTCGGTATCAGCCAGGCGACGCAGATAAGACTCCGAAGCCGGCCCCAGCAAAGTGATTAGGCGCTGTTGAGCGGCCGAGCGCTGGGCCGCCGCTCGTTGTGCAAACAGTTCTTTTTGAAAACGCTCGGCGCCCAGGGTCTGGCCGCGTTGCCAGCAACGGGGGTAGGAGACGATCTCCTGATATTGGTCGTAGATTGTGACCGAAGAAGCATTGGCCTTGATGGTGAGGTGACGGCCGACATAGCGCGGCGGCACACAGTAGCGATTCCCGTCGAAGGACAGACGGATATCTTTGTGGACCAGAGCCTCCGCGCTGTCCCGATAGTCCGGTGTAATCGCGGGCAGAGCTCGCAGAGCTTCGGGCTGAAAGCGCGCTTCGGGCGCCTGGCCGGTTTCGCGATGGCGGCGTTGGTTAGCAACCTGTTCGAGCCAGTGTCGCGCCTGCGAGTTGACATCGGTTAAATCGATAAAACTGCGCAGAGGCCAGAAGTTCTGCCGTAAATATCCGACCGATCTTTCTACTTTTCCTTTTTCCCAGGCGGCCCGCACATGGCAAGCTCGTGGCAGGAAACTGTATTCGCGAGCGAAGGCCAGAAAGCGGGGATGGAACCGCACCAGGTTGCCGTCGTGCTCGGCGACAGCCGTTGCCAGATTGTCATACCAGAGTTCCCGTGCGCTTCCACCCAGGGACTGGAAAGCGTGGAGGTGACAGCGCACGAAGCTCTCGAAACTCTGACGGTGCGTGAACTCCACAAACAGTTTGCGGCTGTGGCATTCCACCAGACAGAAGGCATAGAGCTTGCGCGGGTGGCCCTGGTAGAGAAGTGCACCGAAGTGACCCCAGTCGATTTCGAAGCGCTCTCCGGCCGCGGGTTCCATGCGCACATAAGCACGCTTGACCGCAGTCTGAGCTCGCAATACGTGTAAGTAATCTTTCAGGATGCTCAGACCACCAGTAAAGCCGAGCGGGCGGAGCCGTTGCACGATCACCACGGCACTCGCGGTCGTATCTCGCTCCAGCCACTCGGTGATGGTGGACTTGAACGGATCCAGCTTGCTGGCGCGTTGCCGGGGAGCAGCCCTGCGTGCCGGTGTGGCCAGGTACTGGGAGATCGTTCTACGTGCCAGGTGAAGATGACGGGCGATCTTGCGCACCGACCAGTGCTCGGCCCAGTGCAGTTGATGAATCGTGTTGATTTGTTCTGGGGTCAGCATGCGGCTGCAAACCGTATAAAGCCCCGCCGAGCCGGCAAGCCATAGGGATGTTCTTGTCAAGATGGATCGACCACCGCCGGCCGAAGACTAAGTGATGGCAGGATAAGGACTTGCGCAGAAGCTAAGTTGTTCTTGTCAAGATCGCGCAGTTTGGGCCCCAACAGCCAAACCTCTGAAACAGAGCGCTTTAGATCCAAAGCTAAGTTGTTCTTGTCAAGAAGCAGTCGGCCCAGGCGACGCTTCTGATCCCGCTGCCGCTGCCGTTGACGGTTGCCCTCCACGACTTGCGGGTTCTGGCGGCGACGCTGTTTCTGGTAGTCGGGATGTTCATCTCGCCACTGCTTCTGGCTTTCCAGCGCGACCTGGTGATACTCGGGATCAGTCGCAAGTTTTTTGCGGTGATAATCGGTGCGGCGTCGACGTTGGCACTCCGGCCGCCCGCACACATTTTGCTGGGGACGATAAACGGAGGGTAGAAACGCACTTTGGCAGTAAGGACAACGGCGGGCCTGGCTCAAGCCGGACTCCTCAAGGATCATGGGGATGAATCACTGAGGAGATCGAAACTATACGTACTACGCAAACCAAGCGGAGCAAAACCAATTTAGAAACTGCTGTAAAGTTCCTACCGCGTCCTCGCCAACGGGGGCTTCCTCTGGTGGATCACTGGCTCCGGCCTAAACCGGCGAAAACGGCTCACTTTTTCGCCGGCGCTGACAATATCGAGCACCCAGTTCACTTTTCTCGTCAGCAGTCCCGTGTAGAGCGCGTCCAGCGCTTGATGCTGGCTTCGCCCGGGTCGGAACCCGTACGAGAACCCGAGGAAGTCCGTTTCGTAGATAGCGTTCAGCACCTCGACCGCTGCACGCTGGACGATCTTGTCTTCCAGCGCCGTTACTCCGAGCGGCCTTTGCCGCCCATCGGCCTTCGGTATATAGACCCTACGCACCGGCTTGGCTCGGTACGCTCCTCGTTTCAGCCTATGGGAAAGATCCTGGAGACTGTCCTCGAGGGTCTCGCCGTAGTGCCGCCACGTCTCTCCGTCGACGCCCGGCGCCGCTTCCTTCTTCAAGCTGAAGTAAGCCTTGCGCAGTGTTTCCGGATCGTAGATGTGGTGGAGAAGCGCGGTGAACCGCAACTTCTTATCCTTCTTTGCTGCTTGACGTACCCGCTCCAACGCGCTGAGCGCGTCTTCCCGGCTCGGTGTCCGGGACGCGTTTTGTTGGGGCAGGTTCCCTTTGGCCAGGCCTCTTCCCTCCATCCCCTCCGTTGCTGGTTGCCCGGCATTGTTCGGGGACTTCCCAGGTACAGTAGGTCTGTCCGACTTCCCAGGTCCGTTCGTCATCGGCGTACGTCCTTGGACTTCCCGATGCGTCCCAGGACAACTGCTGTCCTGGGCGACCCTGGGATCTCCCGGTTCCCGCGCGAGGTGCTTCCGTACGTGCTCGGGGTCTCTGACCGCGCGGGACTCCGTTGCACCTCGCGATATCGGTGCACCGGATGGGGCCTTCCGCTTTCTCCTACAGCGTCGGCGTCCCGGAGTGATCTTCTTACGCGGCTGAATACCCGGCCCGCACATTCCCTTGTCAACGCTTCGACGCCGCCCTCGCGGGCGGCTCCGCATGACTCAGGGTCGATGTGGGTCGCTACTTCACATTCGTATGACTCTTTCATTCACTACACCTCGCCGGTTTAACCGGCGCACAGGAGAAATCAACATGACCGACATTCGCAAAGAAACAGACAGCTTAGGTGTGGTTGAAGTGCCTGCCGACAAGCTCTGGGGCGCTCAGACGCAGCGTTCGCTTGAGCATTTCAGCATCGGCAAGGACTTAATTCCACGCGAAATGATTACCTCCTATGCCATTTTGAAGAAGGCCGCTGCTACAGCCAACCATGATGGTAAGCGGTTGGACGATCAGCGGTACAAATTGATCGTGCAGGCTTGCGACGAAATCCTCGCCGGCCAACATCACGACATGTTCCCGTTGCACGTATGGATGACGGGCAGCGGCACCCAATTCAATATGAACGTGAACGAGGTGATTTCCAACCGCTGCTGCCAGATCGCCGGCACACCACTTGGCAGCAAAAAACCGGTGCATCCGAACGATCACGTGAACATGGCGCAATCGTCGAACGATTCGTTTCCGTCAGCCATGTACATTGCGGCTGCGGTCAATGTAAAGCAACGCCTGATTCCTGCGGTGACGTCCCTGCACGATGCCATCAATGAAAAGGTTGGGGCGTGGCAGGACATCATTAAGATCGGGCGCACCCACATGCAGGACGCCACTCCACTGACTTTGGGCGAGGAATGGTCCGGCTACGTGGGGATGTTGGAGGACGATCTCGATCGAATCGAGAGCGCATTGCCGGGAGTATATCGGCTGGCGCTAGGCGGAACTGCAGTCGGCACTGGCCTCAATTCGGCGCCGGGCTTCGCAGAGGCGGCGGCAGCCGAGATCGCCAAGCTAACCGGCCTGCCGTTTGTAACCGCGCCAAACAAATTCACGGTCCAGGGCGCGCACGATGCATTGGTGCAGCTCTCCGGCACACTTCGTACCCTCGCAGTGTCGCTGTACAAGATCGCCAATGACATTCGCCTGATGTCGTGCGGACCTCGCGCCGGATTTGCGGAATTGACGATCCCTGCCAATGAGCCAGGCTCGTCAATCATGCCGGGTAAGGTCAATCCGACGCAGTGTGAAGCGCTCACCATGATCGCCGTGCAGGTAATCGCTGACGACGTTGCGGTAGGATTTGGCGGCGGTGGCGGATATCTCGAAATGAACGTTTACAAACCGCTGATGATATTCAACATTACTCATTCCATCGCGATCATCAGCGACGGCGTTACCAACTTCCGCAAATTCCTGGTCGAAGGCACCAAGCCCAACCTGAAGAAGATCAAGGAATACGTGGACCGCTCACTGATGCTGGTGACGGCGCTCTCGCCGGTCATCGGTTATGACAAGGCATCGAAGATAGCGCACTATGCGCTGGACAACGACCTCACGCTCAAGGAAGCCGCGTTGAAACTAGCGTTTGTCACAGAGGCTGAATTCGATCGTATTGTCGACCCGAAAAAGATGGTGGCACCCTATGTGGCAGCCGCAGCATGATCGCTCAGCCAGTTTGAGCCTGGACAACTCCGGAATGGGCGGGCCCACTGCTCGCACCACTCCGGAATTGTCCAATCTTGCGCTCGATTGCGCGCAATTGTTACACGTGAATGGGCAGTCCACGCACGAGATGGTGGCGGCTGCCGAACGCCTCAGCAATAGTCTTGGCATGCGTGCCACCATCATTCCTCGTTGGGAAGAGCTGCAACTTCAGGCTACCTACGGTAGCGAAACATCGATTTCTATCCGGGCTGCCGATCCTACTGGCGTGGACATGGACCGCGTGGCGTCTGCCACGCGTGCACTCAATGAAGCCGCAGCCGGGCGTCTTGCCGCGGCAGCACTTCGAGAAACGATCAAAACGATTGCGCACGCGCCGCCGGCGCCGACCTGGCTTTTCACGCTGGCAGCAGCGGCCGGAGCTGCGGCGCTGGCGGTGATCTTTGGAGTCCGACACATTGCGGCAGTGGGTCTGATCATAGTCAGCGCTGCGGCCGGTGCGGTCGTGCGCCGGACCGTCGCGAAGTACAGCACGAACACTCTGGTGCAGCCGCTTTGTGCGGCGTTGCTGGCTGGCACTGTTGGTGCGCTGGCGGTTCGCTATCAGCTGAGTTCGTCGCTGCGCCTGGTTGCAGTCTGCCCATGCATGATTCTCGTTCCAGGGCCACACGTGCTGAACGGAATGATAGATCTCGTTGGCGCGCGAGTCAGTCTGGGCGCCTCTAGGTTGACCTACGCCTGTCTCATTGTTGTGGCAATCTGCGTAGGGCTGTTGCTTGGGCTGAGTCTACTGCACGTCTCGTTGCCGGTGGACGCCCCAGGGAGAGCCGTTCCTTTGTGGCTGGACGTGCTGGCTGCGGGCGTTGCGGTCGCCGCCTACAGCATTTTTTTCTCGACGCCGTTGCGAATGCTGGGATGGCCAGTTGGGATAGGCATGGCGGCCCACGCACTGAGGTGGTGGACGCTCGCAGCAGGCGCTGACGCTGCGACCGGTGCGTTTGTTGCCTGTCTGTTGGTCGGTTTGGTTCTCACTCCAGTCGCGCGTCGCTATCAGATGCCGTTTGCGGCGGTCGGCTTTGCGGCAGTGGTGTCAATGATGCCGGGCGTCTTTCTGTTCAGAATGGCGAGCGGCCTATTGCAACTTGCCCACAACTCGAATACGACTTTGGATCTCCTGGGTGCAACGATCGCCGATGGCATGACAGCAGTGACGATCATTCTGGCGATGAGCTTCGGCGTTATCGTTCCGAAGATCTTCATCGATAGTCTGGGCGACAGAGCCGCGGGGGGGTCTTAAGCGAGACTGAATATGGCCATCTCAGCGCAGTCCAGCATTTCGCATCCTTCGCCATCCGACCCAGTGGGCCTGGTGCGACTGCAGAAATTCCTTCCTCCGCTGCTGAGCGCGGTCGCGGGCATGGTGGATGTGATTGGGTTCTTAAGTTTCGGACTATTCACCGCGCATGTCACCGGTAACCTCGTAGTGATAGCGGCACTGCTGGTACGCGGCGGACCGCCCAACGTCGCCGCAATCCTGGCGGTCCCGGTATTCATTGTTGCTGTCGCGGGCACTTGGCTGATAGCCAAGGCGTCCGGCAGACGCGGCACTGCGTTGGTCAGGCCGCTGCTCCTGGTCCAGTTTCTCTTGCTTACCTGCGCCCTGATTTTCAGAGTCACATCTGGTTCAGCGGCAAAACCCCACGGATTAGTGGCCAGTGTCATCGCCATGATCGCGGTTTCAGCGATGGCCTGTCAGTTCGCTCTCCTGCGCCTCGGCGTGCCGGGCGCACCTTCGACGGCTGTGATGACCGGGAACCTTACCAACACAGTCCTGTCGCTACTGGACACGCTGTCAGGTAGCGAACCGCTGATGCAAGGCTCTAAGGAGCGGCTGAGAAAGACGGCAGAACTTGTGGCGGGTTTCTTTTTCGGCTGTCTGGCGGGCGCCATGGCCGTTTCGTGGCTGGGAGACTGGGCCTGGTTGCTTCCGGTCACATTCGCCGGCGTGGCGGTGGTTTTGCGGTAGAAGAATTTCTGATCGGCAATGTGCCTGCGTGGTACACGCAAATGGAGTTTAGGATTTGTGATGCCCCGAATTTTGACCCTCGTCTCTACCGGCCTTTTCGTTTTTATCCTTGTGGCTCCCTTGCAGGGCCAGGCTACGCAGGAGGAAACGCTCAGTGGGCCGGACAGTCACGAGACCGGCCAGGGACCACACGGGCATCTGTTCGGAGAGTGGGGCGGCGAACGGGCACGTCTGTGGGAACGTGGTGTTCGGTTTGATTTCCAGTACGTTTCTGACTCACTCTGGAACATCAAGAGCGAACAGAGAGAGCGATTTGCGAGCTGGAACCGCTTTCGAGGTACGGTTGACATCGACTTTGGCGCGCTGGTCGGTCAACAAGGGCTCTACTTTCATGCCACCGGACTTTGGCAAGGCGGTGGAAATCTCGGCGCGTATCTGGGCCTACTGACGAGTCCGAGCGGCATGTCGAGCGCTAACACCTGCCGTCTTGATTCCTGGTGGATTGAGAAACGATGGTTGAACGAGCGGCTTACTGCACGCATTGGCCAGTTCGCGGGCCAGGATTTCTATGGAACGCAACATTACGCGGGGTCTTTTATCTTCGAGCCGATGGGGTATGCGTTGGGCAATCTGTTTACGGACTTTGAGTCTTTCGATCCACCGTCAACGCCAGCGTTGGAAGTACGCGTCGTCCCACTTCGCAATGTCTATGTGAAGACGATGGTCGGGGCCGAAGATCGCGATCCTTTTGCGCATAATCCGACCGGATTTGTTCCACAGTTTCGCGGAGTGCCTGTAAGCGTTTCGGAGATCGGATTCACTCCTGGGAAAAAGGCTTCGTCGATGCGTGCGTTCGACAATGTCGAGAGCCGCAAAGGGTATTCGGGGCTTTATCGGTTCGGCGCATCCTACAATCCCGGAAAGTTCACGACGCCCACCAGCACAAAACCAGAGGCGGGGAACTACCTTTTGTACTGGATGGCGAACCAGGCTCTCTGGCGCGTTGATGCAAAACAGGCGAAAGGCCTTGATGCGACTGTTTCGTATGGCTGGAGCCCAGCCAATATCAACCGCAACAACACGATGCTCACTGCTGGACTGCGTTTCAACGAGCCCCTCCCCGTGCGCATTCACAATACGATGTCGGTGGGCTACGTGCGGAACCAGTTGAGTCAAAAGTTCGTTCAGCAGGGCACGCCGCCATGGAAGACGGAGCACGGTGTTGAATTCAACGCGCTGCTGGACGTCGCACCGATGCTTCTGCTGCAGCCGGTCATTCAGTATTACGCAAACGTGGGGGGAAGAACGCAGAGGGCGGTAGTTTTCGGATTCAGAACCAAGGTGGAGTTTTAGGAAATGGTGACGCTATGAAAACGATCGTGGTGTTGATACTGGCTACGTGACTGCATCCGCGCAAATAGCAATGCACGACGCGCGGGTTTGAGTCCCGTCGCTCCCGCCAACTCTTCGAATCGACACGGTATTTTAGTGGCCCCAGCTATTTCTGCCAGGAATAGTTCTGATGTTCGTTTGGTTTGTACTTGGCGAGAAGAATGACAGTGGAAGGACTCTGGCGGAGGATCCGCCGCTGCAGAGCGACCATTGTACGACATTAAAAATTATCAGTAGGCCATTGATAATAAATGAGATAGTGGTGGAGGCGACCGAGAGTCGAACCCGCGGTCTTCTGCGCGATAGGCACGCGCGCTACGGGCCCCGAGAGCATAGTGTCATCCGTTTCTCTTGTGGCGCTTGAGGGAAATATCAGAGACGAAAAAGTACTTTGCAAAAGAATGTAAGTCCTCTTTGTAAGTCCTTCCGTTTTACGGCCCGCAAGCTATTGATAAATCGTGAGCGTGAAGAGGGAGGCTGCATTGGGAATCTCCTCGCAAGTCTATGATTCAAAAGGAAGCCGCTTGAGTTCAATTGATCCCCTGGTCTCATTTTCAGGGGTTAACCAGGTTTAGAGTAGATGCAAGTTAATGATTCTAAATGAGATTGGTCGGGGAGAGAGGATTTGAACCTCCGACCCCCTGGTCCCGAAAACGGGATTCGGGAGTCGTGCTGAATGTTTTCAGTCTCTTGCAGTGGTGCTTCGACCGTGTCAGTCCTGCTCGATCACCTCATTCTGGGGTGAATGTAAGTCCTCGAATGGCAGTCCCTAACCAGGGATTCATGTCGCGCAGTTCAGCCACCGAGACCACAACGTAGGTTGCTTGCCGAGCCGCGCAGCCAAAAAGCCCTGATTGCCGGAAGATTAGCCGACATGGTTTCGCCCTGATGCCTGGGTTGTTTCCGGGAAAGCGCCAGTTGGAATTGGTTCGGCCAAGAAATCGAAATTAAAATAGCTTATGGCATTCAGAGGCCTCTTTATCGGGGATCGATCGCTATGCCTCGACCGACGTCAACTGGCTAAGTTGTGCCCGCCGCGATGCGACTGCGCTGCACGCTCTCTTCATGGACACTTTCGGCGGCGCCGGGGAGTTGCTGACAGACACGGAAGCAACGGTCACCGCCATTCGGGAAGGTTTCGAACGACTGTCGCGATCAGCTCCCGACGATGTCGTGGTAATCGCCTTTTCGGGCCATGGTACCGAGACTCATGAGCTCGTCGCGCATGACACCGATCCTTACGATCTCGCCTCGACCACAGTACCCCTGACGACTTTGGAGGAGTGGTGCGCGCGCATCCCCGCCCGTCGACTCCTGATAGTGCTTGACTGCTGTTTTTCGGGCGGCATGGGAGCCGAAGCGCTGCAGGTTGAGGGCATCGCGCGGGACGTTCAGTCGGTTGAAGGAAAGCTTAACCGGATCAGCGGTGAAGGCCGCGTGATCCTCACGGCTTCGGGTGCTAGCGAGCGCGCTTGGGAGAGCGCCCGCGTGGGGCATGGTTTCTTGACCTTACATCTTTTGGAAGCGTTGCGCGGACCGGAAGAAATCCGGGAGGGGGACCGGATCGGCGTGCTGCGCCTGCTGGACTATGTCGTCCGGCGCGTAGCTGATGCTGCGCGTCAAATCCATCGTGAACAAACCCCCGCCGTGCGCGGGACATTTGATGGCGAGTTCACATGGCCCGTATTTGCTCCGGGCGACATCTATCGCGCAGCCTTCCCTGAGACGGCACAGGCGGTCGCCACAGCTGAGATCGCCAGCCTTGCCCATTTTGGTTTTCCGCAAGCCGTCGTCGAAGCCTGGGCGGGCGGCATTCCGCGTCTTAATCAGCTGCAACTCGACGCGATTAATGACTACGGCCTTCTGCGTGGCGAGCACGTCGTCGCCTCGGCTCCGACATCGTCAGGAAAGACGATGCTCGGTGAACTGGCCGCCATTCGCGGAGCACTCGACCGGCGGCGAGCCCTTTTCCTCATGCCTCTCAAGGCGCTCGTCAATGACAAGCTGCGGCATTTTCACCGGGTGTACGGTCCTTTTGGCATCCGCACGATCGAAGCGACGGGCGAGACCGATGACATCACACCGCTCTTGCGCGGTCGTTATGACATCGCGCTGTTGACCTATGAGAAATTCTCCGCTCTCGCTCTGACGCACCCTTATGTACTGGAGCAGGTGGGAACCATCGTGATCGACGAAGTTCAGATGATTGCGGATCAGAGCCGCGGCGCAAATCTCGAGTTCCTACTCACGCTCCTGTGTATGCGGCGCCGCGATGCCTTGAGCCTCAGATGATCGCCCTCTCGGCGGTGATCGGCGACACCAATGGCCTTGAGCGCTGGATCGGTGGGCGATTGCTCCGCCGAGCGGAACGGCTTGTGCCGCTAGATGAAGGGATCTTGTGCTCAAACGGTCGCTTCCGGTTTCTTGACGCAGATACGGGACAGGAGCGGACAGAGGATCGGTTCATTCGGCCGCAGTACGGCGAAGGAAAGCATCGGGACTGGGTCATCCCTCTTGTGCAGAGGCTGGTTCAGGAAGGCAAGCAGGTGATCGTGTTCCGCGAGACGACGGGCGAGACACGCCATGGCGCACAATATCTCGCGGATACGTTGGGCCTCCCCCCGGCTGAGGATGCTCTGGCGGCATTGCCCGGGGGAGATCCGTCTCAAGCTTCGGGGCAACTGCGCCAGTTTCTCGCGAGGGGCGTTGCGTTCCATAATTCCCATCTCAGTCCTGGCGAGCGCCGCGTGATCAAAGAACATTTCCGGCAGCGCGATACCCGCCTCCGCGTGATCGTCGCAACGACGACGCTGGCTATGGGGGTCAACACACCGGCATCGGCTGTTGTGATCGTCGGATTGGAACATCCTGGGACAGCGGATAACCGCAACCGCAGCCCTACAGCATCGCCGAATACAAGAACCTGGCGGGCCGGGCGGGGCGTCTGGGTTATGCGGAGCGCGGTGCATCTTTTCTTATCGCGACTACACCCGCCGAAGAATATAACTACTGGCGACGCTATGTGACTGCTGCGCCGGAAGACCTTGTCTCTAGATTTCTGAGCGCAGATTTGCGCACGCTGATCATTCGCGTTCTGGTGGCGGCAAGCCGCGTGGGTGCGGGTGTGCGGGCAGACGACATCACCGAATTCCTCGAATCAAGCTTCGGAGTCTTTCTGCGCCGGCAGGCCGGTGCTGCGGGATGGGACCGGCGTCTCTTCGAAGAGGCTCTCGACAATCTAGTGCGCCACGGTTTGATTGCTCGTGTGGAAGGTGGGCAATTGGAGTTGACCGACCTTGGCCGTCTCGCCGGAGAAAGCGCCGTCGAAGTGGAAAGCTTGATCAGAGCCGTCGCGTGTCTGCGCAGGCTGCGTGGGCAGGACGTTACCGATCCCGTGCTGATCGCAATTTCACAAACGAGCGTTGAGCTGGACGGCGTTTTCTTGCCGATGAACCGGAAGAGCACGCAAAAGGAACCTCAGCATTGGATGAGCGAGCTGCAGGGTCAAGCTATTGCGTACGCGGTTCTCGACCACCTAGGGCTCAATATCACCAACAACGCCCAGGGCACACTGCGAGCTAAGAAAGCGGTGGCATGCCTTTACTACGTGTCTGGAATGGGAATGGAGCAGATCGAGGGCGCTATGAGAAAGCCGTTCCGGTCTCGGCAAGGCGGGACTGGTACGCACCCGCGACTTTTTCTCGGCGCGAAACGCTATCGCCCTTCTTGAACTATGGCGTGCCGTGAATTCTGTAGAAGATAGAGCAATCCGCCAAAAACTCCGTTTCGCCTTTACTGCCATTTTGCCCCGCGCGTCACGCCGCTACCAGTGGAGCGCGCAATGTCCTCTTAACGCGCAGAATCAGACTTACTACATTGCACCCGTTTATTACGAATGGAACGTGTTCGAGCTGTTCGAGCGCAAGGTCGAAGCGGCCTTGCGTTCCGACGAGGCGCTTTTCCAGGACGCGCCTCTCCTCACGGGACGGCCCGAAAGCGATGTCAACTATGTCGTCGCATCCGCCAGGTGATCTGGCTCACTTGCCGACAGGGTCAATCGATTACATCTTCACTGACCCGCCGTTTGGCAGCAACATCTTCTACAGTGACATGAACCTTTTTCATGAGGCATGGCTCGGCGAGGTCACGGATCATACCTCCGAGGCTGTTGTCCATACCACCGGAAAGCGAAAGAACGGGGCCGCGGAACGCTATGAGGCTCTTTTGCGCGCCGCCTTTGTTGAAGCCTTCCGTGTCCTGAAGCCCGGCGGACACATGTCGGTTGTCTTCGGAAACAGCAGTGGCCGTATCTGGGGACTAGTGCAGAGGGCCATGCGCGATGCCGGCTTTAGCGCTGCGCCAGCGCATGTCGCCATCCTCGACAAAGGACAGCGTTCCGTGAAGGGGTTGAACTCTGGATCCGAGAGTGTTGTCACCGTCGATCTCATCGTCACGGCGAAGAAGCCCGATGAGAAGGAGAGTGCAACGGCCGTCCGTGCACTTCGCAATGGCGACACAAATCGCCTCATCGCAGAAGCTGTAAACGAATTAGCCGCCAACGTCCGCAATCCAAGCCATGTCTATGCCAGGATTCTCCGCAAGGCGATCCAGAAGCATTACGTCCTCGACCAGCTTCACCTGACAGATGTCCTGCTCGCGCTTCGCAATGTCGGTTACGTGACGGATCGCAAGACTGGCCTGCTATCCCTTTCAGATTCGGGATCGCAGGCCGTCGCCTAAGCGCCGAACAGTACGGTTTCACTCATCTCCGCGTAACGGCACAACACATTCGCAAGCTCCATCTGACGCGGTGTCCGGCATTCTGGCGAGAAGAGTCGTGGGCAGCCGACCACAATGCACGCGCAGAGAGCGCGTGAAGTAGCGACATTGAAACGGTTGAGATCGTAAAGAAACTCCATACCCCTTGGCGCATCCTCTGGTGTCGATGTCGTCATCGAGTAGATAACGACGGCGGCTTCCTGCCCCTGAAACCTATCCACAGTTCCCACTTTTACACCCGGCAAACGCTCGGTGAGGCGATTGACCTGATCATTGTACGGAGCCACGACCAGGATGTCGGTTAGGCTCAGGGTCTGCTGACCGCCGTGGCGGTCGGTCCAGGACGATCCAGCCTGCGTGAGGAATTCCACGAGCATGGAAACACGTTCCACTTCCTCTGCCGAATAGCTCCGGTTTCCTTCATGCACGACAGGCACAAACCACAGACCCGCTCCTGCGAAAGGTGCGGGTACTTGAATACTCTGTCGGTCAAGGCCATCAAGCGACGCGAGGCGTCCCTCGTAAAACAGCTCTGATGTGAAGCTGCAGATCGAAGGGTGAAGACGCCATGTTTGCGCGAGAAAGAGCCCTTGCCCCTCCCCAATCGTCCTCCGTCCATCAAGGAGGTGGGCCAGCGCTGAAATGTCCGAACCCTCCGGATGGCTTCCCTTCTGCGGTTGCTCCAACTGCTGCGGGTCGCCCAGGAGAATCAGATTTTTCCCGGCTGGCGCACAGGCCAGAACGTTCGCGAGGGACATCTGGCCCGCCTCATCGACGAACAGGCCGTGTATGGAATCGCGAAACTCCTCTCGACACCACAGCCAGGGAGTACCGCCAAGAACATTCACAGCACCACTCCGCAAGCTCGCAAGCGCTTCGTCATTCGCGCCAATTTCGCGCACGGCCGTGTTCTCTGGATCTGCGTCTTCTTTGCGGTGCGCGCAAGTTATACCGGCAAGGTTCATCTCGCGGGCCGCTTTCACGACCTCATCCAGCAATTTGCGTATTACCTTGTGACTGACCGCCGTGATTCCTACCTTCTTTCCTTCCTTTACCATCTCGCAAATCATGCGAGCACCTGTGAACGTCTTGCCCGCGCCAGGAGGCCCCTGAATCGGAAGCACGGAATTATCCAGCGCCAGACTCGTGCGACAGGCTCCCTGGACCTCGGTCTCGTCTGGACCTCTGCTCAGGAGCTGCCCTGCGATGAGGCGCGGCGGAACCCTGAGCAGGAGATCTCGCGCCGCACGATACTCGCCCTCACCTTCGATCCCATGCGCCACGATCCACTCCGCGAGCCGAAGAATGGACTCCGACTGCTCTTTAGTAGGGTAACGAGAATGCGCGAACGCCGATGTCGCATGAAAGCCATCGAGCTTCATAGGTTTCTTCACATCGATGGTACGGGCAACGGGGTCAGCGCCCACGACATCGCCGAACTTTTGCTCGTCCAAGGTATAAAGCGTGTCGCCCGCCCTGATCGCACACTCCTGCGAGGGGTAGTGATATTGATCGATGGGAGCCCTCTCCTTCGGGCTCATCTTGGGCATCCGCTGTCGAAGCTCTAACCCTGCGACAGCAGCTTTCTCATCGAAAAGCTCCTCTTCCGACAAGTCTTTCATTCTGAAAAACTCCCACCACTTCACCTTCTCTTCACGACGGTGCCAATCCAGCGCGTGCGCGAGGAGCCAGCGCGCCCCTTGCTCTGCGGTGCGATCCCCAGGCTCTGCCGGCAGGTCGCGAGTCAGGGCATCGAACAGCGCAGCTACACGCTGCTGCTGAGCGGTGAGCTCTTCACTGGGGGAAGCATCCTTTGGCTCGGGCCGAGGCACCTGTCGCCCGTTTGCTATGAGGCCGTCGCGCAAGGCTTCTAGCCAATATCGAAGCCGCTCCGTCGCCCGGCAGTCATCTTCGTTATAGCCCTCGACCAATGCGCGCACTTCATCGCTCAATGTCGGTGACGGCATCATCTCCAATTGATGCTCAACAAAATGCCTGGCTTGGTTTGCCTCCGGAAGCGGCACTCGGCGCTGATAATCGCAAAACTTCTCCATCTCTTTCAGCGAATACTGCTCCACGCTTGCCCGAACACTCTGTTTGGTGATCCCGTGAAGATCGATGAATATTTCCCCCCGCAGCAGCCGGTCTACCTCATCCTCCCTTGTGGCGTAACGCAGCATGAGACGCTTGATGGCACCGGGTTCGTAGGTCCCGAAGTGATAAATGCGCAGGTCGGGGAACCGGGTCATCCGCTCAAAGGTCAAATCAATGAACCACTCGAACGCGGCTCGCTCCCCTGCGCGGTCGAGCGCCCAGCGGTTCGAATAACCGAGATTACCTTCCTCGTTAGCCATTTGTACGCCGAAGAGGTATTCAAGTCCCCCCTCTCCCACGAACGGATCGCCTTCGAGGTCGAAGAAAATATCGCCCGCTGATGGTGCGGGAAGCCGGAAAAGCCCTTCGTCGCTCTCACTGCGAAGCGGTTCAAATTTCAATTGGCCTTCAATACGGGCTTCCATCTGAATTCGGGCTTGCTCTCGAATCCGCGTGTAGCCATCGCGCGCCCCGCGTGATGGGTTGAAGGGAATAGGGAGCGGAAGCTTTGCCAGCAGTTCAAGTCGAGGAACGCCCTGCAGCGTTAATTCCTTGCGTTGCAGCCGGGAGGCCCCGGCAACAAAACAAAGATGATCATCATGGCGCCGCTGCCCGTCGCATACTTTCCACCACCGGCAGATCTCGCAATGACTGACGGGCTCAGGGTAAGTATGTCCGCTGCCACTCTTCACCGCATCCTGCAGGGCTTTCTTCACGACGCGGTAATACGCGGCGAACGCAGCCAGCCGATACGACTCCGGCTTGAACGCGACGTTGGGCCGGATGACATGAAAACGCTCCGGTTCCAGGCCCTGCAACTCCGCGACAAATTCCGAGTAGAGGCACAGCTGAAGAATCGTTTCGGCCTTGGTTTCGCTCGCCAGCTTGCAGTCCGCGACTTCGTAGGACCAATTGCCAAATCGGGTGACTTGCTCACGCTGCTCCACCCGAAGTAGCACATCAGCGCGCCCCCTCCAGGCCCCACTCACGAAGGTGGGCTGAACGATAGCCTGAGCCCCGCTTTTCATGGCTTCCCACGTTGCCTTCTCGTCCGCTTCGCCTTTTAGATCAAGGATGGATAGTCCTTTGGAGCGAAGGTCGTCAATGTAGGCATGTTCATGCTCCAGGCCCCGCTGCTGCAGCACGCGCAGATGCGGGTTGGCCCACGCAGGTGCGGCGATCTCTCCGTTTGCGAGGCGCAGATCCAAGGTGGTCAGATGCGGACATGACAGGTGATTCGCCAGGTCGGTGGCGGCCAGTCTCACTTCCTTATCGCGTATCTGCATTTTCGGCCCCTCGCCGGCTAACCGTCGTCAGACTATGTTGAGACCTGGGTTTGCGGGCGCAAGCGCATAACTCGTACTCCGGCCGCCTTCAGCGTTGCGGACCAGAATGCCTTCGGACACGAGTGCCAGAATATCCCGCAGTGCTGTATCCGGCGAACACTTTGCGAGCTTGGCATATTTCGAAGTTGTGAGTTTCCCCTCGAACCCATCGAGAAGCCGGTTTAGAACCAGACGCTGCCGCTCATTGATTGCTTTACCAGAGACGCTCTCCCAAAAGTGCGCTTTATTGAGCACGGCAGAAAGAGTTGTCTGTGCACCATCGATGGCACGGCCCAAGCATTCGAGGAACCATTTCATCCATGGCGTGACATCCATCGTTCTTTTTTGCGTCTCCTCAAGAATGTCGTAATAGGCAGTCCGCTCCTGGCGGATCTGCGCTGACATGCTATAGAACCGCTGCGGACTGTTCTCGGAGCGGGCGAGAGCCATATCCGCGATGGCGCGCGCAATACGGCCGTTACCGTCATCGAACGGATGGATGGTCACAAACCAGAGGTGTGCCAGCCCTGCTTTCAGAACGGGATCAATCTCGACATTTCCGTTAAACCATGCCAAGAACGCCTGCATGTCGCGATCAAGACCTGCTGCCTTCGGCGCTTCGAAATGGACATGCTCCTTACCTATCGGGCCAGAGACAACCTCCATCGGGCCGCTGTTGTCGTCGCGCCAAGCTCCTACTTTGATCTTGCTCATCCCACTGCGCCCGGTTGGGAACAATGAAGAGTGCCATGCAAAAAGTCTGTCCGCCGTTAGAGGCTGGGCATAATTACGTGTAGCGTCAAGCATCATTTCAACAACACCTTCGACGTTGCGGTCTGCAGGCTTGAGCGCTCCTATATCCATACCAAGGCGACGGGCAATCGAAGACCTGACTTGTGCGGCATCAAGCTTCTCTCCTTCGATCTCGCTGCTCTTGAGCACATCGGCGGTCAGGGTTTGCAGCACGGCTTCCTGGCGGAGGTTAAACCCCAGGGCTCCCATGTGCCCGATCAGCTTGCCCTGCCGGTGGCGGACAGCCGCGAGAATGTCCGCGAGCTCTTCGCGGTTCCAGATAAAGCCGGGCCAGTCTTGAAGCTCGTGGATGTACATTCTCCGCATCTCCTGCGGAGATTATAGCCTGTATTCTCCGCAGAATCAAATATTAACCGCATTCTATGCGGCGAATACGGCAGTGATTCACCGCATTTCCGAGAAATCCACAGTTGACAGGGACTTAGTCGTTATGGCAACTTAATCATGTGACTCACGTGATGATAATGATAATGCGAATTTATATGTCGAAACTGGGAAATGCTGAAGTCTTGGCGGGAGCCGTCAATGGGCGAAAGGTTTTTGAGAAATTGCTGGAACGCACGGAAAAAGAACCCGCAGTGCCAGAACCTCTTTTTCTGGACTTTGCCGGCGTTAACGTCGCCACCGCCAGCTTTCTGAGGGAAACGGTCCTCGCCTATCGAGACGCCGTCAGGCGCCGCCGTTCCAATTTCTATCCGGTCATCGCCAACGCAAACCAGGTTGTCGAGGAAGAACTCAAAATTCTCGTCAGCACGGGCGGCGATGTTTTGATGCTGTGCCTACTCGATGAAAATGAGCTCCCGCACGAACCGCGTCTCCTTGGAAAGCTCGATCCGAAACAGCGTCTGACGTTCGATCTGGTTCAAAAACGCGGTGTGACGGACGCTGCTGAATTGATGCGCGAGTATGGCAAGGGCGAAAACATACAAAAAACAGCGTGGAACAATCGCCTGGCGGCGCTCGCGGGGCTGGGACTCGTCGTCGAATTAGTTGAGGGACGGACCAAGCGATACCGGCCCCTCTTTGCGGAGAATTGAACATGGGAATCGACTTCATAAGAAAAGCGGCACCGTCGTTTCGCAAGGGACTTGATCGCATGCGGATCAAACTCGCCACACCAACGCTCTTCACGCAGCAGCCGACAAGCACACCGCTTGCCTACGCCGTAAAACTCAGGATTGATAAGACGGTTGCACCCGGCGAAAAGCTGGGAGTCAGGCTTGACGGGCAACAAGTCCTGGCAACGCGAGGTCTCGATCCTGTCGCCATTTTTGACAACCCCACTTCGGAACTGAAGGAAGCATTGCGGGCATCACACGGCGAAGCCTGCGGCATAGTACAGACAGTTCATACCATCGCTCTGGTCGCGGAGATCACCGTATGCTGACCCCCGTACCGCGGGCAGAAGAATCCTCGCGCAACCTTCGTCGCGAGCGTCGACTCTGGCACGATCGGGAGCGCCACACTCCCTCCATGGGCTGCACAAACTGCCCGGATCGGGCGGTGTGCGGCGGTCTGCAACTCGCCGGTTCCCTGTACGACTGCCTCGGCTTCTGCTGCCAGACTCCGGGGGACTGCGATGCCGTCTGCCGATACAAGCCTGAGGAATTCGCCCAGCGTGTACGGGAGGTGGGAGGCTTTTCGTTCGACAACGTTCCGCGCAGCTCGGTACTTGCCGCGCCTCTCTTGCCACCCTTGGTGCCCGTCCTCTATCACGGATGCAAACGGATACTACCGTTCCAGGCGCCGACTGTTTGTCTGCCGCTGTACAGCGTAATTGAGCGGATCAATGGCGAGACGCGATACGCAAGCGCGGCAGAACTTGCCAGGCGATTCAAGATCGCCACGATCGTGCCGGTCATGCTTACCGGCACCGCGAGTGACCCGCCGCTTGAACGATGGTGGGCACTGGGACCAAAGCGGCGCGAAAGAATCCGGGCATTACGGGAACTTGGCGTCCAGCTTGTGACACCGGACATATGCACGGCATTTGAGCTGATGGAAAAATGCTGAGGCGGCAAACCCATTGGGGACCCTGGAAATCCTGTTGTAAAACAGAGAAGCCGCGAAGTAGGCGCTTCGCGAGCCGATTTCCAGGAGGTCACCCAA
>WNFS01003799.1_pt1 | contig 21416 bp, 18 predicted proteins | sample 5400141 | NCBI WGS metagenome assembly WNFS01 (sample SAMN13153358, study PRJNA577476) | soil metagenome | isolation source: 60 cm saprolite under Madrone tree | place: USA:California | collected 2016-06-14
AAAGTGCGTGCACGATGTTTTCGCCGGTGGACGAAATTTTCCGAAAATCCTCGGTCTCCAGATCAAGATGTCGATCTTGCCAGGGAGCGATCGACTCGTTCAGCGCTTTTTGGAAGGCAACGAAGTCGTAAAGCGTGCCGCTGCGTTCATCGTAACTTCCCCCGATGGTTGCTTCGGCAAGATAAAGATGGCCGTGACCGCGCGGATTGTCGCATTTGCCAAATAGAGCAGCGTTCTTTTCGTCGGAAAATGCCGGGACGTGCAAACGATGCGCTGCACTGAAGCGGATCTGCATTCCGAGGAACATGCTTTGATCGCTCCAGGCTTCGGCGAAAAAATCTGCGCGTTCGTGCAGGCGCACTCGGTGAACCGAAACCGATATCGCCACCCGTTCCCGAATGTAAGCCGCCAAACTTTCGGTAGTAATCGGCCGATCCTTCAATCCCGGAACTTCTTCGTTGAGATGACGATGGTCGAACTCCTCGTGCAAAGACTTGATACAAGCATCGACATCCCGCTGCCGAACGATCGGCCCATCGGCCTTTTCTTTTCGAAAAGTGAGCCGCGTCCGGTAATTGTGCCCGTGGACGGCGGCGGCCGCGCCAAAGAGTCGTTGATTCTCCGCCGCTGTAAGGTGGGGCGACATCGTTTGCCGCGCCGCCGAAAATTCAAACCAGTAATTTCCTTCGCACGCGCCGTCGAAATAAAACGTCGCGCTCCGATCAGGCGTTTCGATGAGATGACACGCGACTAGTTTCGCATCGACGTCGGCAAAAGAGGGCGCGACATCGGCGAAAAGTTGGCGTGCGATGTTTTCAGCCATCGGCGGTAGCTCGCGAAACGCGGGATTGTCTTCGTTCAAAAACTTATGATCGAAGCGTTCATCGACAATTTCTCCCGCACGTTTTTTGATTTCACTGATGTTGATGAGCATTCCGGTGACCGGATCGACTCGCCCGCTAAAAATAAAATAGGCAGTGTAATTTCGACCGCTGCCGTAGCGCGCGGCGGTTTCCGGACCAAACGCCGCCAGGTTTTCGCTATCGGTCCAAGGCGAAAAAAACAGCCGGCGGGAGGCCGAGAACTCAAGCCGTTTGCTGACCGTCAGAAGCATGATGCAGCAAACATACTACGATTCATTATTCAACGCGCGAACGCAGCAGATTCGGGCCCTCACCTGTCGCTTCGCGACTTCCTCTCCCTGCCAGGGAGAGGATTGAGGTGAGGGTGCTCTATTCTTTTAAGAGCGAGAGGAATTCGGACCGTGTGCGCGCGTCTTCCTTGAACGAACCGAGAAGACAGGACGTTTTCATGATCGAGTTCTGCTTTTCGACTCCGCGCATCATCATGCAAAGATGTTTTGCTTCCACTACGACAGCGACGCCGTTTGGCTCAAGACAATCCATCAGGGACTGGGCAATCTCGGTGGTGAGGTTTTCCTGAATCTGCAGGCGCCGCGCAAAAACATCTACAACGCGCGCGACTTTGGACAAACCGATCACTTTGCCATTCGGAATGTAAGCCACGTGGGCCCGACCAATGAATGGAAGCAAGTGATGTTCGCACATCGAATAAAGCTCGATGTCTTTGACCAGAATGATCTCGCTCGCTTCCGAATCGAAGATGGCGTTGTTAACGATCTCTTCGACGCTTTGGCGATAACCTTGCGTGAGAAATTCCATTGCCCTCGCCGCGCGGGCCGGCGTCTTGACCAAACCTTGTCGCGTCGAATCTTCCCCGATCGCATCGAGCAGATCGCGGTAGATCTTTGTTAATTTTCCAAGTTGTCCCGGCGGCAGCGGCTCGGCGTAGCGCGCCAAGCGGTCCTCGGTTTCGATTTCAGGATCAAACGTTCGCAAGATCGACAATCCCTTTAATCCAACCAGCTCTGCGGATATTTTTCGTCATCGAGCGCGACTGCCTGCTCGGTCAGCTCGAGCGTGTGTTGGGTGTCGAACATGACCGCCAGCTCTTCGGTGCGCGTCGCGTTCTTGCTCGCCATGATCGTTCCCGGATGCGGTCCGTGCGGAATGCCGCGCGGATGCAGCGTGATCGACGCCGGCTCGATCCCGCGGCGTGATCCGAAATTTCCGCGGACATAAAATAAAACTTCGTCAGCTTCGACGTTGTCGTGGACCCACGGAATTTTCACGGCTTCGGGATGCGTATCCAAGAATCGCGGCGCGAACGTGCAAACAACATAACCGCGGATCTCGAAGGTCTGATGGATCGGCGGCGGTTGATGCACGGTGCCGGTAATCGGCTCGAAATCCTGCGCGTTAAAAGTGAATGGATAAACGTGGCCATCCCAGCCGACGACGTCGAACGGGTGATGCGCTATCGTCACGCAGGTCCAGCGCGGACCGTCCTTTACCAGAATTTCCGTGTCCTCTTCCTTGTCGATCGTGTTGAGCTCGGTCGGCGCATGAAAATCGCGCTCGGAATAAGGGGCGCCCATTTTGATTTGACCCTCCTGATTCAAATACCGTTTCGGAATACGCACCGGACCGGCTGACTCGAGAATCAAGTAATCTTCTTCCTCCACTTTATCCGGCACGAGCCGGTATGTGATGCCGCGCGGGACGACAATGTAATCTTCGGCGCGGTAGCGTTGCTTTCCAAATACGGTCTCGAGCGTGCCGCCGCCTTTGAAGACAAAGATAATTTCGTCGGCGCCGCCGTTCTTATAATACTCGAACTTGCCGTACGGTTTCTCCGGCCGCGCTCGCCACGCGGTCATGTCCTGATTAAACAGAATCGGAACCCGTCCGGTGTAGATATCGCCGCGGCGCGCAATCTTCGCCGTCTTCAAATGATGATGCCGTAGAGGGCTGTCGGTGACTTTCTTGAGCTCCTCGCATTTCAAAAGTTTGACGCTGCGAACGCGGGTCGGCGGCCGCAGATGATACATGATCGAGTAGGCCTCGTTGAATCCTTCCGTCGTAATGACGTGCTCGTAGGCGATGCCTTCGTTCTTGTAAGTAGGCGCGGCGCCATTGCGATGGAACCAGATGTGATGCTTCCGCGGCATCTCGCCTAATTTATGGTAATACGGCATAACTGCTCCTTTAGATTAACGTTAACTCCTCACCCTCCCCTCTCCTCTTTCTAAGAGGAGAGGGGAGGTCAGTCGCAAACTTGCTCGCAAAAGTCGCCACGGGCACGCCCCCCTTCGCCTCTCCCCTCGAAGGGGAGAGGATTAAGGTGAGGGGTGAACTCTCTAAATGTTTGCATTTTACAAATTGCCTCGCCGCTCCTGTTCTTTCTCAAGCGCCTCAAAGAGCGCCTTGAAATTTCCTTTGCCAAAACTCTTGGCGCCTTTGCGTTGGATGATTTCGAAAAACAACGTCGGCCGATCTTCCACCGGCTTGGAAAAAATCTGGAGCAAATATCCTTCGTCGTCGCGATCGACCAATATCCCGAGACGTTTCAATGGCCCGAGATCTTCGTCGATGTGACCGACACGCTCTGGCAGCGTGTCGTAGTAAGTGGACGGAATGTTCAGAAACTCAAGGCCGCGCTTTTGCAGCTCGGTCACGGTTTTGACAATGTCCCCGGTCGCGATCGCGATGTGCTGCACACCTTCGCCGTTATAAAACTCGAGATACTCTTCCACCTGCGATTTCTTTTTGCCTTCGGCCGGCTCGTTGATCGGGAATTTCACGAAACCGTTTCCGTTGCTCATCACCTTGCTCATGAGCGCCGAGTATTCAGTCGAAATGTCTTTGTCGTCGAAACTGAGAATGTTTCGGAACCCCATCACCTCTTCGTAAAATTTCACCCACGGATTCATCTGGTTCCAACCGACGTTGCCAACGCAATGATCGCAATAAAGCAAGCCCGTCTCCTTGGTCTCGAAACCCGGATCCCACTTCTCGAAGCCCGGCATGAATGGGCCAGTGTAATCGTCGCGCTCGACGAACACGTGCACGACTTCGCCATAAGTGTGGATGCCGCTCATGACGACTTTGCCGTGCTCGTCCTTCAGCGTTTTCGGTTCCATGTAACTCTTGCCGCCGCGCTTGGTCGTTTCCTTCCAGGCTGAGGTCGCATCTTTTACTTTCAGCGCGATCACTTTGACGCCGTCGCCGTGTTTCTCGATGTGGTCGGCGATTGCATTGTCGGGATGCATTGGGGTCGTCAGGAGGAAGGTGAGTTTGTTCTGACGAATGGCGTAACTGGCACGATCTTTGACGCCGGTCTCCGGTCCGCTGTAGGCGAGACTTTGGAAACCGAACACGCTCTTGTAAAAATGCGCCGCCTGTTTGGCGTTGCCGACATAAAATTCAATGTGATCGGTGCCTTCGAGCGGCAAAAAATCCTCTGCGGCTTTCGGAGCAGCTTTCTTTTTTGGAGCAGCAATTGTCGTTGCCATATAAATACCTCCGATATTCGCGCTGTTCGCGCGTCCCCTAAATATAAGATCGACAATCCCCCGTCGCAAGGTTGGGCAGGTAGGGGTGGTTCACCGAACCACCCGCGGGCGATTGGGGTCAATCGCCCCTACCCGATCTATTTCGGCGGGTCTGAATGCGCGAGTTTTTGGAAGCGCGGATCATTCCGAAGCGGATCGAACATTGGATCGAGCCGGAGCAACGCAGGAGTGAGCGGCACGCCGCCCCCAGCCAGTGCGCTTTCGTACGGTGTCGGGAGTAGTTTCTGTAACGCGGCGATGGCGCGGTCGGAGTCGCCCACGCGCGCCGCTACCCGGGCGAGAATCTCGATCGACTGAGGACCATTCAAAGCGTCTTTCTCAATCGGTACCGCGGCCATCTCTCGCTCGATTAGTTTGAACGGCGAGGCTTTGTCACCGAGGCTCATATTGGTCAGCGCGAGATCGCCAATCAGCTGATAGTTTTCTGGTTGTTCTTTGAGGAAAGGTTCCAGTTCGCTGCCCGCCTGTCGCCAACTTTCCTGGGCCGCGGCATGGTCGCCGGCGACTTCTTGCGCCCAGCCTAACCAAAAGCGTAGTTCGCCATTGAAATAACCCAACGCTGGATCAGGCTTGGCAAGCATCTCCTTTAGCCGAGGGATGATTTGTGCAGGCCGGCGCTCCAGGATCGCTTGGTAAACTTGTGTTTCCAAGGCGGCGGAATCGTTGGCGTTCGGATGCAGCGGAGCGAGTAGTGCAGCAGCCTGCGGCAGGTCGCCTTCGGCTTGGGCGATATTCGCCTTGAACGCGAGCGTATCCACGTCGTCCGGCGTGATATTAAGAACCTGATCAAGCTTCCGCAGTGCTTCGGAGAAACGACGAGTGTCCATGTAGAAAAGCGCGTGCTGGGTGAGTAGGGAAACGTTGCGCGGGTCGAGCCGCTCGGCTTCGTTGAAGTAAGACTCGCTCCGGTTCCACTGACCTCGCCTCCGCTCTACATACGCCAGAAATTCAGGAATCCGGCTGCTATTGGGCAGGAGCTGACGTGCTTGCTCAAAGTAACGCACCGCGGTGTCATAATCCTTCAGGCAGGCGTAGTGGTAAAATCCCTTGGCCAATACGGCCTCGCCGAGATTGGGCTGAAGGGTGAGCGCGGTTTCGGCTGCCTGCCGTGCGTCGTCACGGAGGGCGATCGTTGGTTGAAGGGTCGTTGTGCGATAGCCGCGCGCTTCCACATATGACAGCAGCGCCCAACTCAGAGCGAACTTCCGGTCCAACCGCACCGCTTCTCTGAGATATTTCTGTGCGCCAAGGACGTTGGCCGGCGTGTTTGCCGTTCTCAGGGTATAAGCCAGACCACGCAGGTAGGCATCGTAAGCCTCAGGGTTGTCCGTCGGTTTGGCGGCGATGACTTGCTCTTCCTGACCGGTGAATTTCGCTCGCAACTGCTCGGCGATGGCTTTGGCCACTTCACTCTCAACCGAAAAGATGTCGGTCAGTTTGCGATCAAAGGTATCAGCCCACAGATGGGAATCATTGGCTGCTTTGATTAGCTGCACGTTCACCCGCACGGCGTCGCTGCTCTTCTGCACGCTGCCTTCCAGGATGTGGGCGACCCCAAGTTGCTTTGCGATCTCGGGCAGGTCTTGAGGTGCGCTTTTGTAATGCTCCGTCGATGTCCGCGAGATTACCTTGAGATCAGCGATCTTGGATAAGCGCGTCAGAATCTCGTCCTGGATGCCGTCGGCGAAGTAAGCGTTGGCTTTGTCTTCGCTCCGGTTCTCAAACGGCAGGACCGCAATCGATTTGTTTGAAATGCCGTCAGTCGAAGCTGCGGTTGTTTTGTTCCCAACCGTATAGCGACCCAGGAAAAACAGCGCGACAGAGATCACGCCGCCGATAACAGCGATGTAGATCCAGGCGTATTTCTTCTTTCGCGTCGCCTCCGGCATCGCGTCGGCTGTTTCGGTACGCTTAATTCCCTGCGGCGTCAGCTCGAACATCCACGCCAGAACAAGAGCAATCGGCAAACCGATGATGATAAGCAGAACCATCAAACGAATCGCCCAGTTCGGAATGTCGAACACCGGAAACACCTGCGCGATGCCTTGAGAGAGTGCCCACCCGGCGACCGCGTAAGCGACGGCGACCTTGTAAACGTTGCGGCGCTTCAGCTCGCCGAAGAATTTCGTCAGATCCATTGCCTTGTTTGTTTGCGCGCCTCTTGCAACGCGGCCCGCACTTTCAATCGAAGCGCGTTCAGCCGGATGAATCCGGTGGCGTCGTTTTGGTTGTATGTTGACGCTTCGCCTTCCATCGTCGCGATTTTTGGATCGTAGAGGCTTTTCGGACTCTTGCGACCGGCGACGATGATGTTGCCTTTGTAAAGTTTGAGTCGAATCAGACCGGTGACATCGCGCTGCGTTTCGGTCACGAGCGCCTGAAGCGCTTCGCGTTCGGGTGAAAACCAAAAGCCGTTGTAAACGAGAGAAGAGTATTTCGGGATGAGACTGTCGCGCAAGTGCATGACTTCGCGGTCCATGGTCAGCGTTTCCATCTGTCGATGTGCAAAATGCAAGATCGCGCCGCCCGGCGTTTCGTAAACCCCGCGACCCTTCATTCCAACAAAACGGTTTTCAACGATGTCGACGCGGCCGATTCCATGTTTGCCGCCAAGTTTGTTGAGCGTTTGCATCACACCGAGCGGAGAAAGTTTCTTTCCGTTCACTTCAATGCAATTGCCGTTCTCGAATGTAAGATCGACATGTTCCGGTTCGTCAGGCGCGTCTTCTGGCGCGACGCTCAGTTTGTACATGTCGCGCATTTCCTTTGCGCTCGCGTCGAACCACGGATCTTCCAGCACGCCGCTCTCGAAGCTGATGTGGAGAAGATTGCGATCCGTCGAGTACGGTTTTTCGGCGCTCGCTCCGACCGGAATTTTGTTTGCCTTCGCGAATGCGATCATCTCGGCGCGGCCGGCAAACTTTTCTCTAAAACGTTCTTCACGCCACGGAGCGATCACCTTCAGCTCGGGCGCGAGCGCTGCTGCGGTTAATTCAAAGCGCACTTGATCGTTCCCCTTCCCGGTCGCGCCGTGGGCAATTGCGTCGGCTTTTTCAGCGCGCGCGATTTCGACCATTCGCTTGGCGATGAGCGGTCGCGCGATGCTGGTTCCAAGAAAATATTGGTTCTCGTAGAGCGCCCCCGCCTGAAACATCGGGAAAATGAAATCGCGCGCGAATTCTTCCTGAAGATCCTCGATGATGCATTTGGAAGCACCGGTCTTCAGCGCTTTTTCCTCGAGGCCGGCCAGTTCTTCTTCCTGACCGATGTCGGCGCAGAAGGCGATGATGTGCGCGTCGTAGTTATCTTTGAGCCAGCGAAGAATGACCGAGGTGTCGAGGCCGCCGGAATAAGCCAGAACGATCTTCACGAATGTTTGATCTTCGATGTTAGAGGTTTGATTGCAATCCCTCACCTTAATTGTATCTCGACTGCGTCCCGCAGCGCTCGACCGCTACCCTTGCGGCTCTGCCGGCCATGTCGCGGTTCCCAACCGCTCCATTCTCTCCCTTTCTTAAAAGGAGAGGCGAACGCCGCGAGCATTAGAACTGGGCGGCACAATATCCTCTCCTCCTCGAACGAGGAGAAGACAGAGGCGAGGAGTTGATCTGTGCGGGATCTAATCGCCAAACGAAATGTCGACGTCGCGGGCGGTTTGCACCATTTCGCCATGCGGTGGGACAAGTCGCAAGCGATTCACCGCATCGGCGATTGGAACGTGTCGCACTTGATAATTCTGGTAGCTGACCATGGACCCGAAGTGACCTTCGTTTGCCAATTGCACGGCTTTGACTCCGAAGCGTGTAGCAAGAATGCGATCAAGTGTCGTCGGTGCACCGCCGCGCTGCAAATGTCCGAGCACGCAGGAGCGCGTTTCTTTTCCGGTTCGTTCGGCGATTTCGCGCGCGACCACCTCGCCGATTCCGCCAAGACGAAATTCGCCACCTTCGATTTCGCGCTTGATTTGCTGACCGTCTTTTGGCCGCGCGCCTTCCGCTACGACAACGAGCGAGCCAAGCCGGCCAGCGGCTTCGCGTTGCTTAATCGCCGCAGCAATTTTGTCGTAATCGAAAGGGATTTCGGGAATCAGAATAATATCGGCGCCACCCGCAATGCCGCCATGAAGCGCGATCCACCCCGCGTGACGACCCATCACTTCGACGACCATCACCCGTTTGTGGCTCGTTGCCGTGGTGTGCAAACGATCAAGCGCGTCCATTACTTCCGCGACGGCCGAATCGAACCCGAACGTCATCGCCGTGGCTTCGATGTCGTTGTCGATCGTTTTCGGGACACCGATGCAATTGATGCCCGCTTCCTGCATTTGCATCGCCGTCGTCATCGAACCGTCGCCTCCGACGATGACCAGCGCTTTGACATGGAGCTCGTCTAAAACTTTCTTCGCGCGCGCGATCACTTCGCTGGCAACGACCGCGCGATCACCGGCGCCTACTTTTGCGATAAAATGACCGCGGTTAGTCGTCCCGATGATTGTTCCGCCGAGAGCCATGATGCCTTCCGTGCTTTTGCGATCGAGCACGACATAGTCGCCGGGCGGCAACAGACCTTCGAAGCCGTCGCGGAATCCGATTACCTCCCAGCCAAGTTTTTCGCCGGCGAGCACGACACCGCGAAGGACGGCGTTGAGCCCCGGGCAATCCCCGCCGCTGGTGAGAACGCCAATACGGGTCTTCATGACGAAGACACAATCAAAGCATTTTTTTCGGATCGACAAGCCGTCCGCCGGCCGCCCACTGATCGTAGAGCTGCCAGCCTTGGCCGATAAGTTGAGCGCCTTCGGCAAATCGACTGTTGCTGCCGAGCAGGACAACGATGATGCGACGCGGAAAAATTGTCACGCCTTGTCCTTGTTTCACGATTTCCGATTCGCGGGCTGCTGAAAGAACCAAACATTCGCCAGCGCGTGCAGTTCGGCCGGTTTTCACGCCATCGATCCCCTGCGTGCCTAGCAGTTCATTCGTGTTCCGCAAGGAGTAGCGCTGCTCTTTGCCTCCGCGTCGAAAGGAAATCTGGCGTTCCTTCTGTGAGATATAAAAGCGAAAACTCGCCTTGTTCAGAGCGTAACGGGTAAGACGAGCGAGATCTTCGGCGGTAGAGTACGGTAGCGGCTTGACGTTTTGGTCGACGCCGTGCGGATTCACAAAACGGGTTCGTTCCATTTTCAATTGCTTGGCCAGCGCGTTCATTTGAGTAACGAACGCGTCGATCGCCGTCAGCTTCGATTTCTGTCCAGCGGAAGCCGGTCCCTGAATTGTCGATCCAACGTAACTCGCCAGGGTGTAAGCGGCGATGTTGTCCGACTGCACCAACGCCGCATAAAGCAAATCGCGTAACGCAATTTCATCGCCCGGTTGAAAACCGATGTTGTTTTCCAAGGTCCCGACAAACGCTGGCGGCAGCATCGTAACGGTCTGGTTGAGATCGCCGCCTCTATGCTCCGCCCAATCCAGAATCACCATCGCAGTGGCGATTTTCGTCAAACTGCCAATCTGGCGTTTCTGCTTCGATTCGTGTTCCTGTAAAACGAATCCCGTTTGGGCGTCAACGATGATGGACGCTTGAGCCGCAGAAGCCGAGCGAAGTGCGCCAAAAAGAAGCGCGGCAACGATGACAGCGAAGCGGCGTGGAAAAATCACGGGATGAAACTGTAGTGGCAGGCGTGTCGCCTGCAATTCTCAATCACAATGCGGCCGACACGGCCGCCGCTACAGTTAATCGCCGCCGTTGAGTTGGCAACCCGCGAAAACGCGAACGCCGATTTATTCGGGCAGACTGACGTTGGCGCGCTCGCCGTAACGATACGGATTCGCGCTTAAAGTCAGATAGATGCGCTCCGCCGCGTTCACGAGATCGAAGTGTGTCGCCCGACCGAGCCCGCTGGCCCGGACCGTTCCATGTCTGCCTTGGAAACGACTGCCGCCGGCCATGTCGAATTCATAAACGACTGTGGCTCGATCGACATCGGTGATCCGGACATGAAGTGCCAAGAAGGACCGACCGACGCCCAAACTACCGAAAAAGAAACGACCGAGCGGGCTCCCGCCATCCACCAATTGAAAGTGGCCCACAACCAGCCATCCGGTGCGCGGCGTTTCCGTGTCTTTCAAAATTCTCGCTGGCGCAATTTTTTCCAGTTGCTCTTTTAAATCGTTCGCAAACTCCACTGGCGTAATGGCTTTACGAATTGGCATTTCACCGTCGCTCAAGGCCTCGTCGCCTTTGAAGACAGCCGTGTCGATGCAGAACGGTCTAATATAGATGGCGCTCGGGCCGCTCGCCCCTACCCCGCAATTCGTAATCATATGGACGCCCTTTGAGCCGTAATCCTTGGCGTCGATAGCGCCGGCGGTTCGTCCGCCGGGGGTAGCCACCTCGGTCCTGGTCACGTACATATCCGCGCATGAACAAAGCAGGATGCTTGAAGCGATAACGATAACAGATTTCATATGATTTAGTCCTGGCCGCGTCGGGCCTGTCTAGGGCACAAGGCGAACCGTTTCGCGATTTGTGATGCAACTCCCGTGCCGTTCGGAAGAGAAAAACGCCTCGGGACGCCCAATCCGCGTGCTAGCCCTCCACTTTGGGCGCCCGTGCCCGACTGATCAGCATTCGCATTACAAAATAAACGATGACCGCGGAAGGGATTGCCAGAAACAACGAGCCAATACCTGCCGGCCAGACTAATCTCTGGAACACGTCCCAGTTCAGATAATCGTGCAACCCGAAGTGGAACCGGATTCGATGAGCCGGAGTCGGTCGGTTGAGCGTCCAGCAGCCGATCTTGTATTCGGCAAAGTAGATGGCCGGCATTACGAAAATTAGGACATCGTGAACTGTCACCGCGATTGCGGCGGCGACCTTATTACATCGACACACCCACGCCACAGCGATTGAGAGCAACGTCTTCAAACTCCAAAGCGGCGTGAATCCGAAAAAGATTCCGATAGCTGATCCGAGCGCGATCGAGTGCGGTGTGTCCGCCATCGTTACCAGCGTCATATGGTGATCGGCCAACCAGCGTTTTTTTCGCGCCAGGAAGTCTAACCTAAAACAATTCCGGTGTCTGGGACGAGGGCAGCGCGACCGATTGACCGAGCGCTCTCCTCAGCCGCGCCGCGGCCCGCGGCGCATAATCGAGATTGTTGTTGTTGAACACGACGTGCAGGTCTTTCGTTTCCCGCGCGAGTTTCCGGCTCCGGTCGCTGACATCGGCGATTTCGTTGTCGGAGTAATCGTAATTAAAACGCGAGGCGACGGTTTTACCCGTTAGATACGCTTTGGCGTCGCGGCCGTGCAGACGCAGATAACTGAAGTTCGGATTCGTGATCTCATTTAGCTCCGAAGGCACGACCGAGAAATGATCGGAGGCCGGCGCGTCAACGTTCACAAACCCGACTTTACGTTTGCGCAGAAAATCGATTGTCGAGCTTAACTGATCGCCCACAACCCAGTTGCGGTTTCGGAACTCAAGCGCCAATGGATAATCGGCGAGCCCCTCGATCAAAGGTTCGAGCTCGCTCAGCTCATGTTTCCGCGGCGAAAACGCCGGCGAAAGTTGCAGCAGAAATACGCCAAGTTTTCCAGCGGATTGCAAGATCAACATCGGCCGCAGAAAAAATTGGAGGAGCGCCTGGCGCAACGTCGGCGAAGCGCTCACCTTCCCTTTTGCGTCGGTCGGCACAAGCCGTTGCAATTCTTGCGGCAACAATTTACGCGGCGTGGAGTGAAACGAAAAGAGTTGATGCAGCTTTACATCGAAAACGAAATCGTCCGGCGTCGTCGCGCACCATCGCTCTACCGTTCGCGTGTCCGGGACCGAATAGAAAGTCGAATTGACTTCGACCATGCCGAAATGCTGCGCGTACCAGGCGAGTCGTTCGTGCGCCGCCATTTTCTTTGGATACCACCGCTCGACAAATCCGGGATCTGTCCAGCTCGCGGTGCCGACCAACTACGTTCCTCCGCTTACCTGTATCGCGCGTAATCGAAGAGCAGTTGCGCGTCCATGTCATTGAGCAGTTCTTCGAGTTCCTCGAGGTCCACCGGCTTCTGCAGGATGGCAACGGCTCCGATGTCCGCGAGATCGCTCGCCGGCCGGCTGGAAACAAAGACAATACGAGCGCCGGGATCTTCGGTAAGAATATATCGACAAGCTGTTGCTCCGTTCAGTCTGTTCATGGAATAATCCATCAGCACAACGTCCGGGCGATAGATATGATAAGCGCGGATCGCCTGCGCACCGGAAGTAACCACTTTGACCACGTGATGTTTGGCAGCATCGACCAACAAAGCCACCGTGTTGCCGACACCCGGCTGATCATCGGCAATTAGGACGCGCATAGGTTGAGAGCGTTCTTTGCAGAACTTTTTATGCCAGAGCCTTGGGATTTATTGAAAAATCAAAATTTCTGCCTAATCGCTTGATTGACCGCGGTTTCTCTCCGCCAGCACCACTACTCTACGTTTAGTTTGATTTGATTCCGAACCGCATCTCGCCAATAATGTCGCCGCGGGGTGGAGCAGCCTGGTAGCTCGTCAGGCTCATAACCTGAAGGTCGCTGGTTCAAATCCAGCCCCCGCAACCAAATCCCCCCGGTGCCGGCAATTTATCGCGTGTACGTCGTTCGGAATAATGAGGGCAAATTCTATATTGGCCTCAGTGACGACATCTCGCAGAGGCTGGCACAGCACAATTCTGGGAGGTCACATTGGACGAGAGGACGTGGACGATTGTCTGGCAAAGTGAATGCACAAACTTGTCAGATGCTCGGAAACTTGAACTTCTGCTCAAGCGACAAAAAGGAGGCGATGGATTTTACCGGTTGACCGGCTTGCCTAGGCGTTAAGATCGCTCCCCGCCGCGGCGGGGCAGCCCCCGCAACCAAATCACTTGCCGCGCCGACGCGTGTGCGCAAATTTCACGCGGCTCAACGAGCGCGAACGATCCAGAGTAGCTCAGTGGTAGAGCGGTCGGCTGTTAACCGATTGGTCGTAGGTTCGAATCCTACCTCTGGAGCCAAATTCGGCGGCTCGCTACGCCCTGAAAGCGATTGCAAACGCACTCGGTCTACGCTCCCTTAATCGCACTTCCATGCAGCTGATGCTGTTAAAATCCAAAATCCATCGGGCAACTGTGACCGGCGCAAGCTTGGATTATGAAGGCAGTCTCACCGTCTCCGGTGACATTGCGCAAACAGTAGGACTGCTGACTTACGAGAAGATTCTTGTCGGGAATCTTCAAAACGGTGAACGCTTCGAGACCTACGTCATATATGGCGCGCCGGGAAAAGGTTTGATCGAGTTGAATGGAGCAACGGCGCACTTGGGAAAAATCGGCCATCTGCTTACTATCATGAGTTTCGCGCGCTTGACCGCCGAAGAAGCAAAGACACATCGGCCACAGATTGCCGTGCTCGACCGGCAAAACAGAGTCATCCGTTGCGCACACGCAGAGACGCGCACCAGCCGAAGAGAATGGGAAACGGAAGTTTTGCAGGCGAGCAATCGCCGATAGACGCTTCGTTGCCATCAGCCGCAATATCGACATGAAACTTCCCGAGCTTCCGCCATTTGATCACGAACCGAAGAAATACAGCGGCCCGTCGGCTGATGAAGTCTTGCATCTGCGCAAACAATTCCTGAATCCGGGAATTTTTCTCTACTACAAAAAGCCGATGATGTTCGTGGAAGGAAAAATGCAATACCTGTGGGACGAGCACGGCCGCAGATATCTCGACGCGCTCGGCGGAATCGTGACTGTCAACGTGGGACATTGTCACCCGGACGTTGTCGATGTTGTGCGAAAGCAGAACGAGACGCTGCAACATTCGACCACGATTTATCTGCATCCGAACGTCGCTCAGTACGCGCAGAAGTTGGCCGCGAAAATGCCGGGCGATCTCAAGGTCTGTTACTTCGTGAACTCCGGCTCGGAAGCGAACGATCTCGCGCTGTTGATGGCGCGCGCTTACACCGGCAACTACGACGTAATCGCGCTGCGCAACGCGTATCACGGCGGGAGCACGTTAACGATGGGAACGACCGGCAATCGCGGCTGGAAATTTAATGTGCCGCACAGTTTCGGCGTCCATCACGCTATCACGCCCGATCCTTACCGAGGACTGTGGGGACGCGACGATGTCGATGCGGGAAAAAAATACGCGGCCGACGTGAAGAACCTGATCGATTTCGCCACGTCCGGTCAGGTTGCTGCGTTCATCGCTGAATCGATTCAAGGCGTCGGCGGCTGCGTCGTTTTTCCGGATGGTTATTTGAAACATGCCTACGAGCACGTGCGCGCGGCCGGCGGTTTATGCATCGCCGATGAAGTGCAGGCCGGATTCGGTCGCACCGGCGCACATTATTGGGGATTCGAAACCCAAGATGTGATTCCCGATATCGTGACGATGGCCAAAGGAATCGGAAACGGTTGCCCGCTCGGCGCGGTTGTGACGACGCCGAAAATCGCGGCCGCGCTCGCTCAGCGAACACACTTCAACACGTTCGGTGGCAATCCCGTTGTCTGCGCTCAAGGCAGCGCGGTCCTGGACGTGATCGACCGCGAAAAGCTGCAAGCGAATTCGTTGAAGATCGGTAACCGAATTCTCGGCGGTCTCGGTAAACTGAAAAGCAAACACAACATTATCGGCGATGTACGGGGCAAAGGGTTATTGCTCGGGATCGAGCTGGTGAAAGATCGACAATCGAAGGAGCCGGCGAGAGAAGAATGCGGGCAGGTCATGGAAACCTGCAAAGACATGGGACTCCTTCTCGGCAAGGGCGGACTCTGGGGACAAACAATCCGTTTTTCGCCGCCAATGTGCGTCAACGAACAAGACGCCGACTTTCTCCTCGAAGTTCTCGACCGAGCGCTCGGTAGTTTATAGTTTAAAGTGGTTAGTGGATCTCGCCGAATGATCAATACTTCTGGTTAGGCACAAAATGATGTTCAACATCTATCTTCCGGTAGTCATCGGAGCTGTAATGCTCATTTTGGCGAAACCGATCGGCGTCGCCTTTTGTCCCTTGGGCAAGGCAAACTGAAGAATGCTGACATTCGGCAAGACTGATATGGCTCGGTTTTATTCTGAACAAAGGGCGCCAATAACCATGCGGATTGTGGGAGCTGGCTTCTTGTTATTTGGGACCATATTCCTTTGCGAGGCAGGGTTTCCCTTTGGAGGTCCTAGTCCACTCAAAGCATCGTTCCAAGCGAAGGAGTATCTATCAGCAGTGTATGGAAGTCCGGGCCGCAACTGGAGGCTTTCGCCCAAGAGGGAATCTAACGATGACACTATTTTGATTTTAGATTATCAGTTTGGCAGTCACTCCGGTTCGCTTCGTGCACGGTGGCAGCGTGACAAGTACAGATTTTCAGAAATAGAAAATCGCTAACCTGGATGACATCGTCCTTGGGCGCGTTATTATCGCGCCGTGCGACTGGCGATTCTTTCCGGCGTTCTGTTTCTTTCTGGAATCAGCGCGCTGATTTTTGAAACGCTCTGGTTGCGATTGAGCGGCCTCGCCTTCGGTAATTCCATTTGGGCGGCGGCGCTGATTCTTTCCAGCTTCATGGCAGGTCTCGCGCTCGGAACGGCGATCGCGGCTTCCGCGAAATTCCGAATCCGCCCCCTGAAACTTTACGCCGCGCTCGAAATCGCGGTCGCGCTGTTCGGTTGCTCAATCGTGTTCGCTTTGCCGATCATCGGTGAACTGCTGCGTCCGGTTTTTCAAACACTTTGGACTCATCAGACAATTCTTCTCGCGTTGCGCGTTCTGTTTTCATTCACCCTGCTTTTAATTCCAACGACGGCGATGGGACTAACTTTACCGGTCGTGCTGGAAGATCGCGTTCTCGAGCGCGCCGACTTCGGTCGTGCGCTCGGTTTGCTCTACGGTTTCAACACGCTCGGTGCAGTCGGCGGCGCATTGGTCGGCGAACTTTTTCTCGTCAAGGCTTTTGGATTGTGGGGCACGAGTCTGGCCGCGGGTCTCTTGAATTGTATTGCCGCGGCGATTGCGCTGTTCCTGACCAAGAGGAATGGATTGTTCGAAGACGCCGCAGCGAGCGGGATGCTAACAGCATCTACTACCGAAACACCGGCGCGACGGTTCAGCTTCGCAATAAATTATTCTCTCCCGTGGCGACCACTCATTATTAGTTTCGGCGCCGGCTGCATTCTCTTGGCACTGGAAGTGGTTTGGTTCCGTTTCCTTCGATTGTATGTCGCGTCTTCGGCCACCGCGTTCAGTCTCATGCTCGCAATCGTCCTAGCCGGAATCGGGCTCGGCGGCGTGTTGTCCGGCGCGATCTCAAAGCGGATGTCGAAGCAGCAAACGTTTCTGCCGATTTTACTGATCATCGCCGCGATCCTGACGCTGCTTTGCTACGTTCTTTTCCCAGTTCCGAAGCTTGGAGAGGGTGAGATGAATTTTTATTTGGAATCGTGGCCGCAGATCGCGTTGCTCTCATGCGCGCTGATGTTTCCGGTCGCGTTTCTATCGGGCGTTCTGTTTCCAGCGATCGCTGCGCGCGTACAAGAAGGTGTGCCGAGCCGGATGAACAGCCTTGGCATTACGACATTGTTTAACACAGCCGGCGCCGCAATCGGTCCATTGCTGGCCGGTTTTGCTCTACTGCCAAAGCTCGGTTTCCAATCCAGCCTGATCATCTGCGCAGCCGGGTATGGCCTCCTTTGCCTGGCGATCAGTCGAAAAGATAATTGGTCGCCTAAACGTCCAACCGGATTGGCACTGCTTGGACTGAGCGTTCTGTTTCTTGCAATCGTCGCGGTGTTTCCTTTTCACCGCGACGAAATGCATTTCGCTAATGCGAGAAAATTGTTCGAATCCGAAGAACAGCATCTCGTCACAAAAATCGAGGGCACAACTGGAACATGGCAGCTGCTGCGGCGCGATCTCTTTGGCCTGCCTTATTACTACCGGTTGATGACGGACGGATTCTCAATGTCCGCAACCAATCCGCCCAATCAGCGTTACATGCGTCTGTTCGCTTACCTGCCGCTGATGCTGCACCCGCAACCGCAAGACGCGCTTCTCATTGCCTTCGGTTGCGGCGTGACCGCGGACGCGCTTGCGCACGATGTCGATCTTGAACGCATCGACATTGTCGATATTTCAAAGGAAGCGTTCGATCTGGCGGACGATTACCGCGGCGCCGGTTACTCGAATTCACTGCGCGATCCTCGCGTCACCGGGATTGTGCAGGACGGCCGATTTTTTCTCCAAGCCAGTCCGCGCCGCTACGACATCATCACCGGCGAACCGCCGCCGCCGAAAGTGCTCGGGTCGGTGAATCTCTACACCAAACAATTTTTCTCACTGATGGGCGATCGATTGAAGGACGGCGGCATCGCCACTTTCTGGTTGCCCGTGTACCAGCTCAATGTCAACGAAGCGAAAGCGGTTTTGCGCGCTTTCCACGACGCGTTCCCCGCCACAATCATTTGGTCAAGCTCCGATGAAGAATGGATTATGATGGGAATCAAAGGCGCGCCGCACAAAATCGACAATGAACGGATCAGGAAATTGTGGAGCTTCTCGAGCACGCGCACTGATCTGGCGCGGATTGGAATCGAGGTTCCGGAACAAATGGCTGCATTGTTCGTGATGGACGGCGACGAGATCGATCGGATCACAGCCGGCACCAAGCCCCTGACTGATTTTTATCCGAAGCGCCTTGGCGACGTTACCGCCGAAGATAAATCCATTCACGAATTTACCGGCGGCTATATGCGGGCTGAATCCGCTGCACAGCGGTTTCGTCGCTCGCGGTTAAGCCAGGAGATCTGGCCGGAGGCAATGACTGCCGGACTCGGCCCGTTCTTCACCATTCGGGAAATGCGTTATCGCGCCAGACTCACACCAACAAACTGGCTCGCAGAGTTGGACATTCATCTGCGCGGTTCGCGTTTGCGCGAGCCGGTCCTGGAGACTTTGGATACGAATTCGTTCCGTATCGCCGTCGCTAAAAAAGCTGCGGATAATCTGGAGCCGCCTCCGACCGAAGTCTTACCGGATCTAATCGCGGCCGCGCTCGCCCGACGTGATTATCACGAGGCGATTCGACTATTGGAAGACAAACGATCAGTAAATGCATCCAATCCTGACGATATTTTTCTGCTCACGTATTTGTATTGCTTGAACAGCGACGTCGCGAAAGCCGAATCTGTTGCGACCGCCACGACCGATCGGGAGCGGCCATTGGTAAAATGGCTTTGGGGAAAATTGCGAGCTGAGTACGGCTTTCGCCCGCCAGCGTCGGAGTAGTGCGCGGGTTCGCGTGTTTTGATCGACCGCGCGACTTTGAGTTGGAAAAAGCGAGCGCAATCCTCTACTGCGTCGTGTAATGGTGGGTGAATGCGACGCGGCCATAGTTGGTTCCGGACCGAACGGCCTCGCATCCGCGATCACACTTGCGCGCGCAGGACTTAAAGTTCTGGTTTTGGAAGCGAACTCGACCGTCGGTGGCGGCGCACGCTCAGCCGAACTGACGCTGCCAGGTTTTGTTCACGATGTTTGTTCGGCAGTTCATCCGCTTGCGGCCGGTTCGCCATTCTTCAAAACGCTTCCACTCGAACGCTTCGGTCTCGATTGGATCCAGCCCGAAATTCCGCTGGCGCACCCGCTCGATAACGGCAGCGCCGCATGCCTGCACCGCGACGTCGATCTTACGGCTGATTCATTCGACTACGATGCGCGCGCTTACCGGACCGTCATGAAACCGTTGACTCGCGATTGGGAAAAATTGGCGACGGAATTTCTGCAGCCAATGTTGCATTTGCCGCGACATCCATTCGCGCTCGCTCGATTCGGGATTCCGGCCATGTGCCCAGCGACACTGTTGACAAAACTTCTATTCAAGAGTGAATCGGCGCGCGCCTTGTTTGCCGGAATCGCGGCGCATTCTTTTCTTCCGTTGGAATCGCCAGCGTCCTCTGCCTTCGCACTCGTGCTCGGGATGGCCGGACACGCAGTCGGCTGGCCAATTCCTCGTGGCGGATCGCAATCCATCTCCAATACACTCGCCAATTATTTTGTCGAGCTCGGCGGCAAGATCGACACTGAGCGGCGCATTGAGAATCTGAGTCAGCTTCCGAAATCGCGCGTCACTCTTTTCGATACAACGGTCTGGCAGCTCGTCCGCATTGCCGGCGAGCGGTTGCCCACACGTTACCGCCAACGATTAGGAAATTTTCGGCACGCGCCGGGAATTTTCAAAATCGATTACGCGCTCTCGTCACGGATTCCGTGGAAAGCGGAAGCGTGTCGCCGCGCCGGCACCATTCATCTCGGTGGAACGCTTGATCAAATTGCGAGCGCAGAGCGCGACGTCGCGGGCGGAAAAGTTCCAGCGCGTCCGTTTGTCCTGGTCGCGCAACAAAGTCTTTTTGACGAAACGCGCGCGCCGAGCGGCAAACACACGCTCTGGGCCTATTGCCATGTTCCTTTCGATTGGTCGCCACAGCGAGTCCGTCCGGTGGCGGACAAGATCGACATCTCAGACCGGATCGAATCTCAAATCGAGCGGTTCGCTCCCGGTTTCCGCGATTGCGTTCTCGCCCGCCACAAGATGAGCGCGCAAGATCTGGAAAAATCGAATCCGAATTTGGCGGGCGGCGACATTAACGGCGGGGCCGCGAATTTGTGGCAGCTGATCGCCAGACCAATCTTCAGTGCAACCCCATATCGAACGCCGTTGCGTGGAATTTATTTATGTTCGTCTTCAACTCCGCCAGGCGGCGGCGTTCACGGAATGTGCGGCTATCACGCCGCGCGAGCAGCGTTGCGCGACATGTTCGACAAACGATTGCCGGCCGATCCTTACACCAGCGCTTTGCCGGCCTATTCTCTGCGGCACGGTGGCGAGTAATAAATCACCGTCTCGATCGCGCCGATTGAAAATCGCTCCAGCATCCCTATCGTTGCCCGCGAGATGAAGTTTTTTGGCGCGGGAATATTGGGGATGGCGCTTTTTGTTCAGCCGCCGTCTGCGGGCGCAGAAGGGAGCGCTAGTGAAACGCTTAATCCACCACGATTCGAAGTGGCCGTTCAATCAGGCTACTTGTTCGGCGTCTTCGGAAATCCTGACAGTTACGAGATCGGGCCCGAATTTATTTCCGGTCGAATCCGCTGGGGTGTGAATGACAGCGACAGTTGGACCCGCGGCTATAATCAATTTTGTCTCACGCTCATGGCCGAGCCGATTATTCGCGGCGTGGAAAATCATTACTTCGGGGTGAATTTCGGCGGCCGTTACAATTTTGTCCGGCCGTACTGGCGACTCGTTCCCTACATTTCGGGCGGGCTCGGTCTCGGTTGGATCGACAGTCATCCGGACATGCGTGGGTCGCAGGGCCAGGATTTTACGTTCAACATTTTGACGGGCATCGGCGTGTCCTACGAAATCGACGACCGTTGGAAGGTCGATGCGGGCGTGCTTTACCAACATCTGTCGAACGGCGGGCAAACTGATCCGAATCCAAGCTTAAATCTGATCGGTCCACAAATCGGCGTGAGCTATTCGTTTTGATGAATGTTCCGGACGAAAATATTCTCGTCATCAAGCGGAGTTTGTTCGACGAGCTCGGTGCTTTTCAGGGCCTAAGCTTCGAGCCGCGCAAATACCTCGACGCAATCTTATCCCGCGGAAACAATTTCTTTTTGCGTCGCGATCAAGCTGAGAAGGACCCCGGTCACAAGCAAATCATTCCTTACGTCCTGCTCGCGCATGCAGGCAGAGTGCTTTTTTATGTTCGCGGGAAAAAAGCGGGAGAACAGCGTCTCGTTGCCAAAGGTTCCATCGGAATCGGCGGTCACATGAACGAGAGCGACGAGTCGCTTTTTGCGCTGGATGAAGCTGCTTACCGGGCGGGGGTCGAGCGCGAGGTTGGCGAAGAAATCGCGATTAACACAAAATTCGAAGATCGAATCGTCGCGC
>WNFS01001773.1_pt1 | contig 21408 bp, 24 predicted proteins | sample 5400141 | NCBI WGS metagenome assembly WNFS01 (sample SAMN13153358, study PRJNA577476) | soil metagenome | isolation source: 60 cm saprolite under Madrone tree | place: USA:California | collected 2016-06-14
GCTGATCGCAACCGATTGCGTCAAAGCGCTCGGCGACGTGCCGTAATAGATGTGATATCCGGACAGGGTCGTGACGGGCGTGCCATCCGTATTCAAGGTGGGTGGTACCCAGGACAACGTGGCCGTGCCTGCCACGGTTGTGACGGTGACGGTCACACTTTGAGTGGCCGTGCCTCCGGTCCCGGTGCAGCTCAATGTAAACTTCGTCGTTGCCGTGAGGGCCGACGTGGTCGTCGAACCGCTGGTTGCCTCGCTACCGCTCCAGCCGCCCGATGCCGTGCAGGAGGTGGCGTTGGTGGACGACCAGGTCAACGTGGATGCGGCACCGCTTTGGACCGTGGTGGGATTGGCGGATAAAGTCACGGCCGGAGCGGCCTGGGTCACCGAGACCGTCGCGGATTGCGTCGCGCTGCCGCCGGTACCGGTACAGGTCAGTCCGTAGGTGGCATTGGCGGAGAGTGCGCCGGTGGATTGCGAACCGCTCACGGGCATGCTGCCCGACCAGGCGCCGGAGGCGGTGCACGAGGTCGCATTGGTGGCCGACCAGGTCAATGTCGAACTGCCGCCGCTGGCGACCGTGCTCGGGCTCGCCGCAAAAGTCACGGTCGGAGCGGGGGAGGTGACCGAGACCGTCGCGGATTGCGTCGCGCTGCCGCCGGTACCGGTGCAGGTCAGTCCGTAGGTGGCTTTGGCGGAGAGTGCGCCGGTGGATTGCGAACCGCTCACGGGCATGCTGCCCGACCAGGCACCGGAGGCGGTGCATGAGGTGGCGTTGGTGGATGTCCAAGTCAAGGTCGACGCGGCACCGCTATTGACGGTGCCGGGAGTCGCGGAAAAACTCACCGTCGGCGACGGTGCGGTCACCGAGACCGTCGCGGATTGTGTCGAGCTGCCCCCGGTACCGGTACAGGTGAGCCCATAGGTAGCATTGGCTTTGAGCGCGCCCGTGGACTGCGAACCGCTCACGGGCATGCTGCCCGACCAGGCGCCGGAGGCGGTGCATGAGGTGGCGTTGGTGGATGTCCAAGTCAAGGTCGAACTGCCGCCGCTCGCGATCGTGCTGGGGCTCGCGCTGAGGCTGATTGTCGGGATCTGCTGTGGACTTACGGTCACGGTCGTGGTCTGTGACGCGCTGCCACCGGTACCGGTGCAGGTGAGCCCATAAGTAGCATTGGATTTGAGCGCGCCGGTGGACTGCGAACCGCTCACGGGCATGCTGCCCGACCAGGCGCCGGAGGCGGAACACGACGTGGCGTTAGCCGCCGACCAAGCCAGCGTCGAACCGCTGCCGCTGATCACCGAACTCGGGCTTGCGCCGAGACTGACCGCGGGTGGCGGGGAGGTCACGGTCACCGTCGCGGACTGCGAGGCGCTGCCGCCCGCGCCGGTGCAGGTCAATGTATAGGTCGCGTTGGCCGTCAGCGCTCCCGTGGATTGCGAACCGCTCACGGGCAGGGCGCCCGACCAGGCACCGGAGGCCGAGCAGGAGGTCGCATTGGTGGACGACCAGGTCAAGGTCGCATTGCCGCCGCTGGTGATCGCGCTGGGACCCACGCTCAGGCTGACGGTGGGCGTCGGCGACTTGACGGAGACGGTCGTGGACTGAGAGGCGCTGCCGCCGCCCGCGCCGGTGCAAGTCAACGTATAGGTCGCGTTGGCCGTGACCGGCCCCGTGGATTGCGAACCGCTCGTCGGTTCGCTGCCGGACCAGGCACCCGAGGCGGAGCACGAAGTGGCGTTCGATGAACTCCATCTCAGCTTCGAGCTCGATCCGTTTGCGACGGTGCTCGGAGTGGCATTGATGCTGACACTGGGTGCCTTCGGCTTCACGGAGAGGGTGGTGGACTGAGTCGCGGTGCCTCCGGTGCCGCTGCAGGTTATCGAATAGGTCGTGTTGGTTGTCAGCCCCCCGGTGGATAGTGATCCGCTCAACGATTTCTTGCCGGACCAACCGCCGGATGTAGAACATGACGTGGCGTTTTGGCTGGACCATGACAACGTTGAGCCGGTACCCACGTCGACGCTACTTGGGCTGGCAGTCAGTGTGACGACAGGTGCCAATTCCGAGACGGTGACGGTGACTGATTGCGTCGCGGAGCCGCCTGATCCTGTGCAGGTCAGTTCGTATTCGGTTGTGTTGGTGAGCGCACCCGTCGACCAGGTGCCGCTCGTCGCCATAGTCCCTCGCCAGCCACCCGAGGCGGTACAGGCGGTCGCATTGGCTGAGTTCCAACTCAAGGTGGACATGGCACCGTTGGCGATGGTCGTCGGTGACGCCGACAACGTCACCGTGGGAGCGGGCGAAGTCACGACGACCTCCGCGCTGCGTTTGGCTGCTACTAAAGTTACCGCCGGCTTTGCCATGCTGCTGGTGAAAGCCGCGCTGCTGGTGGAGGGATTCGTGACGGCCGTTTGGCCGGATGATGACTGCCCACACGCGGCCAAGGCTGAAAACACCGCACACCCGAGTGCCCAGCGGACCAGGCGCGAGGCCGTGGCAGAAACCAATGCTCGGTGATCGTTGCTGAATCGATAGTCGCATCCGGATTTCGATGAAAAATCGGACCTCGAGCGGAGGTTGCGACCAACTAAACTCATTACTGCGTCTCCCTAGCGATCTGCGCCGGCGGTAACTGCCCAGTACCGCTCAACGCGTGCCGTCACATCTTTGGAGACCGCATAATCAATGCGTTTTTTTTATCTGCCAATATGTCGCAATTTGCTTACGTGTCTCTGATTTGCGGCTACGTGTCTCTGATTTGCGCCATTGACGAGCAATTCAAATTGCTCTTGTGCCGGCACCGCGCAACGGGGAATCGCGAGTCCCTCCGCGGCGCCCGCAGAAATCGACGGTGCGTTCAAGACGAATACGGAATGCCGATCACCCTGGCGTTTCGGCAAACCCTCAATCCGACGTCACACGTCGGTAATGTGCGCCAGCTCACAGACACGTGAACTTCGTCACGTTTAGTCTGGATTCAATTCATACGGGAGAGCCCGCTAATACGCGTTACGGTCATTCACCACCGTCAGCGCCGTTCTCGCAAGGATCTTCAAGTCCAGCCACAGCGACCAATTCTTGAGATAGTCGAGGTCGTACTGGACGCGGCGATGCATCTTGTCGACGGTCGAGGTTTCACCTCGCAGGCCATTGACCTGCGCCCAGCCGGTGATGCCGGGCCGTACTTTGTGGCGGATCATGTAGCCGTTGATCAGTTTTCGGTACTCTTCATTGTGAGCTACTGCGTGCGGCCTCGGGCCCACGAAACTCATCTTGCCCTCGAGCACGTTGAAAATCTGCGGCAGCTCGTCCAATGACGTGCGCCGCAAGAACGTGCCGAGCGGGGTGACGCGAGAGTCCTTCTCGGTGGCTTGAGCCACGACGGGCCCATCCTCGCAGACCGTCATGCTGCGGAATTTGTAGACTGATATTTCCTCGCCGTTCAGGCCGTAGCGGCGTTGCTTGAACAGTATCGGTCCCGGGGATGAATATCTGATCGCGAGCGCCACCGCAAGCAGCACGGGCGACGCGAACACCAACGCGATCGACGCGAGTACCACGTCGAACACTCGCTTCCAAAAACCGCTCATGCCCTGCAGCGGCGAGTCGCAGATCGAGAATGCCGGCATGCCGTTGATCTCCACGCAACGCGCCTGCACCAGATCGAAGGCAAAGATGTTCGGGACGAAATATACGGAGGCCGTGGTATCGCGTAACTCCTTGAGCAGCTCTTCGATGCGAGGCGCCGTGGAAATCGGCAACGCCAAATAGACCCGGCTGATTGCGTGTGTGCGGACGAAATCGGCAAAATCGCGCGCCGAGCAGTTACCTATGACCGATTGGCTGAGGCCGTGCACCGCGCGATCGGCCGCCACTCGATCGGCGCTGCGATAATCGAGGAAGCCGAAGAATTTCTCGCCCGCATGAGCCTGATTGATGCGCCGCGCCAGCTCGACCCCGACATCATTGGCTCCGATGATGATGTACCGCTGAGCCACCCCTCGGTCGGACGCCAACCATTTGGCGATCGGTTTCCTCAAAGAGTCCGCGAGCAGCAATGCGACGGGCGTTACCAGGAACCAACTCGCGATGATGTGGCGCGGGAACAGATGCGTGAGCTTCAACGACGCCGAGAGAAATACCAGGACAGCCACTACGCAGCTCCACTCGAGCAGAATACGCGACACGATTTTGCGGGTTCGCTGAGCGTCTGGGCTGTTCCCGAGATCCAAGGGACTGAATACCTGGGCGGTGATCAGGAACGCCACCATTCCCAGAGCGCAGAATTGCAATGACAGGGGTTGACCGCAGGTGAGCACGCACACGGCGAGCGCGAGAACCACGACCGACGGCAGGATGCTCTGTTTCGCCAACGTAACGTGGGCGGGCTCCAAACTGCCGAAGCGCACCGCCTTGTTCTGTATGGAGCCGTTGCATAGCAGCTCGGAGACAGGGCGATTGGGCCACGGTGCGCGAAGTTGCGCGCGATCGTGGGACAGGCGTTCCGTGCCTGCCGAGGTATCGGGCATTCAGTGCTCCTCTCGATGAACAATCATCGTGCTGTTGCGTTATGACCAGCAAAATATGTGCCATCGCACAGGCACATCATGTCAATGAAAAATATTCGCTTGTGTGGCGATCTCGCCGCCGGTCGCGAATCATCTGTTGAGGCTTTTACAATGCAAAATCAGGAATGTACAGACGACGCAATCGAGCGACACCGATCTGCTGCATTATTACAACAGCGCCGCAGCCACGCGACATCACAGTGCATCACGCACCTTTGCCGAGCGCAATCGGTGCAAGAACAAATTCCGCCCGGCTAGAATGGAAGCGTTTCATCTTGCGGGGCTCTGTTCCGTGGATCCCGACCCGATCTACCTTGATTACAACGCCACGACGCCGCTTGCGCCGGGCGTCATCGATGCCATGCTGCCGTATTTGCGAGAGCACTTCGGTAATCCGTCGAGTCGACACGTCTATGGTAGGCGGGCACACGACGCGATCGAGCGCGCACGGAGCGAGGTTGCCGCTTTGATCGGTGGCGACGCCGACGAAATCATATTCACATCGGGCGGCACTGAAGCGAATAATCTGGCCATTCGTGGCACGACTGCGCGCAGCTCTCGCCGCCGTGTCGTGACATCCACGGTAGAGCACCCGGCGACGGCTCACCCACTCACGTGGCTGGAACAGCAGGGCTGGGACATTGTCCGCGTGGGCGTGGATGCCGCCGGGCGCGCCCGTGTCCCTGAACTCGAGGCAGCCATCACCTCCGCAACCGCCTTGGTGACGATCATGCACTCGAACAACGAGACGGGCGTGCTTCAGCCCGTTCGAGAAGCCGTTCACTTTGCGCGTCGAGCCGGTGCCTGTGTCCACACCGACGCTGCACAATCGGTCGGCAAGGTGCCGATCGACGTGCGCGCAGTCGACGTGGACCTGCTGTCGATCGCCGGCCATAAGCTCTACGGGCCGAAGGGGATCGGCGCATTGTACGTACGGCGCGGCACCGGACTCGAAGCCCTGACGCTGGGTGCCGGACACGAACGCGGATTGCGGCCGGGAACCGAGAATGTCGCATCAATTGTCGGGTTGGGTGCTGCGTGCGCGATAGCGCAGCACGATCTCGACAAAGAGAGGATGCGCGTACGGGCGCTTCGGGATCGACTCTGGGAACAGCTGGCGCAAGCAATCCCGCATCTGTCTCTGAACGGCAGTGTGGAAAATCGCCTGCCCAACACGCTCAATGTGCGCTTTCCTCAAGTTTCCGGCGAGGCCCTTCTCGCGGCGACTCCCGAGATTGCTGCGTCCACCGGTTCGGCATGCCATGAGGGCGGCGAGTCGGCTTCGGCAGTTTTGTTGGCGATGGGCATCCCCGCCGAGGCAGCCCTGGGCTCGATCCGGTTGACGTTGGGACGGGCTACGAGCGAGCCCGCCGTCGATCGCGCTGCCGCCGCGCTCACGCGCGCTTGGCGTACGCTTGCGACCGAATAGTGCGCCGAGCCATATCCCCACGGCGGTAAACTCCCGTCCAAGCCCGCAGGTACTCCATGAAACACAACACAATGAAAGCCCTCTATCCCTTGGCCTTTGCGTTCATTCTCCTGTCTCGGCCGGGACCCGCCTTGGCCCAGCACGAACCGGCCGCGTCCATCCCCGCGGCCGATCTTATTCGACCCGCCGACCTCGCGGCAAATCTCAAGAACGCGTCCGCGTCCAAACCGCTGATCCTTCAGGTTGGTTTTCGCAAGCTCTACGCGCAGGCTCATATCCCGAACTCCGAATACGTCGGCCCGGCGGGGGAAGACGCCGGCCTCGAGTTGCTACGTAACCGGGTCGCGAAGCTGACCAAGGACAACGCGATCGTCATTTATTGCGGTTGCTGTCCCTGGAGCCACTGCCCCAACATCGCCGCCGCTTACAACACGCTCCATGTGCTGGGCTTCACTCAGGTCAAGGTGCTCTACATCGCAGATAATTTCGGCGACAACTGGGTCAAGCTGGGCTATCCGGTGGTGACGGGCGGATGATCATGGCCGGCGTGCGCGTGATCCTGGCGGCCCTCTGTCTGGCAACGCCTGCTCTGTCGATTGCCTCGGCGCCATCGTTCGCCGGCGACGGCGCCCTCCGCATGGCACCCGACTTCACGCGCATGGGCCTCGATGGGAAATCTCTGAGCCTGCGCAACTATCGGGGCAAGCTCGTGCTGCTCAACTTCTGGGCCACGTGGTGCGGGCCGTGTCTGACCGAGATCCCCAGATTCGCGGCTTGGCAAACTACATACGGAGCGGCCGGCCTGCAGATCGTGGGCGTATCCATGGACGATGACTCCGCGCAGGTTGTGCGTGCGTATGCGAAGTATCATCTGAATTACCCCGTCGCGATGGGGGATGCGGAACTCGGGAAGCTTTTCGGCGGTGTCCTCGGACTGCCCTTGAGTTACCTCATCGATCCGCATGGCCGTGTGGTCGCGCGCTATCAAGGTGAACCCGATCTGAAGCAACTGGAAGCGAGGATAAAAACCCTGCTGCCTCGGCCTTAAGGTCTGACGCACGATACCCATGGGTGTCGGTTCGTGAAGATCGTGACCGGAGAGGCCGAGTCCGCTAAGTGCTTGGGATCGCGCCGCGTCGGTTGACGAAAAACGCAATGATCACGATCGACAAGATCAGGGCTTGCGCTGGTGGAGCGTAAGTATATGATTTTAAATGGTGGGCGGTACAGGGATTGAACCTGTGACCCCTGCCGTGTGAAAGCAGTGCTCTACCGCTGAGCTAACCGCCCGTAAGTTAGCGGCGAAGTATGACATCCGCCATTCGCCAAAACAAACGGCATCGCAGGGTCTAGCCTGTCTGCGTTCCCTTCAGGGCCTCTGCTAAACTCTGCGCCCCTCAATTTCCTCAAGTCTAGTTCATGACCGTCCGCACCCGATTTGCTCCCAGTCCGACCGGTTTCCTTCACATCGGCGGACTGCGGACCGCGTTGTTTTGCTGGCTGTACGCGCGACATCACGCGGGTCAGTTCGTTTTGCGGATCGAGGATACCGATCTGGAGCGCTCAACGCCCGAGGCCATCCAGCAGATTCTGGACGGCCTCGAGTGGGCCGGTCTCGTTCACGACGAAGGTCCTTTTTTTCAAACCAAGCGCTTTGACCGGTACAAGGATGTCATCGAAGAATTGCTAGCCGGCGGCAAGGCCTATCGCTGCTACTGCAGTAAGCAAGAGCTCGAGCAGATGCGCGCGCAACAGATCGCCCGCGGAGAAAAGCCGCGCTACGACGGCCGTTGGCGCGAACGCACCGATTCGGTTCCCGGCGTCGCGCCGGTGGTGCGCTTCAAGAACCCCCTCGTCGGTGAAGTGGTGGTCGATGACGTCGTGCATGGTCCCGTCGTATTTCAAAACAGCGAACTCGACGATCTCATCATCGCGCGATCCGACGGCACGCCTACCTATAATTTCTGCGTGGTCGTGGACGACATGGATATGCAGATCACGCATGTGATCCGCGGCGATGATCACTTGAACAACACGCCGCGACAATTGAACATGCTGCTCGCGCTGGGGGCCAGGCCACCCGTATATGCCCACCTGCCCATGATCTTGGGTGCGGATGGCGCCAAGCTCTCGAAGCGCCATGGAGCCGTCAGCGTACTGCAGTACCGCGATGATGGATTCCTGCCCGAAGCCGTCCTCAACTACCTCGTCCGTTTGGGCTGGTCGCACGGCGACCAGGAATTCTTCACCATCGAGGAAATGATCCGGCTATTCGACATCGCCGATGTCAATAAATCCGCCTCGGCCTTCAATGTCGAAAAACTGACCTGGCTCAATCAGCAGCACATGATGCGCGCGCCCGCAACGCGCATCGTTCCGGTGCTGCGTTGGCACTTGGACCGCGAGGGAATTCAGGCATCGAATGAGACGCAACTCGAACAAATCGTTCTGTCGCAGCGCGAGCGCGCAAAAACGGTACGCGAGATGGCGCTCAATAGTCTGTTTTTTTTCCGGGCGCCCCTGACTTATGACGAGAAAGCGGTGCGCAAACATGTGACCGCCGATGTGTTGGCGCTGCTGGCCGAGGCAGCCAACGAGTTGGATCGATTGACGGATTGGTCGGCGCCGGCCATTCACGAGGTTATCGCCGGGTTCGCGGCGGCTAAGGGCATCTCGCTCGGCAAACTCGCGCAGCCCATCCGCCTCGCGGTTTGCGGTGGAACGGTGTCGCCGCCCATCGATGCCACACTGGCAATTCTAGGAAAAATCGAGTCGTTGGCCCGATTAGCGCGCGCACGAGCCGCCTGGGGCGCGTAGCTCGTTCATTTTCTTGACGAATTGGTCCCCGTCAGGTAACGTGCCGCGCCTCCATGTGGGGCCATAGCTCAGCTGGGAGAGCGCTTGCATGGCATGCATACGGGCTCCACACTAAATATCCTGTCTAAATCAATCAGATACGAAGTCCGATCGGATCGTTGTGGTCCCGTCGGTGGTCCCATTTTTGCGAGACCGGGTTGCTGCATCCCGTTGCTCTGTCATCGCACTCCGCGACGTTGACAGTTGTCTGCGCGACACATGCAGTAGCGTCTGCTTTGGGAGTAAAGCTCGGGGGATTCGATTCCCTCCGCCTCAGTCTAGGCGCTCCCGCTCGCGAACTGGCTTCGAATCGATGAATGGCCTAATATTACGTTCTTAACCGTATACGGTCATGACCGTATACGGTTGTAACAGTAATGGACAGCCACGGGAGGATACGACGTGGTAGAGACATCCGATACGGCAAATTCCGTTTTCATCAATCGAGACGCCGAACGGGCCGAACTTCGCGATCTGCTTGCGCAAGGCCGACCGCGACTTGCTCTGTTGTATGGTCGTCGGCGCGTGGGTAAGACTCACTTGCTGAAGCATGTCTGGCCGGAACGAACGACGTTTCATTTCACGGCCGCCAATACAACTCCCGAGCAGAACCGACGGCAGTTAATTGCCGACGTGGCAGAGTGGGGTCGCGAGACACTGCGTGAGGAGGATTATCCGACTTGGCGGACGGTCTTCCGGATGCTGATCGAACTTAAGACGCCGGAACCGCTCGTAGTCATCCTCGATGAATTTCAGTATTTCGGGGCCGATATAGCGTCTCTGGGTCATGTCGCCTCAGAACTGAACGCCGTATGGGAGCAGCGTCGTCCGCCGCGCGCATTTGTTCTCGTGCTGTCGGGCTCGTCCATCAGCATGCTGGAGTCGCTCAATACCGGTGCCGCGCCGCTGTACGGCCGTTTTGCGTGGCATGGGCAACTCCGTCCGTTCGATTACTGGTACGCCGCCAAGATGGCGTCATTCCGTTCATTGCGCGACCGGGCGCTCGCCTACGGGATATATGGTGGAACGCCGCACTATCTCAGCACCTTGCGCTCCAGCCAGCCACTGGCACTGAATGCCCAGCGCGCCATCCTGTCGCCGCGCGGGGAGGTGAGGATGTTGCTGGAGACGGCAATGGTTCAGGAAGAAGGCTTGCGCGAGCCGCAAATCTACACCGGACTCCTGCGGACCATCGGTGCGGGATACACGCAGCTGAACGGCATTGGTCAGAGCGCTGGATTGCCCGTCAACACGGCATTGCGCGAAAAGATTGAGCGACTGGTGACGCTCGGTTACGTCGAGGCGCAGCGTAATTTCGCTGCACATCCCAAAGAGCCATACCGATATCGCATCGCTGACCCGGCGTTCATGTTCTATCACGAGTTCGTAGTACCGCACCAAACGCTGCTCACGCGGCTGGCGCCACGAGTGTTCTGGGCGCACTACATTCAACCCCGGTTGGACGTGTATATGGGACATATATTCGAGCGAATCGCCGAGCAGTCGTACGTGCGCGCTATGAATGGCAAACACCTGAATCTCGCCAAGGCTTGGGGGCGTTGGGAGGGGAAGGATCGAGAGGGGACGCCGGTCGAGATCGACCTTGTAGCCGCACTGGATGACGGAGGCACGTTAACCGGCGGCATCAAGTGGAATCGAAAGGTCTTGGGTGCCGAGGTCTTCACGCATCACTTGAGCATGCTGGACCGGCTTGCCGCGGCAGGGATGTCTTGGGCGCACGAGGCGCGCCAGCCGGATGCGCCCATTCTGTTCATTGCGGCTGGCGGATTTTCTTCGGGTTTTCACGAGGCCGCCCGATTGAGCCGCCACCCTGTCACACTGTGGGCGCTGAAGGATTTATACGGCAGCCGTTTTCGCTGAAAGCTGGAAGCGGGTCGGCCATCTGCCGAGGTACCCGCGTCAGTCCTTTACCCGACTTGCGCGCGCGCCGCTCGGTCTGTGCCAGAGGCAAGCCACTCTGTGCACCGATGGCGGCGGCGTAATCTAGGGATTGACGGCACCCACGCCGCTGAACTTGACCGCAAGCCCCTGCGCCGCGAGACCGTCTGAGACCTCCTTGCTGATGGAAAGCGCTCTCGCGACTGCAGGTCGAAGTTTCTGGTCCGTGTCGTGCCGAGCCAAGTTCCTATAGGCAGATCCATCGAATTGAGTTCCTATGACACGAAACCACACCCAGTTGATATAGGCATCCATGATCGACCACCGCTCTCCGTACCACCATTGCTTGCCTGCAAGTCGTTGGTCGATGAGCGCGAAGTTGGGACGCATGGCAACCTCCGCCATTTCAAAGACCCTGGTTGCGCCTTCAGGCGTGTCACAGAAAAATTGTGGTATACGAAGTCGAGTCACGAGAGGATGAAGTCCCGATGCGCAAAACGCCAAATCCTCAATTTGATGTGCTTTAGCGAAGCTATTCTCTACTTCGGGCAGCAAATGCGCGTCTGGGAAACGAACCGACAGCCAAGTCAGGATCGCCACGTTCTCGGTGAGAGCCTCCCCATTCACGACCAGAGTAGGCACCTTTCCCTTGGGATTGAGGGCCAAATACTCCGGCGATCGATGCTGCCCTTTCATGAACGCCACCACCTCCAAGTTATAGTGCCGGCCAATTTCCTCGAGCGCGATCAGCGGCACGCGGGCGCAACTGTCAGGTGCAAAATACAATGTCATCGCGATCATCTAAATTTTCCTTCGACGCGCATCGTCCGTGGCACTGGAGGTAGAAATGGCGAGGTGATCATTCGAGGATTGCGACGGCGCGTGTCCAGCCGGCCGATGCCGCTCTGATTTTGCAGGGGAAGCAGGCAACCTTGAATCCGTTATTCGGCAAGGACTCGAGATTGTGCAGTTTCTCGAGATGGCAGTAGCCAATATCGCGACCGGCTTTATGACCTTCCCAGATCAATCCCGCATCACCTGACTCCTCGTATCGCTTTTTCGTGTGAATGAACGGAGCGTCCCAACTCCATCCGTCCGTTCCGGTGACTCGCACGCCCCGCTCGAGCAGATACATGGTAGCCTCATAGCCCATCCCGCTGCCGGCACTGACGTAGTCGTCATATCCGTATCGCGAGCCGGCGCGCGTATTGATAAGGACGATCTCCAAGGGAGCGAGCCGATGACCGATGCGGTTGAGTTCATGCTCAACCTCGCTGGCGCTCACGACATACCCGTCAGGCAGGTGTCTGAAATCGAGCTTCACGCCGGGCTGGAAGCACCAGTCGAGCGGTACCTCATCGATGGTGATGGCGCGTTCGCCATGGTTCATGGTGGAGGCGAAGTGATATGGCGCATCGAGATGAGTGCCGTTATGCGTGATCAATTGGATTCGTTCGATCGCCCACGCCTCACCGTCTGGAAGATCCTCGGCTTTGAGTCCCGGGAAGAATCCGACCAGTTCGGGCAGAGACATCCGATGATCGATATAGTCGATCTTGGGACGATAGAGCGGTGGATCGGATATGACGTCATTTTCCAAGAAAATAGACAAGTCGACGATGCTTTGACTCATAAACGCAATCCTTCGGCACCCAGCTCACGAAAAGTTTTGGTAACCCAGTCGGCAATATAGTCCCTGGCGTTCCCCGGATTGTCAGCACTCACGTGTTCCACCCCACCCTCGCGCGGGGTGAACCATTTGAGCTCACGCTTCGGGCTATTAATGGCCCCTTCGTATTGTTGCAGCGCATATTCGCGCGGAATCTGTCGATCGTTAGACCCATGGGTCACGAGGAACGGCACGGTGATTTTGTCGATCGAGTCCACCAGGGCGATTCGTGGGGCAAACGCCATGAACTCCTCGAACGAATCCTTACCCCAAACCCACTGCACATGTTCCCAGTAGTGCGGAACGGGACGGTCGCCTTCGCGCTGCGCACGTCGCTTTTGGAGCTCACCCCAGTTGAAGTTCGCTCCCCAGGCAACGCACAGTTTGAATCGCTTCTCGAACGCCGCAGCCCGCGGCGCAAAGAAACCTCCGAGAGACCACCCACAAATCCCGAGGTATTTTTGGTCGACGTCGGGGCGTCGTTCGAGTGCATCCACGCAGGCCCCAGCCCATTGCTCAGATTCGACGATCGCTTGCAGGTCTTGAAGGCGCAGCGCTTCGCCAGCCCCAGGTTGATCCACCATGAGAGTCGAGATCCCTCGCCTTGCCAACTCGCGCCCGATATCTGAGCCAAAGATCATTTCCTTGGTGCTATCGAGGCCATTGAAAAATGCAATGCATGGTGCGGGGCGACCGTCAGGGCGGTGCGCGCGCTCGAACAGTGCCGCCAAGTGCGTGCCCCGGTAAGGGATTTCCACCCGCTCACAGTTCAAACCGCCGAGCGCAATGTACTTGCCAAAACATTCGAGCATCAGCCGATACGCGTGTCGCCGCGGTTCAAAGTGACGGTTTTGCATGCGTTCGGCCGTGATGTAATAGGTCGCGGCCCGTCCATATTTGGCGCTGGCGCTCAACTTACAGCCAGCCTTCTCATCTTCCTCCGCCAATTCGACCAGGCGATCCGCCTGCTCGCACCACGTCTTGAAGAAAGACACAGTGCCCGAATCATCGCCGGCCTGGGAGGCGTCCAGGAGTTGGCGGCAGATGCTATCCACTTCGCCGATATTGCCCCCCATCAAAAGTGCAATATTGGTGGAGAGATTCCATACATAGTTGGTTGGGAAATACTCAAGCACGGATAGGTCCAGTGCCATCGCCAGGGGATTGGAGCATGTGGTGATCGATGCGCCCGAAAATGGACCGACCGCTCTCATCGAGTGCGTCGATCTCGACTCGATCACCGAATCTTAAAAACGGCGTTTTCGGTTCGCCGTGCTGCAGCGTTTCTACGGCGCGCAGTTCTAGGATTGTTGCCGATCCTGCATTCCGGTCCGGATCAGATACCGTGCCAGAGCCGATGATGGTGCCGGCGGTCAGGCGCCGAGTCTTGGCTGCATGGGCAATCAAATCACCGAACGAAAAACTCATGTGCCCCGCATTCGGCGCTCCCACCCATGCGCCGTTAATGCGTACCGTAATCGGCCGGTGCAATCTTCCATCCCGCCAGCAGATCCCCAATTCATCCGGAGTCAGCGCCAAAGGCGAAAAGATCGTGGATGGCTTCGCCTGCAGAAAGCCAAACCCCGTCTGATACTCGCTACGGCCGAAGGCGCGAAGACTCACATCATTCGCGAGCATCACTAATTTGACGTGCCCCAAAGCCGCTTCGCCCGAGGTACCCATGGGAACTTCATCAACGATGACCGCGATCTCCGCTTCAAAGTCAATATCATGAGCCTCGTCCGGAAGGTACGACGGACCATAGGCCGGCAGGAAATCGTCGGATGCGCCCTGGTACAGTAGCGGCACCTCATCGCTGAAGCGATTCGGAATGGACCACGCGTGCGCCACGAGTTCACTGTGCGTACGGAACGCCGATGCGTCCAGCCACTGCGGCGCTCTCGGGAGCGGCGCCAGGACGCTAGCCGGTTTGAACGCTGCAACCCCGTTGGGAGAAGAGGTCTCGAGCGCCTGCGCTTCGGCGCGCAGCAAGGGTTCGTAGTGTTTCCAGTCTTCCAGCGCTGTGATCAAGTTGTGAGCTGCTCGCGATGAAACAGCTCTCGACTGATCTGCCGACACCATCAATAGGCGTCCGTCCCGGGTTCCGTCGCGTTGCGTTGCGAGTTTCATTTGCAAATCGTTCAATAGGGTTGTGCGAGGACCTGACCCGCTTCGGCCATCAATGCCGCGTGATCCGCTTCGGGATGCGGGTGGCCTTCGAACGCGTCAACTTCCCAGCGACCGAACTTCAGCGACGTGTTCACGACAAATTCACAGCGCTTGAAGCGCCTTCGCATGAACTCCCCGAAAATATCGTCTATCGGACGATTCTGCGGCAGCAACTGCGCGAGGAGCGCCGCATCCTCAATCGCGATCGATGCGCCTTGACTCAATTGCGGCGTGGTTGAATGCGCCGCATCGCCAATGAGTAGCACTCGGCCGCGATGCCACGGCGCGGGCAGCAAGAGCGGCTCCATGGGTCGGTAAACCACACCGGCTGGATCTATGATCTGGTCGCGCAACTCTTCGATGGTGCCTCTGAAGTCAGCGAGCCGTTCACGCATCTGCTCGTGCAACTTATCCGGTACCTTTTTTGGATTGCCCGGTTCCAAAGTGACCACGAACATATACATGAGAGTCGGGGACATCGGCACGAGGCCGGCCTTCGCGCGCCGGGAGTAATGCACCGATCCCCATGTCATATCGCTCGGGCGGGGAAAATTGTACCGCCATACAGACAACCCATTGAAAGTGGGCCGTGTGCCGCTCCCGAAGATGAGCTCGCGAATCTTCGAGTACGTGCCGTCTGCTCCGATCAACAAGTCATAGCTGCCGCTGGTTCCGTCCGAGAAACGCAAATGCACTTGTGTCCCGTCATCGTCGATGCGGTCGACCGTGAGGCCGAGTCGCACGCTGACTCCGCAGCGCTTTGCCTCCGTCGTCAAGATATCGTGCAGCACGGGACGCGGAATGCCGTTAATCGGCGGGTATTTAGATCCAGCGACGTTGGGATTAGGTGCACGCGCTTGGACGCGTCCCGCATCGTCGTAGAACTCCCACCCCACGAACGCCGCACCGCGCTCGACGCATACGTCGGCGAGTCCCAATTCCGCAAGCGCACGCAGCTGGTTGGATGGTTGAATAATTCCAACGCCATAGACGGTCCAATCGCGCTTAATTTCAATGATGTCGGTGGCGATGCCAGAACGGGAAAGCCCGATAGCGGTTGTCAGACCGCCTATGCCACCGCCTACAACGAGTACTCGCTCAACCGCGGACATGCAAATTACTCAAAGTTCGTACCTGTGGGGTATGCGCTTCACACGATCGGTCCTATTAAAACCTGTAGGATGCGCGTATCCCCTCCATTCGGGGAGTTCCAACCGAAGCCCCGATCGCTCCCACCACCGAATTGTAAAAAGAAGTGCCGTAGGGCCTCTTATCATCGAGATTATTTACAAACGCGGTGACGGACCAACGGGCGCTGGAAGGCACGAGTGACAGTGAGAGATTGGTTTCCGCATAAGCCTTCTGCACCTCGACCGGAATCAATTCAAAACCCACCTTGCTCGCCGACTGCGCGTGCGCAGTCGCTTCGCCGATCAGACGATAGTCGCCCACGTCGACGGTCTGCTGGATACCAATATTCCCCGACCACTTCGGGGATTGCTGCGCGTTCTTTCCCGCGCAGTTGATGGTGTAGTGAGTGGCATCGGTCTGGCTGTAAGGACATCCGGTGAGAGGAGGGGCGTTGGTGCCGCCGGCAGGTGTCTGGTACGTGAATCTGCTGTAAACGGCTTTCAGGTATTGCGTATCGAGGTTGATCACCGTGCGCGGTGTCAATAGGTACTTGATCGAGACCTCGCCGCCGTTGATGATCGAGGCGCCGGCATTGTCCGTGTAGAATACATACGCACCGTCAAGATCGGTCCCGCCGTGCGGTATTTGTTGGTTCGTGTACCTCCAGTAAAAGCCTTCCAGATTCACTTGCAGCGTGTCATGCAAGAAGCGGTTCTTAGTACCCACCGAGTAAGCGGTGATGAACTCCGGCGCGTACGTGGGCTTGATTTCAGCGAAGGCGAACCCACCCGCATGGTAGCCGGTGTCCCAGTTTGCATAGAGGAGCGAATCCTTCGTCAAGTCGTACTCCAGCCCCGCGTGCCAGGTAATTTTGGAAAAGCTCTGCGCGAGATCGATGGCCTTAGTGACTACGGGGAAAACCGTCCTGCCGGCCCCCGGAAGAGTTGACCCGTAAAGTACCCCGGGAATGATGGGAAAGAGGCTCAGTTGCGAGGCCTCTGATGCGAAACTGCTCGCTGCCGGAATGAGCGGCGCTCCCGGGCACGCAGCGGCCGTGCAAGCGTCGATTAATATCTTCGAGGTGCCGTCGAAAGTCTTGCGGTCGTCGGTATAGCGCAAGCCTGTGGAGATCCGAAAGTCATTGAGCGGCGCGAAGGTGAGGCGCGCAAAACCCGCCTTCGAAAGAGTTCCCGTATCCAAGTCCTGGATGGGGGCAAGGGCCTGCTGATTAAACTGATATGTGGCGTTGATGGTTTCGTGAAAATAGTATGCGCCCACGAGCCAGCGGATAAGGCCCTCATTGTTGCTCGCAAATCGCGCTTCGACACTGCTCTGCTGGTCGTGTTCGACCGCAATGCTGCCGAAGGCAAACGTGGTGGTCAGATCGTTAAGGTCCGCTTCGCGATGCGACGGCAACACCGTCAAGGTACCGATGGGTGTTTTCCAAATCACCTCAGTCAATAGCCCCCAAAAACGGTTATCCGTATTGGGCTCGCCGTCGATGGGGCCGAAGAACCTGCCGGCTAAGAAACTGTACTGATTGGCGAACAAAGCACTGACGCGCGCATCTTGGGGTCCGACGTTGCGTGGCAGCGGCGATGGGGTGACCGCGCTGGTGAAAGGATTTTGCAAGCCGATGAGGGTTCCGGCCGGGCTGCTGCCGCCATCATGAGCGTAGTCCCCGGATAATCGGACGCTCAGCGTATCGCTAAGTTGGAATAAATACTGCGCCCGGCCCGCGTAGTCGTTGGCATCTCCGGTGTCATCGGTTTGATAGCCGTCGTGCTTGGTATACGTGAGCGCCAGCCGCGCCGCAGAGGCACTGGTCAACGCCAGATTCACATCGATTTCCGGATGAATATAGCTATGATTTCCTACTGTCAGTGCAACATCACCCGAGGTCGAACCGAGTTGCGGCTGGTTCGGTATGATATTGATCGCACCACCCGTCGCGTTGCGGCCATAGAGAGTTCCTTGGGGACCCTTCAAGACTTCGACTCTGTCGAGGTCGTACATAACACCGGTCATGGAACTAGGTCGAGCAATGGCCACGCCATCGACGTTGAACGACACGGCAGGATCTGAATAGGACTGTGCAGTGAAGGTTCCGACGCTACGCAGGTACAGCGATTGCTGCGAATTGCCGCTCGCGCTGATCTGCAACGCCGGCACTAGATTTTGCAGATCGGTGGCTCGCGTAGCTCCAGCCAGAGTCAACTCTCTCGGCGACACCACATCGATCGCGAGCGCTGCATGCTGAACGTCTTCTGACCTCCTCTGCGCAGTCACTATGATTTCCCCTAGTTGGTCCGCAACTTCGCCGGGGTTTACAGGATTCGTGGGATTCGTGGCGGCGATTTGGAGATTCTGCGTTTGGCCGCCAGCGGTGCTCGCGAGTGCGCCAAGGCCTATCGCTAGCAATATATTTTTGTTTATGCTCATTATCTTCCCCCTCTGCTCGTCCTCAACAGGTGCCCAAGACAACCGTGTCCGCGCGTTAGATGCCGCTCGCGGCCATCACTCGTGCACCTGGGACTTGCGCGGTGGCGCGAAGTCCGCGTGAAACTGGACATCCCACGACGGCACCTCCATGAAAAATGGCGGCATGTTGTGGGCAAACGTCAGATAGCCAAAGAGCGGATTGATCCAATCGCGCGGCATCCAACTGTCATCGACGTAATCGGCGTCAGCTCCATACTCCGCGTCGCCGCCCGTCGGGCAAGGCAGATAACAGAAGAGTGCCGAGTCGATCCGATGACGGCCCAAACCCAAGATTGATTTGGGCCAACCGCAACGCTCCATGTGGTTAGCGCCGACCATGATCTCGTCGATGTCCTCGACCCCGAAGTTGGCGTGATTGAAACGCGGTTGCCCGTCGAAACCTGGGAACGGCAGGCCGGCGTTGAGAAAAAAGAGATTGTGGTGCTGCCGCGCGCCATCGCAACGCGCATAGATGCCGAAGGTGCGCTGGAAATCCGTAGCGCGGAAATTCAACCGATCCCGCACGAAGGCAAAGGACTTTTCAAAGTCCGCCACATTAAACACCACATGGTTTATTACCTTGGGCCGCGCCCGTAAGCGCCATTTTCTCGGCCGATTCAGGCGATTGACGGTTCCCGCCGCATTGAGAAGATCCGGCGCGCTAACGACCCGCGTCTTCGTAAACAGGAGGCTTTCCGGGGAGTCCACTCCCCAAATAACCTCACGTACTCCGGTACCGACCAATGCGGAACGCGGCAATGCAGGATCATCGATCTGCCGCAGGATTACCTTCGAGCCCTCCTCGAGCTTGAAAGTCCTAACGGATTGCCCCTGCGATATCAGCGGCAAGCCGAAGTCATCGAAGAATTTCGTGCAGACGCCGACGTCGTCTACCCCATAGACGAGACTTTCTATGCCTAGTATCGCCACTCTTTCCCCCTCCAAACCAAGCGGTCTGCCATTCTCGAACCGAAACAAAAGATTGCGACCACTTGGTGCTTAAGGTAGGCGGAGGCTATATATTAGAGAAATGACTTTTTTTAATTTCTTGTATACGAATTCAATATACCAAGCCATGTAGCCAGGAGCGGCCACCGATGCGACTGAATAGATTGGATATGAATCTGACGCTGTGCCTGGACGCACTGTTGGCGGAGCGAAGCGTAAGCCGGGCAGCGACTCGGCTGTTCGTGAGCCAGCCCGCCATGAGCATCGCATTACGGAGGCTGCGCGAACACTTCAACGATGAGTTGATGGTGCAAAGCGGTCGCACCTACCGACTGACGTCATTCGCCGAATCCTTGCAGAAGCCCGTACGAGACGTCGTGCTTCAGATGCAAGCGATCAGTGGCTGGCGGCCGAACTTCGACCCCGCAAAATCGGATCGAGCCATCACCATTGAGGCATCCGACTATATTCTGACGGTTTACATCATCAAAGCGCTCGCGCGAGTCTACGCGCAGGCGCCTGGAATGCGCGTTGCCGTGCGGCTTCTGAATTCGAACTATCTGGAAGACCTTGATAGCGGGGAAATCGATTTGCTCATCATCCCCGATGCCCTGTCGTCAGAGAATCATCCCAACGATATCTTGTTCACAGACACATTTTCCTGCGTCGTGTGGAAGGGCAATGCGCTGGTCAAGCGCAGCATCACCCGCAACCAGTACCTGCAACTCGGTCACGTCATCACCGAATGGGACGGAGGGCGACTGGATTCATTGGACGAGACGCTATTGTCGCAATTGGGATATCGGCGTCGACGGGAGATCGTCGCTCCCGGATTCAGTCTGGCGCCGCAGTTCGTAGTCGGCACCCAGCGGATCGCCACCGTGCAGACCCAACTTGCGAACGCGATGGCCAAGCAGTGGCCGATTCGCGTCCTGCGCTGTCCTATCGACATGCCGCCGATCGTCGAAACGGTTCAATGGCACAAGTACCAAGAGCGCGATCCCGCCATCCTATGGTTCATCGACTTGCTCAAAACGGTGGCTATGGAACCCTCCGAGTAGCCGCACCACGCGCTGTGGCGTATCGAATCGGGGTCGAGCCGGTTTTCAATGAAGTGGTGGAACGCGATTTCGGCATCGGGGTGCGATTGTGGTGTCTGACCTCGATGTCTTTGCTGTCGGAGTCATTACTTTTGGTCTGTGCATTCGCAACATAGTCCGATGCCCCGAGAGGCAAAGGCGTTTCAGTGGTAGGTGCGCGTGATGCCTCGGAACAGATCTGTCCGTGTTGCATTTCGATCGTTCGCTGAGTGTACGATGCGGGGAAATCACTCTCAGTTCGGTGGTCCCGTTGTGGTCCCATTTTCCCTAAACCTCCCCCGGCTTCACGGTGAGGTGGACTGTTTACGGGCCTGTTTTGCAGCGGAGTTACGCCGGGAATTAATATAGAAATTACAGATATTTGCGTGCAGTGGTGCCGAGCAAATATTTTGTTGATACGAACGCTGCAGTTCCTGATATTCTCTGCGACCTCTTGTACGGACCGGTATGCATTTTTCGGTAATATTTTGGCGAAATTAGGTTCAATTTCGCCTTAAAATACAGTATCTTACGAATAAGGGGCCATAGCTCAGCTGGGAGAGCGCTTGCATGGCATGCAAGAGGTCGGCGGTTCGATCCCGCCTGGCTCCACCAGATTTCATGTCGGCGACCGATCGATTTTTCAGGCCTGCGTCCCCATCGTCTAGAGGCCTAGGACACATCCCTTTCACGGATGCGACCGGGGTTCGAATCCCCGTGGGGACGCCATTTAAACGCGGTGAATGCCCATGACGGGTGTCGGCCCCGCGGCCGAGCGCGTACAGGATCCCTCACCAGCCGCGTGAACGCCCGTCAGAATTCTCAGATCGTCTTCCTTCGCTTGTTGAGCGGCTGGGCATCAGTACGCTTCATCGGAATACGGATTTTCCCAGTTTCAATGGCGATTCGGTGTGCATGATTTCCTGCGTCGTCTTGTGCCGATTACGCGCGGCAGCTTAAGTGTGTATGGCAATCAGCTGGTTCGGTTCCTGCCTGTTGAGCGGAGATTGCAGAGCGGGTGTGGCATTACATATTTTGACAAAAAGCTGCTCACAGAATCAACAGTTTCTGCGTCGTAGCTTTCCTGACCGCGGCGAGCGGAATGCCGGTATCAAAAGTAACGAGCCGTCCTTCATGCTGAACCGCGAGAGCAAGCAGGTATATGTCGGTCAGTTGCC
>WNFS01002773.1_pt1 | contig 21408 bp, 18 predicted proteins | sample 5400141 | NCBI WGS metagenome assembly WNFS01 (sample SAMN13153358, study PRJNA577476) | soil metagenome | isolation source: 60 cm saprolite under Madrone tree | place: USA:California | collected 2016-06-14
CTTCTCCGCGGCAATTGCTGCCTCGCCACGCAGAAAGCCAAGGAGATGTATCAGCGCGGTCGCATCACCATCGCGGATCAGCACCCGCCGCGCACGAGCGTGCAGGTACTGCGCAGTATGCTTCGATGAGACCCATTGGCGCCGAACCTTGTTCTGAGCGAGCCACCGGCTGAAGTCAGCGGCTATCTGAATGTGTCGTCGTAGTGTGTAGATCGCATACCCTTGTTCACTCAACCGCCTCGCAAATCCTTTGACGTAGGCGGCCAGGGGACCTTCCAATGATCGAGACAAGACCACCTGGTCATTGACGACGTACTTCATGATGGGCTCCTTCGCCCCGGACGGGGCTGACCGAAGGAGCCCAGACTATGTCGTCACGAAATCACGAAGAGGGCCGGAAATGCTCGGTTCGCGCGAAACGCGCGACATAGTCCGGAACGCGACATAGTGGCGCAAAGAATGCGGGTGAATTCCCTTGCGCCGAGCGGGTGACAGATAGTCTGGAAGGTATTTTTCCGCTCGATTGCGTTGCATTGAGTGCGCTTGAGTGTTTCTCACCGCGTGTGACTTCACTTGAGCGTTGCGCTATAAGCCTGACTCACGCCGCACCAACCAGGAGCTGGAACCCGGCCTGCCGAAAATGGCGATCCGTTGTCAGCGCATCGGTCAGCCGCAGCTCGCGCATCACCACGAAACTGCTGCAATCGGTGAAGGAATACGGGTGGTCGGCATGTTTTCGGAAGAATGCCTTGGTCTGGTCGAAGCGCAGCGGCCCGATCCATTCGACACGAATTCCGGCGCTGCGCTCAAGCAGATCGAGAATTCGCAAAGCAACGAGCGTGCCGCCGCGGGCGTTCGCGAGGTTGATCGTCTCTGCAACCACATAGTCGCTCGTCACCAGCAGCCGACCGGAGCGAAGCAGCGCGCCGACCGTGTCGCGTCCGGAGGCGTGGCAAGCGTCGCGCTTGTCGACTACTGCGTAGAGAACTGACGTGTCGATGAAGGCGTCACGAGCCGCCATAGAGAATCCGGTCGATGTCTGCGTTGGACATCGTCCCGCCCGGACCCTCTATCGCGAACGCATCCAGGTTCAGGAGCGGATCGTCGTCGGCCACACGGCGACCCTTCCTCGATGGCGTGGGCCCCAATTGCGCAACCGGTTTCCCGGCTCGGGCGATCGTGATCCGCTCGCCGCGCTCGGCCCGCGCAACCAGTTGCGACAAGCGGGTCTTCGCATCGTGGATGTTCACAATATCATCGGCCATGGATGCAACGTTAGCTAACTATGTCGGACTAAGCAAGCTCGCCCATCCGTAGGCGGCCCAGTCTCCAGCCACCGTCGCACTGCGGCTTTGGCGGAGACGGACTCCTGTCAAGCCCGCGCCGCTACTGCTTCTCCAAGGAGCTCGATATCCGCTCCGCCAATCCGTCGTCCTGTCCACAGGTTTTCCGCAGAGAGTCGGACGCCTCGCGCCACGACGTAACCGGCAGAGTGCAGATGCGTGCACACGCGTGCACGCTGCGCGCACCGGAGAATGCGGTCGGCTCAACTCCAATTGTCCCCGCCGCCCTCGATGGGGCTGCCGCCGCCGTCGTCCCATGACGAGTCAGTTCGCCCACCCGAAAAGGCGGGCATTCCAAGACCGGCCGAGAAGGAGTGCAATAGCGTGGGTACCAGCGGCGGTTCAGCGCGCAGTACCATGACGCCATCGACGATAAGACCGATACCGGAAGCCGGGCGCATCTGCAAGAGCCAGCGCCAGGCGAACCGTGGCCGAACGTGGAGAATAGTCGACGCATATCTCGCCAACGTTATGAGCTTGGCGTCGTCGGTGACAAGCTTCAAAAGGGTAACTTTGAAAATTCTTTCGAGCGAATTGATGGTGCTGGTAGCTCTTATCAGCGCCGGTGGTTCGCTTTTTGCGCAGCAATCGGATGATCGGCATGGCGGGTCCGAGCCGACTCGCTATGACACGCCGCGTTCGCCACGAGCGCACGACGTCCTTTATCGCGACGTCGCACCGATCCTCGAGTCGCGCTGCGTTGTGTGTCACGGTTGCTACGATGCGCCATGTCAGCTTAAGCTGACCGCCTGGGAGGGCATTGCCAGAGGAGCCAGCGCCGACCGGGTCTACGATGGCACGCGCCTGCGCGCCGCGCCGCCGTCGCGCCTGTTTGAAGATGCTTTCAAGGCATCCTCCTGGCGCCGCAAGGGATTTCACCCGGTGCTGTGCGAGCGTGCAGGTCTGGACAATATAGGCGGAAGCGTTCTTGCTCAGATGCTGCTACTCAAGCAGCAGCACCCGCTGCCGGAAACCAAAGTCTTGCCGGAGACGCTCGACCTGTCCATCAACCGGGCCCAGCAGTGCACGACCATCGAAGCCTTTCCGGCATTCGCACAGAAGTACCCGCTGTGGGGCATGCCCTTTGCGCTGCCGCAACTGGACGCGAAGGACAGGGATCTGCTGCTGCGCTGGATCGAGCAAGGGGCCTCGCGCGAGCCCGATCCGCCGATCGGACCCGAGCTGGAAAGACAGATTTCCCGCTGGGAAAGCTGGTTGAACGTCGATTCGCCCAAGAGGCGGTTGGTCGCGCGGTACGTCTACGAGCACCTGTTCCTGGCGCACCTGTATTTCGGCGACGATCACAGCTATTTCCGGCTCGTGCGCTCGCGCACGCCGCCGGGCCAGGCGGTGGACCTGATCGCCACGCGCCGCCCATTCGACGACCCCGGCGTTTCCCATCCGTACTATCGGCTGGTGCCGCTGAAGGAAGCGGTCGTCAGCAAGACCCACATGCCCTATCGCCTCGACGAGGCCCGGATGAGTTTGTGGCGCCAGCTCTTCGTCGATCCGCCGTTTTCCGTGAAAGCGCTGCCCGGCTATCAGGCGCAGACCGCTTCGAACCCGTTCATCACGTTTGCCGACCTGCCCGTGCGATCGCGGTATCGCTTCATGCTCGATGAGGCGCAGTTCACGATCATGGGTTTCATCAAGGGGCCAGTCTGCCGCGGTCAGCAGGCACTGGATGTCATCGACGATTACTTCTGGGTCTTCTTCAACGACCCGTCCTTGGTGGACAACACCGAACAGTCGCAGTTCCTTGCCGCCAACAGCCGCAACCTGCAACTGCCCGCGGCGCTTGAAAGCAACGCCCCCGTTCTGAGGCATTGGCTGAGCTTTGCGGAAGGGGAGCGCCGTTATCTGGCCGCCAGAGCCGCCCTGGTCAAGGCCGAAGGAATCCGGACGTTGCCGCAAGGAGCGCGGCTGATCTGGGATGGCGACAGCGAGCAGGGGCACCCCAACCCGAACGCCGCCTTGACCGTATTCCGGCACTTCGACAGTGCGAGCGTCGAGCAGGGCTTGATCGGCGACAACCCTCAGACCGCCTGGATCATCGGTTATCCGCTGCTTGAGCGTCTTCACTACCTGCTGGTGGCCGGCTACGACGTTTACGGCAATATCGGTCACCAGCTCAGAAGCCGGCTGTACATGGATTTCCTGCGCATTGAGGGCGAGCAGGCCTTTCTTTCGCTGCTCCCGGACGACTCGCACGCCGCGATCGAGCACAAGTGGTACCGCGATGCACCCAGGTGGACGCTGGACTACGTCGCGGCCAGCCACCTGCCGCTGGGCGATCGCGCCGACCTCGAGCTGGCCGGCCTTCCGCCGGACCAAGCTTACGGAAAGCTGCTCGGCCGGTTGCGCCGGCGCGTGGACTCGGCGCTGCCGCACCCGTTTGACCTGCGCAACATCCAGTCCGACGCGCTGCGCGAGATGCTGCAAAGACTCGCTGGCGTAAGCGGCAGGAGCCTGCAGTGGCTGCCCCAACTGGTGCTCGTCAGGCTCAGTCCAAAAGACGGCGAACCGGTCTGGCTGAGCCTGCTCAACAACAGCGCCCATAAGAACGTCGCCGAGATCTTCTTCGAGGACCGCCGCCGCTTGCCCGACGAGGACACTCTCACAGTCGCCAAGGGCTTCATTGGCGCGTATCCGAACGCCTTCTGGATCGTGGACGAAGCGGAATTACCCGAGCTGACTCGGCGGATCGCGACGCTCGCCAGCGAAGCCGATCACAGCGCGCTGATCGATCGATTCGGTGTTCGACGCACCAACGGCAGATTCTGGGCGCTCAGCGACGAGGCTCATCTCGCGATGAAGAAGCAGGACAGTGTGACTTTCGGCTTGCTCGACTTCAACCGGCTTGAAAGCCGCTAGTTCCGCCCCTAATCGTGGGCGGCTGCGGCGGCCTGGTACACGGATGCGTGCAGCGTGCCAAGCTTCGGAGTCTGCCCGTGCTTTGGCCTCGGAGGGACGCCGAAGTACCGATCTTGCCAGGGCAGCTCGACGACTTCTCCAAGATTGAACTTCGTGTCTTCGGCTAGGCCGGCGAGCAAAAACGCCTGCGCGTGAAAATTCCTGGTGATGGAAAATTCCCCGGCGAGCAACTGATCCACTCGCTGAGAGGTTCCATAGGCCACGCGCACGTTGACGCCGTCCGATCGAGTCTCGACGCCGATCACCAAGGCCGGCCGAGGCTTCGGTCCGGGCTGCAAGTCGGGCAGCTCCGGAAAACGGCACCAGACGATGTCACCGACGGCCGGGGTCGGCCAGGTTCGACTCATCCGAAAAGGGATTGCCTCGACAGGACTTCACCCTTGGCCAGACGCTCCTTCGCATCGCGTCGCAGGGCGGCAAGCTGCTCCTGCGTCAGAGGGCCATCGTCGGGTTCATAGGCCGGCAAGACCTCGTCAGCGAGCTTCGACAGAGCGATATGCACCACCTGGGTTTCTGTCAGGCCGAGCGCGTCGGAAATCGCTTTGACCGTGCCCCGGGTAACGCCGTAGCTCGAGTCAGCAGCCCGGAACTTCAGCAGAAAACCCGCCTTCCCGGGCGAGACACCTCTGCTCTTTGACGACGCGACCTTGGCAGAGGCTGCTCGCTTTCGCGCCCCCGATTTCTTGGCCGAAACAGTTCGCCGTGAAGAAACGGATCGGGACCTAGGCATCGACGCCGTAGGAGCCTTTGCAGACATGTTGGCCTCCAAACCAAGCAGTGGTGAGGGTCGACGGCGCTACCCCCGCCACCTTCCAACGCGGGATAGCGGCCGTAGCGATATATATATTAATTATATACGACCGCATGACAACGCAGGCGCGGGCGTCATGAACATCGGTGCATGGCGGACCACTGATCCGCGAACTGGCTCGCGAGAGCAACCGCAAACGACCGCGCGCCTTGGCAAACGAATGGCCGGAATACCTTCGTAAGCGACCCGAGAGGGCCTCGCGCAGCGATCGCCCGCGCACGACCCCGAACGGAAATCCGAAGGACCAAACTCGCGGCCACAAAGCTGACGGTGAAAAGGTCAGACATGGCAGAGGCCATTACTACGACCTCTATTCCATTTGCGACACTACCGGTTGCAGGGTCCCAGGGAGAGTTCGCTGCGCATTGCGACTTCAATTCCTCGATCTGCGCCTTCCCCATTCGTACAGCATCGTCACACTATTGTTTGGGTTAATAGTGCATATCCAATTATTTGCGTAGTTCAGTCGCCATACCCGGCGTAGTATTCAGCGCAAAAGACAGGTGGCGGGGTAGCACAGCAAAAAGGGGAGGCCGGTATGGGGTGGTGGCCTTTCGGTCATGTCTTGCGGGGAAGGAATCCGCAGTTGTGGCATGAGACTGCCTCAAACCACCTCGCCGACTTCGCGATTTCCGTTTGCACACTCGCTCGCGGCCGTGTTCGTTGGGCGTCTGTCACCTTCCTCTTCGTCGCTGGGCGCGATATCGCGTTGGCGTCGGTGCCCCTGGATCAAGCCCAGTGAAGGCTCATCGCGTCGCGTTGGCGCTGGCACAGCCACTCATCGAGAGCGCGTTCGTTGCCGCCAGTCGGCGCCAGGACCCGTTGGGATACTTTTCCACATTGCCTCGGAGGCATTCATGCTTAGTTTCCCCCTCATGAAGCGCTGGCAAGGTTTCACCTTGCTGCTGTTGACGATACAGGTTCCGGCGTTCGCGGAAGGGATTGACTTTAATACTTGGAGTTTCGAGGGGGGGCCGATCAACAAAGAGACCGTGAGTCAACTGAGGGTCAAGTGGGTCTACCAGACGGCGCCCGACACGGGAACGGCAAGTAATGCCCTGGGCAGCATCTCGTCCACTCCGGCCGTCGACGGTCCGTATCTCTATTTCAATGACATTTCCGGTTACCTGACCAAGCTGAACCGATTCACGGGGAAGCTGATCTGGAGAAAGAATTACGTGAACGATCTCTCGGTCCCGGGTTTTGTAGCGAAGGGCTCCCGCAACACACCGTATATCGAAGGAGACCTGCTCATTGTCGGAAGCAATATGGGGCTGCCTGACCGCCTTTGCCGGCTCACCGCAGGGGCCACGCCGAGTGCTCTGGGTTGCGTTTCGGGAGACGGCGCCATCGTTCTCGCGATCAATAAGGACACCGGTCAAGTCGTCTGGAGAGCGAAAGCCGAAACGCATCCGGCAGCGAAAATCACGGGGTCGATCAGTGGGCATGGCGACGTGATCTTCGTACCGGTCGGAAACTGGGAGGAAGATTGGGCCAGGGCCTACCCGAACATCTATGTCGAGCCGGTCGACCCGACCTCGCACTATCCGTGCTGCTCGGCGCGGGGAAGCTTGGTGGCCATGGATGTCCACACGGGGGCGATTCTCTGGAAGCGCCATACCGTCATCGGGGGCGACTCGGATCATGCACTGCCCCCAGCGCTGAGAGCACTGCTGCACCCCAAGGGATTCTTTGGCAGTTCGACCTACGGGCACAATCCGACGGTCGATGTGTCCAGGCGCCAAATCTACATCGCCACCGCCGAGACGACGACCGCGCCTCAAGTGGCTCAGGACTGCGAAATTGCGAGGCGAAAGACCGGCGATCCCGATGCAAACATTCAAGGTTTGCCCGCGGGCGTGGACTGCAACAACCTTAATGAGAAGCTAAAAACCTACGCGAATGCGATCCTCGCGATCGACATGGATACGGGGCGCGTCAACTGGGTTCACTACGCTCACAAGTACGACGCCTGGAATCACGCGTGTGGCGCGCCAGACTTGTACGGCTGGGCGACTACCGTTCCCGCCCTCTTTCCCGTCCCAATCAGCAACACACAGAACTGCGGTCTGACCCCCATCGGGCCGGACATGGGATTTGGCCAGCAACCCAAGCTCGTCCGGAACGTGAAGCTCGACGGAGGGAAATGGGGCGACATCGTGATTGCGGGCAACAAGGACGGAAGGTTGTTCGGGCTCGATCCCGATAATGGGAGAAAAGTTTGGGAGACCAACGTGGAGCCTGGCGGAGTCTACGGAGGATTGCAGTTCGGGCTCGCTGCCGACGATGGCAAAGTCTTCTTTGGAACGACCAACTCGAGGAATGCCGGCAGAAACATCGGTACGCGCTACGTCTCGAACGAGAGCTTCCTCGATATCAACGGCTTTACGGCGCTCGGGTTGAAAACAGGTCCCTTCATGAAAAGCGATGCATCGACGCCAGTCGATTACCCGGCTCCTGCTAATCAGAATCTGCCGTTCCCAGGTCCGAATCTGTTCTATGGGATCACCAGCTACCCCGATACCTATCCGGACCCCGACGGAACGGGCGGGCCCGCCGGCTTCCTGAAAGGTCCCGCCAGCGGCCCGGTCGAGCTTTGGACGCTGGTGAATCCGCCATCCGATGTGAGTGCCGATGGAATCACCGTCTTCAGCGATCGTGAAGGACTCAAGACTATCGATGGCATGGTTCACGCCGTGGATGCGGGGTCGGGGGAGATCTTGTGGCAGCGACCTGCGTACGATGGAATCAAGGGCACTCTGGGGATCGGGCAGGCCTTTGGCACACTGAGCGTTGGCAATGGCGTCGTGTTCATCGGGTATCAGGATGGAAAGGGAACCATGGTCGCCCTGGATGCTCACTCTGGAGTAAAGCTCTTTGAGTTTCATAACCAGATTACCCTCGCTGACGGCTCCGTGATACCGGCGGGCAGTGTCGAAGGCGGACCTCAGGTCGTTGGAAATATGGTCTATTGGGGTGTCGGCGCGGAGACGGCAGGTCTGTTTCCAAATAAGAACGGGGTTTTCGTCAACGCGGGAAGTCGTATTTTCGGGTTCGAATTGATGGGCGCTCGCGAGGAAAGGTCCGAATAACTCGTGCACTCGCCGAACTCAGATGCATAGACGCGACGCTTGCCGGGGCGCCGCCACGGACGCTCGAGCGTCAATGGCGGCGAACCAGAAACAGCATATAGCCGACCATCAGCACCGGCCCCCGTCAGCGGTCGATTCTTTGAACAATCGGACCCATAGGCGACGGTGCGATCGTCGTTCTCCGCGCCTCTAAGCGGTCAATCGGCAGCAGGGGTGTGGTTGCTTTCCTCGCTTGAGATCGTGCCAAGCAACCAGAAGAAACCCGCCTATCAAGCCCAGATGTTCGAAGAACGCGTTCTCGACCATGAAGCGGTCCGGCATCGGGAGCTCCCAGAAGCGGTTAGCAACGAACGTTGCAACGAGAGTGAACCCGGCGAGCCACAACGCGCCGACCCATCGATAGTACCCACTCAGGATCAAGACGGATGCCCCCAGTTCGGTCACGATCGTGGCAATGGCGATCGGTACCGCAGGCGCCAATCCAAAGTGCTGCGCTTCGCCGACTGCGCCATTGAAGTCCAGAAGCTTCTGGCCCCCGCCCTGAAGGTAAGCGGCGCACAGTCCCAGTAAGGCGATGAAGTGCACAATTCGGTGGGTCGCGATCGCGGTCACGATACGCAACGCACCGGAGGTGGTGCGGTTGATGGCCACCCGGGATCCTCCTATCGCGTGCAATGATTCCAGGATCGGCACTCGACTGGCGTCGGCTGTTTCAAAAGGCCCAGCACGAGCAACCGAGCGCGCCCCAGAACGACTTGTCGTCTGCGACGGGAACATCGGTGGCCCAGGCGGTTGCGTGCGCGTGCCCGTGAATTGCACATGCGCCGGCACATCCGCAGCCCGCGACGAAGGCGAGCTTTCCGCCTGCTCCGCGGTCGGCGCGCGGCTGGTAGCCACCATAAGTGCGCACCGGCGACCAATCCGGCATGGGCGGCGGCAGCGGTGGCGCGAGATCTTTGAATTCCGCGTCGCCATACACGGGGTTGCCGCCCAGCAGCGTGAGCACGGATGTGATGTCTTGAATCGCGTCGCCTGGCACCGAGAAATAATCGTCGGAAAGAACGACGAGATCGGCCAGCTGTCCCGACTTGATTTGGCCCTTCTTGCCGGTCTCCGCGGAGAACCAGCTGTTCGCTTCCGTCCATAACCGCAATGCAGCGTCGCGATCGAGCCTGTTGGCAGCTGGATACAGTGATAGCCCGCCGAGGGTCTTTCCGGTGACCAGCCACGACAGCGAAACCCAGGGGTTGTAGGAGGCAACGCGGGTCGCATCCGTGCCGGCGCCCACGCGCACACCCATGTCCATCATGCGGCGGACCGGCGGTGTCCGTTCGGCCGCCTTTGCGCCGTAACGCGCAACGAAGTATTCGCCTTGGTAGGCCATGCGGTGCTGGACGGCGATGCCCCCACCGAGCCTTGCGATGCGCTCGATGTTGCGATCGTCGATGGTTTCGGCGTGATCAAAAAACCAATTCAGTTTGTCGATCGGGAAATCGTGATTGACCTTTTCGAAGACGTTCAGTGCGCGCGTTATGGTCTCGTTGTACGTGGCATGCAAGCGCCACGGCCATTTGTTCTTCGCCAGGAGACGAATCACAGGCTCTAGATCGCCTTCCATCGACGGCGGCAGTTCCGGGCGCTCAACCTGAAAGTCCTCGAAGTCGGCCGCGCTGTAGACCAGCATCTCGCCAGCGCCGTTGTTGCGATAGGTGTCGTCGCCCTGACCGGGCTTCACTTGCGTGGCCCAGCTCTCGAAGTCCTTGAGTTCTTCCTTCGGTTTCTGGGTAAACAGGTTGTAGGCGATGCGGACCGTCAGCTGCCCATCGCGATGCAGCTCCTCGATGATCCTGTACTCGTCCGGGTAGTTCTGGAATCCGCCCCCGGCGTCGATCACACCGGTCACACCCAGGCGGTTCACCTCCCGCATGAAGTGACGAGTCGAGTTCTTCTGATATTCGGCCGGCAGCTTTGGCCCCTTGGCCAGGGTGGCGTAAAGAATCGTGGCGTTGGGCTTCGCGACGAGCAGACCCGTCGGCTCGCCACCGGCCTCGCGGACGATCTGTCCGCCAGGAAATTCCTTCGTGTCTTTGGTGTAACCGACGGCGCGCAGCGCTGCGGCGTTCAAGATCGCGCGGTCATAGAGATGCAGGATAAACACCGGCGTATCGGGAGAGATCGCATTGATCTCTTCCAGCGTCGGTAACCGCTTTTCCGCGAACTGATGGGCGGTAAACCCGCCGACGACCCGAACCCACTGCGGCGCGGGAGTCCTATCCACCTGCTGCCTGAGCATCCGCATGGCGTCGGCGAGCGACCGCACACCATCCCAGCGCAACTCCATGTTGTAGTTCAGGCCGCCACGAATAATGTGCATGTGGCTGTCGATCAGGCCTGGAATCACGCGCCGGCCCTTGAGATCTATTCGTTTCGTCGCTGCATCCGCCCGCGCCATCAGCTCCTGATCGGTTCCGACTGCCACGAATCGGCCGCCGCGGATCGCGACCGCCTGTGCCTCAGGGATCTGTCGGTCGAGCGTCGTGATTCTTCCGTTGTGGAGGATCAGGTCGGCCGCGCCTGTCGCCGATTGAGCCCACGCTGACCTTGATTTCATTGCAAAGCTGCTCACGAGAGCGCCCAATCCCGCGAGCAATGCACGTCGGTCGGATCTCAGCGTCATGATCGGTGCTCCATGGTCAGTTCGAGCGAACTGTCGCTTGCAATTTGAATGAACGAGCTAGCTTTGCCGGCGAAACCGCTGTTGGAGGCAAGCTTACCGCGATCGCGCCCAGGCTTCCCTACGTGCCGCAGTCTGGTCAACTGGATCGGACGTTCGCCCTCCCCGCTCGCTGGGCGACGACGACGCCGATGCCGTTCAGCAGATCCATGACCCGACGATAAAAGTGAGCGACCATTGCGGCTCCAGGGAAAGCGTGCGCAGCTCGCCGCGGCTGATGCGGGCGATGAGCTGGCGCTTCAGAAAATCGAACTCGAGATCCAGGATTTCGTTACCGACCGGAATCGGTGACGTGGTGAGGCCGCGGGGCGTCACGTAGAGCGGAACCTGCCAGCCGTGATTGAGCCACGGGCTCAGCACAAGCCGAACCTTACCGACAATTTGAGTCCAGAGCTGCAGAGTCGTGGCAGTGTCGCGCCAAGCGGGATACGAGAGATCGGGCCAAATGGCGACAGCGTTGTTCATCGAACTCCCCCGGCTAGGAAGGCGTCGCACTTAGCCAGATTGGAGGTAGAGGTAAGAGTCGGATCTACCGTGTCAACTGGATCCCGGTCAAACTAGACGTGCTCCAAGCTGCCGACCATAGGAAGCAATCTCTACACCGATCGGCAAACGTTCACGCTCATAGGCTTGCAGAGCGTCCGCATAGGGCAGCCGCGCGAGACCGGACCGTAACGCCATCGCATCTCCCGCCGCCTTCGCCACACCCATCGCTGTGTGAGGACGAACAACGAAAGCCGCATCGCCAAGCAACGCCAGTCGGCCATGCGTCATGCGCGGCGTCTCATAATCGAAGATCGCCTGTATGAATGGCTGGCGCTCGGCGGCGACCGCAGCGGCAAAAGGCGGTGGCAGCAGGTGCGCCGCGTCCTCGACGAGGACCTGGCGGCGGCTATCCGGCAATTGGCCTGGCGCCAGCGAGTAGGGGTGGACGTGCCCCTGCACGTCCGTTAGCACCTTCCCGAGTTCCCCTTCCGAGATTCGTCGATACCAAACCCAGTTATAGCGTCGGGCTCCTGTTTCGGTCTCGCCGTTGGGTCCGGTCACGGTATAGCCGAGGATGTGCGAATCCGGCATCGTATAGAAAGCGAATCGGTCGAGCAGGAGCGCCGCACTCTGTACCGGCAATGCAGATTCTGGTAGCAGCCCGCGCCAAGCGACATAGCCGGCATAAATGCTCGGGGACGGTTGCCCCGTTACGGCGGGCCGGACCACCGAGCCAACACCGTCCGCACCGACGACGAGATCGGCCATCTCCTGACTACCATCCTCGAGATCCAGGCGCGCGGCTTTCTCGGTCTGGCTGACGGAACGCACGGCGCGTCCCAAAACATAGTCATCCTCTGCTACGAGCGCACGGAACGCACGATAAAGCTTATCCCAGGAAATCTGCATCTGAGGTGTCGCTTGCCGATGCACGACGCCGCCTTCACGGTTAAATGTAACTCGTTCAAGTGCGACGACCCCGACGTGCGCAACGTGCTCGCAGCCCACAGCGCGCAGAATGGCAAATATGTCTCGCTGGCCCACCAGTCCCGCGCCACGGCCGGCAAGCCCACTCTCGGACCGTTCGTAGATTCGGACCTGATGGCCGTCCATCCGAAGCAATGCAGCGGCAAAGAGCCCTCCAAGAGACCCGCCGACGATCCGGATTCGCAAGGTGCCGTTTGTACGCATTTCATACGCAAGAGCCGTTGCAAGGATTGGACGGATGCCCGTCTCAGCGGCGGGCCGTCCGAAACCAGCGTATCGCGGCGCCAGAGCGTACCTGACCGGGCAAGCGTTTCGAGGCAACCGCACGAAATCAAAATGTGCGCGCGCTTTGAAAAGACCCTGGTGACAAGTTGCGGCAGGTTACAGCGACAGGACCCCTACTCGCATGGCCGTCGCAACTCATTTCCGATTCCGCTTGGCAGTGCCGCTGCTGGCTACCGTGGCCATACTTGCGTCTACCCGCGCGTCGACGGATGGAGTGCGTTTGGACCCAAGGGCCTGCGATATCGATTCGGCTATACGTGGGGCAATGGCACGCTGACCTTTAACAACCATAGGCTGGGGTTCACAGAAGAGATCAACATCGCGGATTTGCACTCGGCGAGGTGCACACCGCGCCGGGGCGATGACAACCACCTGATGACGACGAGGAGATAGCAATGTCTCAAACGGTTGCAGATGTCCTGGTTGGCGTGCTCGAGCAGATCGGGGTCAGGCATATCTTCGGGCTGATCGGCGACTCGTTGAATCCGATCGCGGATGCGATCCGTCGCAGCCGCATCGAATGGATCGGCGTGCGCCACGAGGAAGGCGCCGCGTTGGCCGCCGCCGGGCAAGCGAAGCTGACTGGCCGCCTCGCGGTCTGCGCCGGCACGACTGGCCCCGGCAGCAACCACCTGGTGGCCGGACTGTATGAGGCCGGCCGCGAGCACGCGCCCGTTTTGGCACTCTCGGGCGACATGCCGCGCAAGCTGCGCGGGACCGACTTCTTCCAGGCGACCGAGCCCGATCTTTTGTTCCGCGACGTCTCGCTCTACACACAAACCATCTCCTCGCCCGCCCAGGCGCCCGCCGTCATTCATCAGGCGATCGCTGCTGCCTATGCGGGCCGGGGGGTCGCCCATCTCACGCTTCCGCAAGATGTGCTCGCGTCCAAGGCGCAAGGCGGTGTCTCGAGTGTCGCCACCCTGAAGCCGCCAGCCGAGCTTGCCGCAAACGAGCAAGACATCGCCGAGATAAGCCACCGGATCAATCAGGCCGGCAGCCTCGTGATCATGTGCGGGTCCGGGTGCCACGGCGCCGCTGAAGAACTGTGCGCACTCTCGGACCGGCTGAAAGCGCCGCTGATCCACTCGGTCAAAGGCAAGGACATCATGCCGTATGACGACCTCCGCTGGATGGGGGGTATTGGCATGATCGGCACCAGAGCCGTGTACAACGCGATCATGCAGTGCGACCTACTGCTGATGGTCGGAACCGACTATCCGTTCTCGAACTTCCTGCCCACCGGCGGCAACGTCATTCAGATCGACGACCGCCCGCAAGCATTGGGCAGGCGTGCGCCGACCGCGCTCGGAGCTGTGGGCTCGGCGAAGCCAACCCTGAAGCTCTTGCTCGAGCGGGTTGCGCCCAAGAACGACACGGCCTTCTTCGACAAGGTGACGACGGAGCGTCGCAAATGGGATGAGATGCTGGACAAACAGGCCGATCCTGCGCGAAGCAAAGATCGCATCCATCCGCAGGCAGTGGCCCGCACGGTGAGCGAGCTGGCGAAACGCGACGCGGTCTTCGTCTTCGACACGGGCCTGAATACGCTTTGGTCCGCCAACTGGATCCGGCAAAGCGGATCGCAGCGGATCGTCGGCTCCTTCAACAACGCCGCGGTAGGAACGGCGCTCGGCCAGGCCAACGGCATCCAGGTACTGGATCGATCCCGTCAGGTCATCGCGCTGTGCGGTGACGGCGGCTTCAATATGCTCATGTGCGAGTTCCTGACCGCCGTACAGCACCAGCTGCCCGTGAAGGCCGTGATCTACAACAACTCGGCATTCGGCCTGATCACACTGGAAGCAGAATCCGTCGGTTTGCCTCCGTACCGGAAAGGCATCGAATTTCCCAATCCGGACTTCGCCGCACTCGCGCGCGCCTGTGGCGGTCATGGGTTTGCCGCCAGGAAGCCCGGTGAGCTGAAGGCCGCGATCGGCGAGGCCCTCGCAGTCGACGGCCCTGCCATCGTCGATGCCGTCGTAGTTGCCAATGAAGTTCCGAACCTGCCGCACGTCGATCTGGATACCATCGGCAATTACGCCTTGGCCAAGATCAAGGAGGCGGTGCTCGCCGTCACCGGATCGTGACGCTCAGGCGCACAATCGGCCCGTGGCGTCGCCCGCGCTTGCGGGTGGCGACACGCCGCTGCGGATGAAGACCATGCGTTCGCGACATGACATTTCAGCTGCTACGCGAACTCGCTCTGACGTGAGGAGAGGTAAGGACCGATGAATGCAAACGATGACACTAAAACGGGCGTCAACAAATCGGTGCGCTTTGATCAACTGGAACGGAAATCGGACAACCTGCAGTCCCGCCGCACTTTCCTGACCGCGTCCGGCTTGCTGGCAGCCACGGGAGCGGTCGCAACCGGCGCGCTGTCGCAAGCCGTTTCCGCCGCCACCAAGGAGACGGCCAGCCAACCGTTGCCGCTGCCGGCCGATTTCGCCACCGCAGCGCAGACGCCGCCCGAAGTGCCAAAGCTGCCGATGACGGGCGCGACGCTGTTCGCAAGAGCTTGCAAGGCCGAAGGCCTGGCTGCCCTGTTCTGCTGTCCCGGCAACTATACGGTCACCCATGCCATGGCCAAGATCGGTATCCCGGTCTACACCGGCCGTGATGAGCGCTCGATGAGCCACGCCGCTGACGCCTTCACCCGCGCCACGGGCGAAGTCTCGGCCACCTCCGGCACCGAAGGTCCGGGCTTCACCAATCTGATCTCCGGCCTGGCCAACGCCAAAGCCGCGCGCACGCCGGTCCTGTTCATCGCCAGCAACAAGAGCGTGCGCGAAGAAGATGCCGAGGTGGCGATCCAGCTGATGGAGCAGGAAAGCGTGACTTCGCACATGGTCAAATGGCAAAAACGCCTGGTCAATGCGCACCGCAACCATGAATACGCCGCCTATGCTTTCCGCCAGTTGAAGACCGGTGTGCCAAGCCCAGTTCATCTGAACTTCACTGCCGAAGCGGGAGATGAAAAACTGAAAAAGCCGGGCGACATCGCCTACAACTTCGACAAGTGCCTGTACCGAACCGAGGCCAAGCCGAATCCGTCGCCGGCGCATGTGGTCAAGTCGATCGCCCTGCTGCGGCAAGCCGCTCGTCCGATCATCGTTTCCAGTACCGGCGTCTTTTACAGCAAGGCCTGGGACGCCCTACGCCAATTCGCCGAAAAGACTCAAATTCCCGTGGTGGAATCGGGCGCGATGCGCGGGCAATTTCCCGACGATCATCCGCTCTCGGCAACCTGTTCGCCGGACGCCCTGGCCAGTGCCGACGTGGTGATGCTGATCGGCCAGTACTGCATGCCGAGCATCGGCGAATACGCGTTCGGTCCAGACGCGCGCTACATCCGCATCGACCCGGCCGTGGAAGACATCGGCCGCAACCTGCCGATCGAGGTCGGCATTGTCAGCGATGAAAAGGCTGCGCTGGAAGCTCTGGTGCAGGATGCGCCGGCCATGCGCCACGACGCCTGGATCGCTGAAATCATGGCAGCACGGAAGAAATTCGAAGATGAAAACGACGCGATGTACCAGCAGGTGCTTGCCTACAAGGATGCGGTGCACCCAGGCGTAATCGCCAAGGAGTTGGCCGAGTTCCTGTATCGCGGCAATATTCCGAAGGAGCAGACGCTGATCGGCTCCGGTGGTTTCGGCGTCGCCCGCTATACGCGCCGCTGGCTGCGCGCCTATCGCCCTGCACAAATCGTGAACGGCCAGTACCAGTTCGGCACCGTCGGCGCCGACGTCGGTTATGCCGTCGGCGCAGGGATCGCTGTCAAGGAAGGCCATGGCGTGCAGGCGGCGTACAAGGGCCACCCGACCATCACCATCATGGGTGACGCCGCCTTCGGTTACTCCGGCATGGAGACCGAAACCCTGGCCAAGCTGCGCATCCCGGCCATCATCATCGTTTACAACAACAATGCCTGGGGCACCTGGTATCTGCAGGCCGACGAGCCGCGCGTTGTGCCGATGCACCTGTTCCAGGAGAACATCCGCTACGACAAAATGGCCGAGGCCCTGGGAGCTAACGGCATCTACGTTACCAAGCCGGAAGAGTTCACGCCGGCGCTGAAAAAAGCGTACAAGACCGCAGCTGAAACCAGCATGCCGACGGTGATCAACGTCCAGGGAAAAAAGGAATACTGGCAGCGCGAGAAGTTCCCTCCGGGCTTCCTCGGCAAAGTCGAGCCGGGCGTCACCTCGTATTACCACTAGGGGGGCAACATGGACAAGCAATCCTCGGCAGCGGCGCAAAGTGCCCGGCCGCGTGTCACGCGAGACCTCTGCCTCGACCAGAACACCGCGGCCACCGATGTCCTGGACGCGGTCGACGCTGTGCTGAACAACTACGCCACCCGGGGTGTATTCCAGTACAACCGCATGAAGCGGCGAAAGAACGGCACTGGCGAGTACAACTTCGGTTGGCTGTACGGGCAACCGTTCACGCTGACCTGCGACCCGCGACACAAGCGCCTGTTGCTGATCGACCTGCTGCCCGGCGTCCAGCGCGACTCGCTGATGCACAAGCAGGTCAAAGCCTTCCTGAAGGGACGCGCCGGAGCAGGTGTACCCGAGCATCGCCGCGTCGATCCGCAAAGGATGACGGCGCTGGCGCGCGCGCGCGATGGTCTGGTGTCGCTGGAGCTGACGCTGGCGCAAGCCGATTGCGAGGCCTATGCCCTTGGCGCCAGGAAAATCATCAACCTGGCCCACGAACTATTTCTCTTCATGAACGAGTACTGGGCCGACTATATGTGGCAAACCTTCCGTTTAGGAATGGAATAGCGAAATGTTCAAACATTCATCCAAGTTCAAATGCGCCGCCCTGTTGCTCGCAGCGGCGCTGGGTCCCAACAGTCAAAGCGTCGCCAGCGCGGAGGAAGCCACGACGCCTAGCGCTGAGGCCGGCGATCCGTCGCCCTTCCCGCCGGGTCCGAACGTGATACTGGTCAAGCGGACTTGCTCACAATGTCACGCACCGAACGTGATCGTCACGCAGACCTTCGATCAAGACTCGGCGCGCAAGATCTATCAGAAAATGATAGGCGAAAGCCCGGATACGGAACGCGGCAAGAAGATTGTCGAGTACCTAGCGACCGTTCTGGGCGACAAGTCGGATAAACAGCCAACACCTTCGTCGTCCGCCGCCGTGGACCTCGCCGGTGAACCCGTTCACTCCCCCAGCGGCTGCGACTCTCACTGATCCTCTACCAGGGTAGCGGCAGATTCAGAATCGTTCGCTAGTTGCGCTTGCACTCCTACCATGCGGATTCGCGTTGACCTTTGCTTCGCGTACTTTCTCGGAGCGCCGGATAGCTGCAGGGTGGCGGAGACGGACTCCCGTCAAGCCCGCGCCGCTACTGCTTCTCCAAGGAGCTCGATATTCGCTCCGCAAACGGCCGCCAAGAGCGCATGCACCTGACCCTGAAGAAGGAAACCACCAGGCCTCCTGGCGCCAACAGCCTGCAGCAGCAGGCCCGCTTCGACGCCTTCGTGCAGGAGTTCAACCTCGAGCGGCCTCACGTGGCTCTGGGCATGAAGCCCCTGGCACAGGTCTACTCAGCCTCCTCACGGCCGTACCGCGGATTGCCCGAGCTCTCCTACCCCCCTGCACGATCGAGAGGTCCTCGCCACCGCCTGCGGCCGCATCTGCATGCACCGCAAGCGCATCAACGTCTTCACCGTCCTGGCCGGTCAGGAGCCGGGCGTCGTTCGATCTCCGAGATTTCGAGCAGTGTCGCACCAAACGCCGCTTCGCAGTCGATCGCACCGCTGGCGCAGCGCGAGGGCGGGCCCACCTCGGGCTCCGTTGCCGTGCGGCTCAAATTTAGGCGAGAGAAATTCTCTCCGGCTACCGACTCGGTCGCCAGGCCAAGCGGCTTGGCTGAGACGATGCAAAGGATCTGATCGACACCTGGCGGTCCCTTCGCAACCATGTTCGAAAGCCGCGCCGGAAAGGTCGGATCCATACGGAATTCGCGTTGCTTTTGATCCGGAAAGATCTGCAGCAACTCGCCGGCGGGCTTGGCCATCAGCACGGTAAGATACCCGCTGCGGTCGCTATTGACGGTGAGCTGAAGGGCGTCGCGGCCAATGACGAGACGTGTCTTGGACGCCTTCGCCTCGACCCCGATCAAAGCAGAGCGCCGCTCGAAAATCTGCTGCAACACTTGGGCGGCATCGGGTACCGTTGCGGGCGGCGGCGTCAGGGCCTGGACCGTTGCCACCGGTGCCCGCGCTTCGTTTTCGGCGGTGGGTGCCTGCCCTGTTGCACTGGCAACTGGCGCCGTGGGAATCGGCGTGACCCGCGACGCAACAGAGGGGGGGCGCATCAGCCATGACACCAGCGCGGCGCCTCCCACGAGCACTGTGGCGAATGCGCGGATAGCGAGCCGCATCCCCTTGCGAGGGGATGCGGCGTGCGGCGTCAAGACCGGAATGCCGTGGAGCAAAACCTGCCGAAGGGTGGGCGGCGGCCTGGGTGGGTCGGTTTGTCCGATCCCCAACGCGCGGCGGAACTCGGTCACGGACGCTGCGCGGTCTTCCGGGCGCGGCGCGAGCGCACTGTCGATGGCCGACAGGAATCGGGGCGAGTACTTTCCCTCGGCCAGATACCGCGACGGTCGCAGCTCGTCGCGGAACATCCTCCCGACCGACGGCACCGGCGCCTTGCCCGTCACCGCCAAGTACATCACGGCCGCCACCGCATAAATGTCGGTCCATGGCCCCTGGCGCATGGACGGAAATTCGCCGTATTGCTCGACCGGTGCGTAACCCGGCTTGAGGAAGACCGTCAGCGCTTGCGTCATGTCGCCGATAATTTGGCGGGCTGCGCCCAAATCAAGGAGGAGAGGTTGCCCGCCTTCGAGCATCAGGATGTTGTCGGGCGCAACATCCCGATGAAAGACATTCTCGGCATGCAGGCACTCGAGCGCCTCGAGCACTGCGCCGACGATGCGAAGGAGCGTGGCCTCCGGAACCGGGTCGCGCTGCGCACGCAGCCACTCGCTGAGGGTTTGCCCGCGGTAGTACGGCATCACCATGTAGGCCGTGTAATTCTGCTCCCAGAATCGATAGACCTTGACGAGCGCTGGGTGGTCGAATTGGGCCAGCAGCCGGGCCTCGTTGACGAAACTGCGCAACCCGGCTTCGAAAGTCGCTCGGTGCCGCTCGGACTTGACGACGACAGAGGAGCCGTTCCGGCGTGAGGCCAGAGCGCCGGGCATGAACTCCTTGATCGCGACCTGCCGGTACAGCTGCTCGTCGCGCGCGAGATAGACAATGCCGAAGCCGCCGTGACCGAGCGTGGACTCAATGACGTATTCCTTCAGCCGGCATCCCGCCGGAAGGACGTTAGGGTCGTGCGGTGCGGCAGCGGTCGAACGCGCGACGATTCGAATCGCGTCGTCGTCTTCCGGGTCACTCATCTCTGACCGCCGGACCATGCCACAAAATCGACGCCGAACCTAGGCTCGCGTGCCGCGCCGCCCCGCAAGCACGACGACAACCGGCCGTCACTTCAGGCTCGTGACGATCGTCACCCGCCGATTCTCCGGCGCCGTGACGTCTTCCGTATTGAGCAGTTCGGAAGATCCCTTGCCCACGGAACCGAGGCGGTGCGGATCGATCTGATGCTCTTGCACGAGGTAGACGCACACGCTATTGGCCCGCGCCAGGGACAGCGGCTGGTTCAGCCTGTCACCACCGCGCGGATCGGCATGGCCCTCGACGATGAAGCCGAACTCGGCCAGGGAGTCGGTTTTGAGCGCCTGCCCGACCTTGTCGAGCGTGGCGCGCGATTGCGGCGTGAGCTTCGAAGAGCCCGTCTCGAAAGTGATCAGCAGGGGCTGGCGCATTGCCCGGGTCCTCAAGGGCTTCAAGTTCTCGACGATGCTCTGCACCGTGACGTCGCCGCCCCTGAGCACCTGCGCGTCGCGCTCCATGGCCGCTGCCGCACGTGAAGTCGTCTGCTGCGCCATCGCGAAGGACATCGCGCAGAGAAGGCATGCAGTCAGCACGGCCGCCACCGTACCGAGGGAACGATCTGCTTTGCTGGACATGGCTGATCTCCTTTGTGCGGACGCCGGGGCGAAACATGTTGCAACGAACCTCGTGCCCGTTGGCTGATAGCTTAGAAGAAACCCCGGCACGCTGCTATGTAACCCTTTCGGCGGCGTGCATTTCGCCAAGCGAACGGAAGCGCTCCCGTCCGACTCCTGGCCGGCGACGCCAACGACGCGACACCTCGAACCTCAGAGACAGGTCACGGCGACGTTGGTGACATTGCCGGCGCCCATGACGCCGCCGCCGTTGCTCACTGAGCAGGTCAGTTGCACCAGCCCTAGCACCGACGGTTGCTGCTGGACGACGACGTTATAGCTGCTGCCGTAGGCGACCCGCTGGTCGAACGTGAACGAGGTCTGACCGAACTGCACCGTGATCGCGTCAGTGCCGTTGGCGAGCACCAGGTTGTTCACCACGATCAACCCTCCCAAATTGAGCCCGCTGACGGTGCCGCCCAACGTGTAGCTGTTAAGCGTGCAGTTGACGACGACGTTGGTGACGTTGCCGGCGCCCATGGTGCCGCTGCCGTTTTGCACCGTGCAGGTCTGCCCGGTCGGCTGCGTCCGCACGGTCACCTGGTAGTTGCTGCCGTACGCGACCGTCAGGGGCATCGTGAAATTGCCGCTGGCCGACACGGTGAGCAGGTCCCCGCCGTTGGCCA
>WNFS01000933.1_pt1 | contig 21375 bp, 23 predicted proteins | sample 5400141 | NCBI WGS metagenome assembly WNFS01 (sample SAMN13153358, study PRJNA577476) | soil metagenome | isolation source: 60 cm saprolite under Madrone tree | place: USA:California | collected 2016-06-14
AGTCTTAAAAACGGCAACGCTAGGAAAATGACGATGTCATGCCCCTGGGCAACAGCACTTCGATTGATTTCAAGTGCCGGCTTGTTGGCGCTGTTATGCTCTCTGGGCGATATCGCGATCCGGCCAAGCGTTGGTTGGCCGCAAAATCTTCCCCAAGTCGGCCAAAAGCCTGCGCCCATTGTTGGCGCTCCCGCCATCGGCTTTGAGTTAAAAACTCTGGAGGGTAAACCGATTGGGCTCGATACGCTTCGCGGCAAGCCCTTGATGATAAACTTCTTCGCCAGCTGGTGCGATCCCTGCCGGGAGGAGATGTCGCTCGTAAATGCGCTTGCATCTAAAGCAAACAAGGACGGTTACACCGTGCTTGGGATCGCCGTCGAAGACACCCGCGCCGCCGTAACGGAATACGCCAAAGAGGCCGGTCTCGTCTTTCCCATTGCTCTTGATTTGAACAGCACGGTAAAGCGCGCCTATCGCATTTTCGGCCCACCTGCGACTTTTTTTATTGACGCTCAAGGAGTGATCCGAGACATGGTCGTCGGCCCGATCACGCCGGAGCGAGCACGGGAAGGACTCAAGAAAGCGGGGGTCCCTCTATAGAACAAGAGCGTAAACGGTCTGCCCACTTCAGGACACCCCACGGCATTCATTAATGCCTCACTGATTAGAGTTCCACCCCTTTGCAAAAGGATTAGATCTTTGGCCGTCTGTGCCGGAGTGTAACGACGGATTGACTTAAGAAACAATCCTGCAAAGATAGGCCCATCGGCCGTGAAAAATATCTTCAGAAACCTTCACTCAACCTTGGCGATAGGGATTGTTTCCCTCTTTGTTCTTTTCCTCACGGTTTCTGCTCCCCATCGCGTCCACCATCTATTCGAAAATCTGCGGGAACCGAACCATCACGGCCATCATGTCCACAAGTTGATACGGCCTCGCGCCACTTCGGCTGTGGATGATCACACCCATGGCCATGCCCATTCTGCGGGTCCCTTTCACGCAGCTACTACACACCACGACCAAAATCACGACGACAATCCGCAAACGGTTTGCCTACTTGAGAGCGCTTCACAACATTCCCACTTATCCATCGTCCATTTAGCAAAGATCCCTTTCCTCAGCACCGAATCTGGCGAGCGATCGGGTGGGCTGTTTCTTCGACTCCCACCTTTCAATCCTTCTCCCTCCTCACAAAGAGCGCCTCCTGAGGCCTGAGCTCCCCATTTCCTTATTCCGCAATAGTCAATAGAAGCGGAAGCAATCTTTCGAGTCACGGTTTTATGACTGGATCATCTTTATCACATCGGCAGACATGAGAAGATGCAGTTACATTTACAGTCATGGGTTGAGGTAAAAATGTTCACTATGGACTCTGACGAAATCCTAACCGTCGAAGAAGTGGCCGCATTCCTGAAGCTTCATCCGAAGACGGTCTACAAATTTCTCAAGGACAGCGAAATCCAAGGTTATCGAATCGGTCGGCAATGGCGGTTTCGGAAGTCGGAGGTGATGAAGCTATTTGAAAAACCGACCCTAAGAGTCAGAAAAATTCGATGAACCTTGGGACCGTAGTGGGGATCAACGCCGTAACGGATGCAGTGAAGAGATAGTTTGTTTGAACCGGCGCGACCGGGTAGAATTCCTGTTGCGGTTTTGCAAATAGACGATGAAGATACATTCCAAAGTTTCTTGGCAATCTATTCTCCTGCCGGGCGCTTTTTTGATCTTGCTCATGCCAGTCACCCTTTACTTGCCTTCGACGGACAAGACACCGCCTCGCGACGAACCGCTCCGTGTGGTCAATGCATATCTCAAGGCAAGTTATGCCCGCGACTATTCGAAGGCCTACCAATATATTGCGTCCCAAGACCGACGGGTATGGGACGAGAAGAGCTACGCCCTGCAAAACGGCAGCTTTAACGGCTTTGCCCTTGAGCTAGCGCAAAAGCTCGCCGAAAACATGGAAGTGTGGGTAATCGACCGGCAGATAACTCCACAGCGGGCTCGCTATACAGTCGGCTACAAGGTTCCCACGGCCGATGAGCTCTCTTCGCTGCTCTTTGATTGGGACCCCGACAAGCTCAATGCGCTTTCACCACCGCTCCGAGAACAGTTGCTCGCCAATCTGGAAAAACTTAAAAAAGATGAAAAGATGATCACAATCAAAGGGCAGGAGACGTTTGACCTGATCGCGGACCGAGGGCGTTGGAAAATCTTTTACGACTGGGCTTCCGGCACCAAGGTGAAATTTAACATCTCGCTACCACCATCCGCTGCCATCGATGCTCGACTGTTAAGCAACCAGCTTGTTGTGAAAAAGGCCGAGCCGTTCCAAATCTCCCTCAAAATAAAAAATCAGGGTCAGCAAGCGGTGCTTGCGCGGATCGTCCATCACGTCGAGCCGCAGAACATGGAAAATAATATTGACATGATCGCCTGCGGCGCTCTTCAGCCGCTGGAGCTTCAACCGGGAGAGATCCAGGAAATCTCAAGCGCGTATGTGGTCACAGACGGAATCCGAGCGGGCGCGAAGATCGCCATCACCTATGAATTCCAGGTAGAGCCGTTGCCGTCAAAAAGGGAATATACTCGAAAATAGAAGCGCCAAATAAAATCCGCGGAATTCCGCGCCCACAGCCTAAGCTTACATCAAAGCGAAACCCACAATGAAGCTACTGCCCTCCTTCGTGACCGCCATCCTGCTGCTAACATCCGGGCTAAAGCTAGAGGGAGCAGAGCCGGAGCCTAATCTGCAAGACCCCACGCGCGTGATCCAAGGGTACCTGCGTGCAACTTATGCCCGCGACTACATTGACGCTTACCATTACATTTCCTCCGCGGACCAACGCGTCAAAGACGTGAATCGGTACGCGCAACAACGAGGGGCTTTCATGGGTTTCGCCCTCGATGCGACAAAAAAACTGGCCAGCTCCATCGAAATAAAGTCCAGCCAAAAAGAGGTAGCGCCTGATCGTATCCAAGCGGTTGCCAAGATCAGAATTCCGGAGCCGAGTACGGTATCTTCGCTCCTGTTGAATTGGGATCCGGGCCGGCTAAACTTACTAGGAGCCAGTGACCGGGCTCAGGTTATCGACTCCCTCGACAAAAAACAACGCAGTGGATCTCTTAAGATGATCGAAGTGGAGGAAAACCTCGAGCTGGTGAAGGAAAGCGATGAGTGGCGCATTTTTCTCAACTGGGCGGCCGGCGTTACAATACCTTTCCGAGTTCTGCTCTCTAATGCAGCGGATCTGGACGTGGTCCTGTCGAAGAACGAGGTGGTCGTCCAACCTGGAGAATTCTTTGAAATTTACCTCAAAATGAAAAATCGATCCAAGCAACCGGTTGTCGCTCGCATTGGTCATCTTGTCGAGCCCCAGGAGGTTGAAAATTTTTTCGATTTCGTCGAATGCGGCTTCCTTCTTCCCGTCACCCTGGAGCCGGGGAAAGAACAAGAGTATTATGCCAGGTATCTAATAAGAGAGAGTATCCCCGAAGGCGTTCACCAACTAAACCTAACTTATGATTTTACGCTGCTTAAGTGGTCGCCGCGCTAGAGCGGGAGGATATGCCGCCAGCTATCTCCAAGAGAGTGTCCTACAAGGGCGTTCGTCTACTATGACTCCACGGTTAAATAAGAGCTTTTTTTCCCTCTGGTTGTTATTTCTGGTTGGGTTGCCCGCGGACCTTCATGCCCATGCGCCCGACACTCCAAAGCAAGTCCAGCTAACGACGGCAACGCTGAACATCAAAGCACCCGACTTTACCCTATTGAACCAAAACGGCGAGCGCTTTGATTCAACGAAACTTCGCGCCAAGGTTGTTGTGATGGATTTCATCTATACTACCTGCACGGATGTCTGCCCTTTATTTACCGCAAACTTTGCTCAACTTCAGCAAAGGCTGAACACTGAACACAAGGGTAATGTTTTTTTCGTCAGCATCACCACTGATCCTGAAGTCGACGCGCCGAAAGTTTTGAAGTCCTATGCTCAAAGATATGGCGCGGATTTTCAAAACTGGGCCTTTTTAACCGGCAGCGAGGCACAACTGAAACAAGTGTGGAAAAATTTCGGTATTAGAGTCATTAGAAAGGGCCGCGGACTGGTACAGCACACCAGCCTCACCACCGTGCTCGACCAGCAAGGAATTCGGCGGTTTAACTATTTCGGCGAAAAGTGGCAACTCAAGGATTTGCAGAAGGATATCGCGGAACTGTTAGAAAAGACCCCTAAGCTCAATCATTGACCCAGGCTAGCGACACCGCTTTTTTTATGGTTAACTCACGAAATTGAGCCGGGCGCAGGATTGTGCTGGTTTACTTAGCGAGGAGGCAATCAATAAATGAATCCACTTAGCCGCTTGTCATTTCTGTCTCTGTCATTACTCCTGGCGGCAGGAGGCCTCGATTCAGCGGTCTGTGTGTTGTCGCCGCGCGCGGCTCAGGCCCAGGACTTCGAGTCCAAAAAGATCGTTCCCTTCGTACCGACTCCGCAAGACGTGGTCGACAAAATGATCGACTTGGCCGGGGTGAAGGAGGGTGATGTCGTTTACGACCTCGGCTCCGGCGACGGCAGAATCGTCATCACCGCCGCCAAAAAAGGGGCCAAGGCGGTGGGCTTCGATATCGATGGTGATCTTATCAAGGAGTCGCGGGCAAATATCCAAAAGGCCGGGGTTCAAAACTCGGCCGAGATTAGACAGCAGGATATCTTGACCGTCGACTTGTCCGGCGCCTCGGTGGTAACAATGTACCTTCTGCCGGATGTGAACTTGAAACTCCGACCCCACATCTTAAGTCAAATGAAGCCCGGGTCCAGGGTCGTTTCTCACGCCTTTGATATGGGAGACTGGAAACCTGACAAAACCGAGAAAATCAACGGCCGCACCATTTACCTCTGGATTGTTCCGGCCAAAAAGTGAAATGCACAGGCGCGTTCGGTGAACATTTCTTAAAACGAATGCGTCTCCACATCAAAAAGTTTCTTTTTTTCGTTGCAGCAGCGTTCTTGCTATTCCTCCCCCCGGTTTACCTCCTTGGGGAAAAACAGCTGAATGCTAGCGACGAGCCCGCGCGGACTCTCACCAGCTACCTTAAAGCAATTTACTCCCGCGACTTCAAGCAAGCGTATCGATTCATCTCTGCACCGGATCAGCGTCTAAAACAGGAAAGAGTGTATATCCAGGAACGAGGACCCTTCACAGGCTTTGCTCTGGAAGTCGCCAAGAAGCTGTCTGAATTTATTGAATTCGTGCCGGCTCATATCAAAATAGACGATAAACGCGCACGGATCGCGCTAGCGTTCAAGGCGCCGGATATGAATGGTGTCGGGGCACTGCTATCGAATTGGGACGAAGAGCGGCTCAATGCTCTTTCGACAAAGGAACAGAGGAAAATTCTTGCTGCTATCGACGACTTGAAGCGAAAAGGTAAATTAGAAATGATCGAAGGGCAAGAAGAGTTCACGTTGGTGCGAGAAGGCATCAACTGGCGTCTGTTCCTCGACTGGGCCTCCGGTGTAAAGGTCAATTTCGCGACGATCGTGCCCCCTGGCGGACTCATCCAAGCGAAACCGACCATCAAAGAGACTGTCACTCAACCCAACGAGCTTTTTACTATCGCGTACCGTATCAAGAACCTGACTGACAAGGATCTTTTTGCGCGCATTACCCACCGCGTCGAACCCCCAGCCCTTAAAGAGCACCTGGACCTCGTCGAATGTGCGCTGCTTCTACCGGTAAAACTTTCACCCGGGGAGGAACGGAGCTATTCCAGCACGTACCTGGTTCGGGGTAACATACCTGACGGGACGAAGCGTCTCGATGTGACCTATGAATTCAAAGTTGAGCACTAGCCGGCTGCTCGTGTCGACTGCGATTTTCCTAAGCCGTGTCGCCGCTCTAGCGTTTCCGGATTTACTTCGCTAAATTTCGCAACCGGTGATGACTCGTATCTACAACCGGATATTAGTCTTGATTTTGACTCTTTCTCTCGCGCCGGCGGCGTACGCTGCGGGAGAAGACCAAGGCAGTCTCGAAGTTCGAATCAAAGATCACCGCGAGGCGATCGGCGACTTTTCGAAATTGACTCTAACGTTCACCGAGATCCTAATCAGTCCCAAGCCCGGCCTCAAGTTTTGGCAAAGCGGCTGGAAGAGTCTCACTCCCACTGTCCAGTCCATCGATTTAACTAAATACGTCGGTAAAAATAGCGCCCGCGTCTATCAGGATAAGCTGGCACCCGGTTCGTTCGACGCGATCAACCTGAGACTCAAGCAGATCGAGGCGATACTCAAGCCAAAGCAACGGAGTGCTCCGATCAAAAACCTCATCGGGCCGGTAAAACTGCCCTTCACCGTGCAAGCCGGAGGCGAAACTGTGATCGTTCTGGATTTAGTGGTGCTGGACATGTCCGACCACCCGCCGCACGGTTACGAACTCGGCGTCAACGGCTATGAGCTCTACACGAATGGCAAACTCGTCGGTAAGGTTCCACCTGGGTCGTGAGCGCGGCCGCCGGCACAACGAAACAATAAGGTTCCACATGGCTCAACGTCACGCTTTATCAAGACGCCCAAACCTTCAACGGATTCCCCGGCAGCCGCCCGGTGGCAAAATCTCCACCGGATGGCCCATGAGGCTTCTCAAACTCTCGGGCTTGGTCCTTCTGCCCATTGTTTCTGTAGCTTTTGTTATCCACACTTTGGTGGAAACCTATCGTTGGGATGAGCGCATTGTCGAGAAGATGAAAAAGCAAGGCTTTGATCTTGTCTCTCAGACCAAGGGGAGTGCTCCGATTCTTCCTTGGACTTTGTTCTATCCATACGTTACCCACGTCACTCTGGTTCATCCGGACTCCATCAAGCGGTTTAAGGGTTTTATAGCGGCCGATGTCATTTCCTTTGACAGAGACGAACGGGGCAAAGTCGAGTCTTGGCCAAGGATCGTGCTTTTCGATTGCGCATCAAACCTTGTCGCCAATCTTGCCGATCAACGGGGAAGATACGACGACCGAATCTTCAGGCCAGACGGCGTGCAGGAAAAGAAATGGTGGTTTGAAATGAACGAACAAATGAACACCTACTTCTGTAAAAATATCATCATCACAAGATAACTCTCCCGATCTTTTCCCCGCTGACTTGTAAGCGCCGCCGACACGTTCTGCGCCACGTTATCGAATGAGTGAATTTTGCCCCGCAGTAACGCCGCGGCCTGTGACGAACTTTGAGATGGTGGCTTACCGCGTTAGTTTCGTGATGGAGAGGATATCACTAGCGCTAACCTGGATGACGCCTTGTTCCGACTTTAATACGAAGTCCCCAGAATCATTCTTTTGCGTGATTTGCCCTTCCATGGGATTTGGGAATCGGCCGGTTTCCGGACGGAGGGTAACCTTAACACGATCGCCGACTGCGAGCGCTCTCAAAGCATTGACCAAGGATTCGAATATCGCCATTGTCCCTCCTAAAAGATCATAGGACCCAAACAAGTGAGTTGCTAAATTGTGGCGGTTGCTTGTTTCTTGCGTTTGTCCCGCACGTACACGGATATTCCCGGTTGATCGGCAGAACGTCGTTCATCGACGTCAAAAAGTTGCGTCGCTCTAACCAGGTCGCCGAGCTTTTTGTAACCATAGTTGCGCGGATCAAACTCAGGAGCCTGATTTGCAATATTTTGACCCATTTGACCCAAATAGGCCCAGCCATCTTCGCTGGCGGAGTACTCAACAGCATTTCTCAACAGATTAACCAAGGTTGTATCCTGATTCAGATCAGTAACCGTCTTTTTTCCTCGCGGACTGCTCGGCTCATCTTCGCGCAGTATTTCCGTATACACGAACTTGTCGCAGGCACCGAGGAACGCTTTGGGAGTCTTTTTTTCACCAAAGCCATAGACAATAAGACCCGCCTCTCGAATTCTCGATGCCAAACGCGTAAAGTCACTATCACTCGATACGATGCAGAAGCCATCAAGTTTCTCTGTGTAGAGCAAATCCATCGCATCAATGATCAGCGCGCTATCCGTGGCGTTTTTTCCGACGGTATATCGAAACTGTTGAATCGGTTGGATCGCCTGTTCCAAAAGAACGTCCTTCCACCCCCTCAAATTAGGAGTAGTCCAATCGCCATAGATGCGCCTGACACTTGCAATGCCGTACTTAGCAATTTCCGCTAGTAAGGCATCAATGATCGCAGGCTGAGTATTGTCCGCATCGATTAACACCGCCAACTTTTTCTGGCTGGTTTCCTGTTGCATACTTATCTCTCCTATTAAACACCTAGCACAACTCTCAATGAGCAAGCGCCTTTCTGGCTTCTTCGAGATAGCTCGAATCTACGATGTCTTCAGACTTCGGCAACGGTTTTTTCAAGGCTCCTTCCTCGTCCATGAGACGGGCAAGCGTTTGGACTCCTTTCAGATTAACCTCGCCGGTTCGAGGCCAAATCTGTGTTTTCGTATAAGTTTCCCAGGACTTGGGAATATATTTTTTGTCGAGTTTCGTTATGCTGGTAAGCATCTTAATCGCTTCTTCTCGGTTGTCGTGCAGCCATTGGTAGGTGGACACAAGCGCCTTTAGGTAACGGATGACCACCCCGCGATTTTTTTGCGCCCACCCTTCGCGCACTCCGATAGCGGAGAGTTGAAAATCTGGCAGAAGCTTATACGCATCGCCGAGATTGCTAAATCCTTGTTCCACCGCCATAAGGCTTATGGGCTCGGCTAACAGCGCCCCATCAACCTGCTTGCTCTGCAGCGCTGTAAACTGAACATTCGAGCCACCCACGGAAAGCAAGCTATAATCCCGGGGATAAAGAACACCTCTCTGTTTGAGAACCTCTTTCATCATCATTGCCGCAGCCGAGGTAATGCCGGACATAGCCAACCGCGCCCCACTTCCCTTGAGCTCTTCCATTTTTTTGTACTTCGGCAAGGTGATCATCGAATAGGTGGTGCCGTTGAACGATCCGGCAATCAGCTTGATTTCGCTCATACCCTGTTGTCGAAGGACGAGCAACAGATTTGGCGGGACGTTACCAAACTGGAGGGAATCCGATATCAATGCCTGGACGATTTGCTCGTTCCTGCTGATAACGATGATTTCGGGAGTTAACCCTTCTCGCTTGAAAAAACCCTTTTCCTTCGCAACAAAAACCGGCGCATACCCGAACGTAGTACTGATGATGCCGATCCTGATTACATCCTCCGGCTTCGCTTCTTGCGCGGCAGCAAGTAAGAGCATGGTCACGAACAGAAACACCTTGCTCGATTTCATAAAACGAACACCTCTATGGAGTTTGCCTCAATCATCTTGAAAAATATACTTCTATTTGCGGCCAAACATAAATCGTCCATGCCGGTCGGACCTTGACGCCTGGAACCTAGCTTTCATCTCTTCGCTTTTCGATCTCGTTAGTTTCCGCGCCCAAGTCCAGGGCGATTTCCCCGCGGAACTTTTCGTGGGCGTTTTCAAGCTCTTCAACGATTTGCCGGGCGAGAACGTCGGGATCCGGGAGATCGTCCAATTCTTCGAGGCCTTTCGTTCGGGGAGCTATTGTAGAAGATGTAGAGGTCGGCCTTGAGCGTCGCTGTAATGTTTTCGTGGCGTGATGCTAAAGGTCATTTCACTTTTTCCTTTTTACATAGCTCTTAACCCAAAACTCGTAGAGCGTAGAAATCGGGTATTCTTCCAAATTACGAACACCGCGCTTTGTCTCGTACAGAATGACCACCTCCTGACCACGATTGGAGGCAAAGAGAAGTTTGGTATCAGGCTTGCGGTCTAAAAACTCCCCAACGGCACGAAGGGTATTGGAGAGGCTATATGGATCAGGCATCGCATTGGGATCACCACCTCTCGGCCCTTTGCGCTCTTCATCCTGGCGGTTTAGCTCTTCCAGGGAATACAAGAATTCCACATTCATGGAAGTGCCCTCGTTCGGCTTCTCACGAATACTCGGACTTTCTTGCTCCCTCCATAGCCGCAGAAACGCTGCCAATCCTTTAACTTTTTTTTCTTTCTCTTTCTTGCCTTGGCTGTCTTCCTTGACTCGGCATCGGACGAGATAACAGTTACCGTAGGACACCACTTCATATGTTTCAGGTCGTAAGGGCTCCAGCGCCTGCCCAATAACGCGAAGGATTCTTGAGTAATTCATTGGCTCTGACCAAATGGAAATCCGGTTCTCGTCCATCCCAGCCGGCACTGCAGCAAAATACTGTTGGCCTTTCCCGTTCTAATCATGTACCGCCCGCCCTTATTAGGTTCTGCCATTACAATCGCCGCCTCCGAAGGCACATTCGCTAGCCTTTACTCGTTCTCTGGTATGGATCGATTCGAGCCGAAAGCCGGTGTTCTCCCTTTGCTACAATTTTCCCACATACCGGCCAATTGTGCCATCGGTGGCGAATATTAGAGCAAGGTTTTTCCACTCGCATGAATAACGGGTCCCGCAGTAACTCCACGCGAAGCTTCGCTCCTTTTTCAAACACTCTTGGGTATGTTTGAATAAGCTCAGCCTCAAATTTCATCGTGATGGTGAGTCCTGAGTGGACAAGGTTCGTGTCCATGGGTGGGGAAAAACAACCGTGAGCGTGAATTGGAGAACTACGTGCTCGTGGCCCGTAATCGAAGATTGAGAGAGACGGGGCAATATTTGAATCACTCGATAGTAGTCGGAGCCAACTAATGAGCATTTGAAAACACCTAGGTCTTCCACTCGCTTTGCCTCCGTGCACGAACACGGCCACGTTTTTATTCACGACACGGTTACTTATCTCCGGTTCTGCGGGCCGACTTTTTCGATGGTGACGCGGATGGCGATGCGGCCTTCGGCAATCGTTTTTTCCCGGATCTCTTGCCAGCTTTTGGGTTCACCCCGAATCTTCCTGTGCCAGTCGAGAACGATGTCCATGGCCTGGGGATGTGGGATCACTTCGCCTTTGCCGTCGATCTGGATATAATTAGAGCCGTTGAACTTCTCGCCGTACACCAACAGGGAAATTTGCGGGTTACGTTGAATATTCTTGACCTTGTAGGTCGTGTCTCTCGCGGTGATAATCACGTCGTTATCGGCGCCGAGCACCGGCGACACTAAGGTCATTTGCAATGAGCCGTCTTTCTTGCGGGTCACCAAACACGCACGATGGTTATCCTTCAAAAACTCCCGCGCTTCAGCAATTTCCATAACACCTCCATACCGGACAGGTTTCCATGAATCCTACAGGAGTTGTAGGTTTTCTGACAAGCGCCTGGAGCAAGACTTTCGATCATGAGGCGGGTGGTTTGGCCGCCTCTACACAAACGATAAATTAGTCGGTAGAATTCTCCCAGCCTCAGTTCATTGTATGAGTATCTCAAAAGCGCGTTTGCTTCTGCTGGGGGTTTCCGTCATCAGCCTGGGGATTATTCTCGGCACCTTTTTCTGGCTGAAATTCGCACCCAGGCCGGGATTAACGGGCTGGGATACTAAGCCTCTCGAAGGGCTGGACACTTATGGCTCCGTGCCTGAATTCTCGTTAGTCGAGCGGAGCGGCAAGGCAACCACTCTCGCCGATCTCCGAGGATCGATTTGGATCGCCGACTTTATCTACACGACCTGTACCGACACCTGCCCCTTACAAACCGCCGAAATGGCGAAACTCCAAGACAAATGGAAAGACAAAGCGGAATTGAAACTGGTATCTTTCTCAGTCGACCCAGAAAAAGATACCACCGGAGTCCTGTCTAGTTATGCCGATCGCTATAAAGCCGACTCCCGGCGCTGGCTTTTTCTCACAGGAGCCAAGGGGGAGATCACTCGGCTCGTACAAGAGGGCTTCAGATTGAGCGCAATGCCCGCCGTCAATGACGGCAACGCCGATAGCGTCATCTTGCACAGTCCCAGATTCGTCTTGATCGACAAGCAAGCGCAGATCCGCGGCTACTACGACAGTCGAGATCCGCAGGCGATTGAGCGGCTAAAAGCCGACGTCGCAACTTTAACCAAGGGATAATTAGGAGCAGCTCAGATGGCCAAACCGGCAAAGAACAAGAAACCCAACGTGAGAGCGGAAAAGCAAGGCTTACTGCGCGACGGCCCGAACTGGCCGCTGTTTATTCTTGCTTTGATCGGCATGGGGTTAACTGCCTATCTCACTTTCACAGCCTGGCAAGGAAAACTGGTGGCTGGCTGCACCGTGGGCAGCGCCTGTGACGTTGTCTTGAATAGCCGGTGGTCAACCTTGCTTGGAATGCCGACTTCCTTCTGGGGATTTCTTACCTATGCTTTGCTCGCTGCCATCGCCTGGAACAAATACGCCGACAGCCAGTGGAAGTTCGCCTGGTTTGTAACCGTTGTTGGACTCCTCTACAGCTTATACCTTACCGGTATTTCCTTTTTCGTGCTGCAAGCCGCCTGTCCCTACTGCCTAACTTCACTGGGGCTGCTGTCTGTGATTTTCGTCACACTCTTGTTGCAAAAACCTGCGCATCTGCCGCGTTTTTCCTGGGGTCCGTGGCTCGGAAAGACGATTGGTACGGCGCTCCTGATCATTGTCGCGCTGCATCTTCACTATGCCGGGTATTTGGGCAAAGCGGCGGGTCCTGAAGATCCTTGGATCCGCGGTTTGGCGGAGCATCTCACACAGACCGACGCGAAGTTCTACGGCGCTTCCTGGTGTCCCCATTGCGCTGAACAAAAGGAACTGTTTGGCAGCTCAGCCCGGCGTCTTCCTTATGTCGAGTGCAGCTCTGCGGGCGCAGGATCGCGACAAACCGCGGTCTGCGATGAAGCCGGGGTAAAGAACTATCCCACTTGGGTGATTAACGGCCAGCGTTACATGGGCACTCAAACTCTGGATGCCTTGGCGCAGTACAGCAAATACAAGAACGAAGGAGGCAAACCATGAAGCGGCTTTCCTCCCCACCAAGAACATTCTTCATCCTGGCGAGTCTCGCGGGTCTTATTACCTACCAGCCGGCGCAGGCCGATCCATCAAAATATCCCCAATTTGCCCAGCAATCGCCTCCGGAGAACGTTATCTTTATCTCCGTCGATGAGCTTGCAACCGAGATCCATGCGGGTAAGAAGCCTATAATCATAGACGTGCGCACAGAGGAAGAGTATCGTGAAGTGCATATTTTAGGCTCGGTTTCCGCGCCCCTCGAAGAGTTCAATGCTTATTTGCAAAGCATTCCCAACGATCGCCTGGTCATCTTGTATTGAGCTTGCCCTCACCACCTGGCCAGTTTGGCTTATGGCATTCTCTACGAAAAGGGTTACCGCAACATGAAAGTCCTCGACGAGGGCATCCCCGGCTGGTATCAAAAACGCTATCCCGTGGAAGGGACAAAAGTCCCATAGCCGCAAAAATGGTAGGCCGAGACGCGGTCATTCTTCTCAGCGGCGGACTCGATTCCGCCACCGCCGCGGTGATAGCCAAGCAGCAAGGCTTTCAGCTGCACACGCTCAGTTTTCGTTACGGGCAACGCCACGAACAAGAACTCGCGGCCGCCAAAAAGGTAGCCGGGTTTTTAAAAGCGACAACACACCTGGTGATCGATTTCGATCTGCGCGCCATCGGCGGTTCCGCGCTTACCGACCAAATCGAAGTCCCCAAGGGACGCAGCGCAAAAGAAATAGCGTGTGGTATACCCGTGACCTATGTCCCGGCGCGAAATACCATCTTCCTTTCCTTTGCCCTGGCTTTGGCGGAGCGCGTCACAGCCGATGATATTTTCTTCGGCGCCAATCAGCTCGATTACAGCGGCTACCCGGACTGTCGAGAGGAATACATTCGCGCCTTTGAGAAAATGGCCAATCTTGCGACCAAGGCCGGCGTGGAGGGCAAAAGTAACATCAAGATTCATGTACCCTTAATTGCAATGACCAAGGCAGAGATCATTAGAAAAGGCGTCGAACTTGGCTTAGACTATGCTCTTACCTGGAGCTGCTATGATCCTGCACTCGATGGACGAGCCTGTGGACTTTGCGACAGTTGCCAACTCCGGTTGAAGGGATTCGAGGAGGCTGGGCTCAACGACCCCGTGCCTTACGTTAAGCTTTGAGGGACAACCACCCGATGCTACCCGAGCCGTTTACACCGCGGTTTCTGAGCCAGTTGGAAACCTTAAGGCTGCGCACGAGAAAAGAGTTCTTGGGCAGCCAGACGGGGAGCTATTCCTCGCCAAGGAGGGGCACCAGCCTGGAATTCGCCGACTACCGGAGATATGCACCGGGGGATGATCTGCGGTATCTGGATTGGGGTATCTACGCTCGCACCGACCGGCTGTACATCAAATTATTTCGTGAAGAGGTCGATCTCTTCGCTTACATCTTCGTCGATGTCAGCGCATCCATGGCTTGCCCCTCCCCTGAAGAAAAATTTCTGCCGGCGACCCATATCGCGGCAGCCCTTTCCTACGTTGTCCTGGCAAACCAAGATCACGTAAAACTCCATCTTCTCGGTAACTCGCTAACCCATACCGCCTCTCCTTTTTATCGCGGGCGCCGCCGGATCACGGACTGCATCCGATTCATGACATCACTGACTCCGGAAGGACCATTGGAATTGGCGCCAACACTGGCAGAGCATTTAAGAAGACTGCGCCGACCCGGAAAGGCAATTTTGATTTCCGACTTTTTAATGCCGGCGCCATCGTACCAACAGGGACTGAACGTGCTCCGCGCCTTCAATCTCGATATCGCGGTTATTCAAGTACTAGCCCGCCAGGAAGTTGATCCGCCGTTCGCTAATGGCAGTCTACGGCTCATTGATAGTGAAACCAACGCGGAAATCGGATTCCAATGGGATGCCGTCGCCCGACAAGACTATCAAACTCAACTGGCGCATCATAATTCAGAAATCCGTAGTTTCTGCCATCAAAGCGGTATCCACTACTCACTCTACGTGACCGATCTCGCACTGGATGACTTCGTCTTTGCAACGCTACCGGCCATCGGTCTTTTCAAATAGATTATGGAGTTTCTCAACCCAGCGGCTTTATACGGGCTCTTAGCACTGCCGCTACTGGTGATACCCTACCTGATCAGACGGAAACCGCCCCGAGTCATATTTTCGAGCTTGCTCCTTTTCACAGCGCCCGCCAGGCGCGCTGGTGGCCGGCCTTTCGGGAGACTTCGTCTGCCGCCGATTTTTTTCCTCCAGCTTTTGCTGTTGACCCTATTGATCTTGGCGCTGGGAGAACCGGTCTTCCCCGTCCGGGCGGCGAAAGTTGCAATTGTGTTGGACAATTCGGCCAGTATGCAGACGCTGGAGGACCAGCAGACGCGCTTCGCACTGGCGCAGGAGAAAGCGCGCGGCCTGCTCGCCGATCTCGGTGCGACTGGCCAGGTGGATCTTTACCTGACTGTGCCGCGGCTGGAAAGAGTTCGCGGCGTAACTTTTGGAACGGCGGAAGCCGCCGGAATAATGGGCGGTCTCGAACCCTGCGATTTGGCAGATGCGCCGATCGACTATCAGAAGACGCTAAGCCAGTTAGCAAAAGATCAGAAGTACGATCGGGTCTATCTAATCACTGACCATCCGACTCTTGGGCAGGCTGATATTTTGAAGGTCATCACCGTAGGACAACCGAAAGACAACTATGCCATCACTTCTTTCAATATTTCGCATTCGTCCTTGGTCGGCTCTCGCTTGGAAGGGACTGCCGAAGTAGCTAACTATTCGACTAAGGATGGTCGAATCAGAATCGTTCTACGAGCCGGCGGCGCTGTGATCTCTAGTCGCGAATTGTTGGTCGGTGCCGGCAAGACCGCCGCAGCGACTTTTGTGGGATTCCCAGCGTACCCTTACTATGAGGTTGAAATCGAAACCCGCGATGCTTTACCTCTGGATAATCGGCGTTTTGCCATACCGCCGGCGTCGCAAAATTTTCGCATCCTGGCGATCTCGCCCAGACCCCAGACTCTAAGCAGTCTTCGCTCCATTCCTGGAGTGAGCTTGGACCTCATCGCTCCCCAGGACTACGAAAAGACCGATCGAAGCGGATACGGTCTGGAAATCTTTCATTACTCAACCCCCGCCGTAATACCTGGAAATCCCGCGCTCTATGTACTGCCGCCCGATAACAATCCCTTTGCCGGACTAGATAGCCCAGTGTCCCAACCGGTGGTTTCGAGCTGGCGAGATCCCCATCCGCTGACCCGCTACATCAATTTCGCCCTCTTTCGACCCGCGTTTTCGCGTCCGTTGAGGCCGCGAGTATCCGGCGAGACAATCATCGAGAGTCCGGCGGGACCCCTTGCTTTCGCAACCGAGCGTCGAGGGGTTCGCCAGTTAGTTCTGGGCTTCGATCTTTTCCCCTATCTCGGGCGGGACAATCTTCCCGTTTCAGTCTTTACTTTAAATCTCTTGGACTGGTTCTTTCAGGGTTCGGGAGCAACGGGCCGGGTTACCGGCCAGCCACTTACCTTCAGCGCTGCCCGGCAGGGAAATTTCCTGCTGACACCCAGAGGAGACAAAGTACCTCTCGAACCCGGCTCCAATGGCTTTGCCGCGACTTTTTTTCAAGGCATTTACCAAATCGATCGGGGCACCTATAGAGAACTCTTTGCAGTCAATATTGAGAACAAGAATGAGTCTGATCTGCGTGAACCGACTCCCATTGAGCTCAGAGACGTAAGTAGCACTGGCGCCAAATTTTCGGCGCTATTTTCCATCTGGCCCTATTTATTATTGATATCGCTGTCGCTGTTGTTCCTCGAATGGTTTGCCAGGGCGCGTCCGGTTCGAACCACATTTGGGCCGAGATAGCCCGCCACCGGCTTCATGAAAGAACTGCTTTCAGATATTCAGTTTGCCAAGCCGCTGTTTCTCTGGCTGCTGCTCGGGCTGCCTCTCCTATGGCTGCGCGTCCGTGATCAGAGGTTACTCGTCATTTTGGGACGAACCGTGATTCTTTTGCTCCTGATTTTCGGCCTCGCCGACCCACAGTGGGTTATCCGGCAGGCCAGGGAAGAAGAGCGAATTTTCGTCTTTGATCTTTCGCAGAGCATAACCACCAGCATGCGCCATTGGATGGAGACGATGGCTCAGGGGAAGCTGGCCCCCAGCCGCGGGGATCGCGTCTTCGTTTTCGCCTCGGCTACGAAGGAAACCCCAGACTGGCGCGAATGGCTCGAAAGAGACGGCGCCCGGCCGGAGATTCAGCCTAGCAAGACTAACCTGGAAAAATTGTTCTCTACCTTGCTGGCTCTTCCGGCCGTGCCTCGAAGCCTTTTCTTGTTCACCGACGGTTGGGAGACGCAAGGGAACGTGGAGCATTTGTTACCCGCAATCGCAGCGTCGGGGCTCAAGATTTTCCCGATCGTTCCCGCAGAGCAGCCAAAAATCGACAACGTAGCTGTAACAAAACTCCTGGCGCCAAATCAGGGAAAAAGCGGCGAGGCCGCAAATCTGAGAGTGGTGATTGAAAATCAGAGCGAGCGCGAAGTTGAGGGCACATTGACGTTGAGCCGCAATGGCCAGAATCTCAAATCCGAGAGCGTCAAACTCAAGCCCGGAAGCCAGATCTACACTTATCAGACAACGCTTCCGGATAATCCGGTCACTTCTTATCGAGCCCAGTTCACCCCGCGACAAGCTCAACTCGACACTAACTTGGCGGACAACCACGCTACCGCATGGGTAACCGTGAAAACCAAAGCAAAGGTCTTGCTGCTGAACGGGCAAAGCGGTGGTGGGCGTTACCTGGAAGAAATTCTCAAACGTCAAGGCTTCGAGGTAAACTCTCATGCCGGCGACAATCCACCGTTACCGACAGGCTATGGAGTGGTCATCTTCAACAATATCGAGCGCAGTAAGCTCTCCTCCAGCTACCTTAGCGCAATCGAACGGCACATAGCTCAAGGCAACGGCTTTTTGATGCTCGGTAGCGATGCCAGCTTTGCCCCCGGAAGCTATAGCCGCACGCCCATCGAAGCCATACTCCCCCTCGAACCGAAAGACCCTAAGCGGGAGGAAAAGAACCGAGCCGTAGTTCTCGTCATCGACAAGTCCGGCAGCATGCGCGAAGAAAACCGTATCCTCTATGCTCAGGAAGCGGCTAAAGCCGTGGCTCGCCAACTCAAAGATAATGATCTTCTTGGGATAGTGGCCTTTGATATCAGCCCCTTCATAGTTGTACCGCTGGAAGCCGTCGGCAAGCTTCGCGGAGTGATCGACGCTCAGGTTAGCCGCCTGAAACCAGGAGGACAAACCTACTTCTATCCCGCGCTTATCGAAGCCAAACGCCAAATCGAGCGAGCCAATGCCGCGCGAAAGCATGTCATTTTGTTGAGCGATGGAGAGACCCGGGGCACCCAGGGCGAACTGATCGATCTCGTCAGTGCCATGAAGAACGAGATGAAGGTCACCGTTTCGACAATTGCCATCGGCGCCGACGCCGATATTAGAATCATGAAACGGATCAGTCAGTATGGCGGCGGATTTTTCCATCAAACCATCGACCCTAGTTCCTTGCCGCAAATCGTCATGCGGCAGCTCCAAGAAACTCCTCCGGACGAGCCTAAGAATGAAAGAGATTTGATCCCGGTTCAAGAGAAAGGGTCAGAAGTGCTGGCGGGCTTTGCGGCAAAATCCTATCCAAGGTTGCTTGGTTATATGGAGACTGAGTTAAAGCGAGGGGCTCGCCTGGATCTCATGTTTCCGCGGGAAGAGCAAAAGATACCCTTAATGGCATCCTGGCGATATGACAAGGGAAGATCTGTCGCTTTGACGACTGACCTCGAGGGCCATTGGAGCAAGAACTGGATCCAGTGGGCTGCTTTACAACCCTTTTGGGATAGGGTCCTGGTTTGGCTTCACCCTAACGACGAACGCGACTCGATACCCATTCATGAGGCGCGGATGGGCTTTTCCGCCAATCGACCTTTTCTGGATTTGTTTCTTTACGAGGACATCGGCGCGGATAGCCAATTCCGCTATGTCGTGAATGGCAGCCAGGGGAAGACCGAAGGGGCACTGCAAAAACTGGCAACTGGTCATTACCAGGCCGCGCTACCCATATCGGCTCCGGGAGATTACCGGATTGAACTCACAGAAGAGCGCCGCGGCCGGCGGGTGGCATATCCACTCATCAGTTACAGCTTGCCTTACGCGCTTGACGACGAACTCCCCCGGTCGGACTTTAACCTCCCTCTGTTGACCGCGTTAGCTCAAGCCAGTGGCGGCGAAATTAACCCGCGTTTTATAGAACAGTCAAAAAAACAGGATGTGACTAATAGTTATCGACCGCTGCACCAGCCGTTAATCATATCGGCAGGGGTGCTCTTTCTGCTCGAAATTATCGCCAGGAAGCTGTTTTTTGCCGAGGCATAGCCCGCACAAGTCGCTCCCATTGTAGGCTAAATACGTGAAATGGAACGGGTCAGACGGCAATTTTTTGTTTGACACGAAGTCCAAAACAGTCTATTCAATGAACTTCTTGCTATGGGCCTGTTATTTCACCATACAGGCACCGGGGAAACGTTTTACGGCCAACGCCAATTATCGGTAGTATTCCCCTATGCTGTTCAGACCTTAGTTTGGTTGTGGGTTATCAGTTTTGCTTTTGCCATGAAACCCACCCCTGCCAACGCAGTCCGGCAAAAAAATCTCCCAAAAGAGGCTCCCAAAGCCAAAACGACAGCTCCAACCCCTCCGATCCGAAAACTCACCAAAACCCAGAACGAAACGAGTCCCCTCGATGTTACGGAAAACCGTGAACATGTTGTTCAGCGAACAAAGGTGGGCGATACCCTCCTGGAGCTATTAAGCCGTTTGGGATTGTCAAATACTGAGAGGCAGGTTTGGACTCGGTCAGTTCAGCAAAACATTGGGGCTCGCGGCGTATTGCCCGCCGGCAAAGAAGTCCATTTTTATTTTACCAAAACAACCCCCGCTCCTCGCAGTCCAAGCCGAGCTGCACAACTAAAGGCTATGGAAGTCGACTTTTCTGATGCCTCAACTCTAGCCTGGGAAAAGGGAATTAGGGGGATTCTATTTCAGAAACGGGAAAAGCCCTACGATGTAGAGCTCAAAACTGCCAGTGCATCGGTGGAGAATTCTCTCTTTGAAGATGGAAAAAAAGCCGGTATTAACCCAACTTTACTCTCTCAGCTTGCCGATATCTTTACTTGGGAAATTGACTTGGAAAAGGAAATTCGCAAAGGCGACAGCGTTAGGATCTTGTATGAACAGAAAAGCCGAAAAGGCCAGGAGACAAAAGGGTCGCTTCGCATCCTAGCCGCCGAACTGATCAGCGCCGGTCAGAAATTCACCGCCATCTACTTCGAAAAGCAAAAAGGCCAGGGGAATTATTACAACTTAGAGGGAAGAAGCCTTGCTCGCTCTTTCTTGCGGTTCCCTTTGGAATTTACCAGTATCACCTCTCACTTTGCTCACTCTCGTTTCCATCCCCTTCTAAAGGTTAATTCGCCCCACACCGGAGTCGACTTTGCCGCGCTACGCGGGACTCCGGTTCGTGCTATCGGTGATGGAGTGATCACCCAAGCCGGCTGGAATGGCGCCTATGGCAAAGCGATCGACATACAACATGATTCGACCTACATGACGCGCTACGCACATCTCGACCGGCTAGCCGAGGGAATTCGTGATGGCGTGTCCGTAATAAAGGGCCAAGTCATTGGCTATGTTGGGTCGACCGGTAGAGCCACCGGGCCGCATCTTCATTTTGAGCTCTATAAGGAGCAACAATATATTGATCCCTTGAGCGTTGACTTCCCGGCCGAGGATTTGATCGAGCCCACCTTGGAGAAGGTGTTCGATAACCAAAAGGAAACTCTCCTCGTCGAACTTGCATCCGCGCCCCAGTCCTAACCTGTTCGGCCTCAGCCCAGTTTTTCCCAAAATCGACCTAGGATTCGGTGCACTGACGGATACTTGGAAAGCAAGCAGCATCTGCCATCGAAGGTTATAGGTGAAATGTGGCCCGCTTTCGCTCCCGCCAGCCATACCCTTGTATTATTTTCTTTTTTTGATATCGAAAAGATGTTTTTCGGTGGCCAAGCTAGAGAGCGGCCCTGGAATGAAAATAGTTGTTTTTGGCGATGTCATAGCCAGCTGCGCATCTCTCGAATCGTCCGGCGCGCGGTTAGTTAGAGAATGTCATGATTAGACACGCTGTGATTCTAAGCACAGGTGATGAGCTGACGACCGGTAGAGTCATCGATACAAACTCTTCAGTCATTGCAGACTCCCTCTTCGCAGCCGGGATTGAAGTGGCAGCTGTCCTCACGGTCGACGACCGCAAAGAAAAGCTTCTTTGGGCTCTGAGCCAAGGACGTGAGATTGGGGACATCGTTATCGGGACCGGGGGCCTCGGACCAACGGCAGATGATCTGACAACTGAGGTTGTAGCTGAATTTCTCAGCT
>WNFS01004589.1_pt1 | contig 21369 bp, 19 predicted proteins | sample 5400141 | NCBI WGS metagenome assembly WNFS01 (sample SAMN13153358, study PRJNA577476) | soil metagenome | isolation source: 60 cm saprolite under Madrone tree | place: USA:California | collected 2016-06-14
CTCTTGCATATCAGCGAAATCTCCGAGCATCGCATTCGCGACGTTCGCGATGAGCTGAAGCTAGGTGACCAAGTCCTGGTTAAAGTTCTTTCCATCGAGGGCAACAAGGTTCGTCTGTCGCGCAAGGCCCTCATCCGCGAAGCCCGCGAAAAGCAGCAGAAAGCCGCTGCTGGCGGGGGCAACCCCGGTTCCTCGAGCGGGGAAAGTAGCGGCGGCGATTCCGGCTCCCACGAATAATTTTTCGACTCTTTTGCTGTTGCGGTTTGTCTAGGGGCGGAGTGATATCCCGAGCGGAGTCGAAGGAGCAGCCCGCCCTTCTTTTTTGTCACGGACAAACACGAGGCCCGCTATCCAAATCGGGGCCTGTTCTGAATTCTTCTCTGTGTCGGGGTTCTCTTTGCTAGTCCCTTCTCTGTCCCACTCTATCCATCCCTAGCTCTTTACATTCTTACTTCCTGCTTTTCGCAATGTACCGCATCCAACGCCCCCCATAGCGCATCCAGGGCCTCGTGCGTGGTGGCCAAAATCTCTTCCTCATTTCCATCCGCATGCTCGCCCAGCCACTCGCGCCAGGCGGCGCGATGCGCCTTGTCCGCATCCTCATGCACCTCGAAATACGCCAACCCCCCTGGCTCCGTCACCCCATAAAACTTCTTTAAACCGGCAACCTTCGTGGTAGCGATCTCCGGCACCTGCGACTCGTAAGCGTAGAGTGCCGCTACCGCCTCCTCCACCGGCCGGTCCCCGCAAATCTCTCGGAATTTTTGCACCACTGCTTGCGTTCCCGGCAGGGAAGGGCAGCACGTAATGTCATCCTCGCCCACTCCTACCGCCGCCGCAAAATCCCGCCACAGCTTTGGATGCGGCCCCGCCGGATTCTCCTCCTCCGCCAGGTTCTCCCGGATCAATCCCTGCAGCGGACCCTTTGTTCGCGCCACCAGCACCCGCAGATGCTTCGGAAACGCCTCGACATGCCGGTAATACTGCGCCGCATAAAGCTGCAGCGACTCCCTGCTCAGCTTCCCGGCCTGCCAATCCTGATAAAACGGATGCTTCAGCAGACTCTTCTCGGCAATCGCCGCATCCAGTTTCTTCAACAATTCCGTGTTCGCCATTTTGTCCATCCTCCGCCGCCCGCACCGCCTTATTCGCAAGCCTCCATCTCACCTAAATCGTGTCGCGAATTGTACCAAACTTTTCTTACCATTGTTCAAGCGTCGGGTGTTTGAACGCTCGCAAAGCACTTGGCTGACCTGCAACGGAGCTATTCCACGATTGGTAAACTCCCCCGCAAGAAAATCGGGGGACGCATCGAACCAAATGATCATTTCTGAAATCTTGCGGGAACTTCAAAATCGGACGTCTCGTTCGCAATCGACTCCCTCCCCATGCTAGGACGCCGTCCCATGCACCCGCTCAATATCCGCCCCAACTCCCCTGAGCTTCTCCACAATTCCCTCATACCCGCGATCAATATGATACACGCGCTCAATCGTCGTCTCGCCGCTGGCCACCAGCCCGGCCAGCACTAGCCCTGCGCTTGCCCGCAAATCCGACGCCTGCACCGTTGTGCCTGACAACTGCGCCGGCCCGTGCACCACCCCCTTGCGTCCATCAATCGAAATGTTTGCCCCCATGCGCATCATCTCACTGGCATGCAGGTAACGGTTCTCAAAAATCGTCTCGGAAATCACCGAGGTGCCCTCTGCCTGTGTCGCCAGAGCCATGTATTGCGCCTGCATGTCCGTCGCGAATCCCGGATACTCTTCCGTCGTAACGTCAGCGCCCACCAGCCTCTTTGCCCCCTGCACTCTCATCGTTGTTTTGTTCACAATCTCAATGGGCACACCCGCCTGACCTAATTTCGCAATCACCGCTCCCAAATGCTCTGGGTCGCAATGCGTAATCATCAGCTCCCCGCCGGTAATCGCTCCCGCCACTAGAAATGTCCCCGCCTCGATCCGATCTGGAATCACGGAATGTTCCGTACCGTGCAGCTGGTCCACGCCACGGATCCGCAGCGTCGAAGTTCCATGGCCAGAAATCTCCGCACCCATCTTCCCAAGCATCTCCACCAAATCCGTCACTTCCGGTTCCCACCCGCGCCATCAGGGGCCCCAGCGTCAGCACCGACGCCCGCATCGTCTTCACCAGTTCATACGGTGCCTCCACGTGGTTCAACTTCAGTGCCTCAATCACGTAATCGCTTGCCGGCATTTCCGTCACCGAAACTTTCGCGTCCATGAATGCCAGCAACTTGCCCATGGTAATCAGGTCGCGCACTTTCGGGATGTTGTGTAGGGTCACCCTTTCCGCGGTCAGCAAAGCCGCCGCCATTACTGGCAGCGCCGAATTCTTCGCTCCGCTGATCGCCACCGTCCCCCTCAGCACCTTCCCACCCTTGATCCGGAATTTATCCATTCGCTCTCACTCGGTTCTTCAGCGCTTCTCTCGGTTATCATTTTCTTTCTGGGTCGTACTTCTCGCTTCCTCCGCCCCCAACGCTTTTCTCAAATCACCTCTCACGGCCTGCAGTCTTTTCGCTGCCTCCGCGGCACCAATGCCTCGCTTCAACATCACCAGCGCCATGCGCATATCGTGTCCCGCCTGCCGCAAAGCGTGTTCCGCCGAAGACACCCTCTTACCGCTGGCCTCCGCAAGGATCCGCAGCGCGCGCTCTGAAAGCTTCTCATTCGTCAGCATCATATCGATCATCAAGTTCTCATATACATGCCCAAGCCGCGCCAGCACTGCCGTACTCAGCATGTTGAGCACCATCTTTTGCGACGTCCCCGCCTTCAGTCGTGTCGACCCGGTCAACACTTCCGGCCCCACCTCTGGCGCAATCACGATTTTCGCGAGCCGCCCGACTGGCATCCGCAAGTTGGAAGTCACCGCCACCGTGGTCGCGCATCGTTTCTGCGCGAACTTCAGTGCCCCCAACACGTACGGTGTTGTCCCGCTCGCCGCGATTCCCACCACCACGTCATTCCGCGTCAATTTCTTCGCCCGCAAGTCCCGCTCTCCGTTCCGCGCCGAATCCTCCGCCCCTTCGACCGCCCGGGTAATCGCGCGCCTTCCACCCGCAATCAGCGCCTGTACCAGTTTCGGCGAAGTCCCAAACGTCGGCGGACATTCCGCTGCATCCAGTACTCCCATCCGCCCGCTTGATCCCGCCCCTACATAAATCAGCCGACCGCCCTTGCGAATCCCGCTGACAATCGCATCCACGGCGCGCGCAATTGCCGGAATCTCCCGCCCCACGCCAACCGCCACCTTGCGGTCCTCGCGATTCATCAGCCGCACAATCTCCATCGCCGTCATGCCGTCCAGATTCCTTGACGCCGCATTCCTCTGTTCTGTGAGTCGCTGTTCGATGAGCCGATGACGTATGAGCGGGCGCTCCGTGCGTCGGCGCTTTTTAGGCTGGGTAGTCATCCCCGGATTATACAGGCCACGCAAAATGTCCTGTGGCACCGCCAGTCCTGGCCGTGGGCCTCAGATAGGCGCAATGCATTGAACAACTGCACGATGAATCGTCACACTTCATGCGCACCTCAAAGGATAGCAACTCTCCGTCAACCAAATCACATTCCGGGGAATCAGCTATGTTAAAAAGGAGATAGTTTCGCCCATTCGCCAAAACAGAATGGCTGGAAATCGCATTCATGGACGTTCTCAAAAAGCTTTTTGAAGAACATTTCCACGCTTCGCCCGAGCACATCCAGCCGCTGCAGGGTGAGCTTGGCGGGTCCGGTCGCAAGATCATCCGGCTTGCCGGGGAAAAACTCAGTGCCATTGGCATTCTCTACGCTGTTCGCGAAGAAAACGTCGCCTTTCTCGAGTTTTCCAAACATTTTCGCCGCCACGGCCTTCCCGTTCCGGAAATTTATGCTGAAGACCTCAGCCAGGGTGCCTATCTCGAAGAAGACCTTGGCGACACCACTCTTTTCGAATTCCTTTCTAAAAACCGCACCGGCGAAAACATTGCTCCCCAGGCCGTCGAAGCCTATCGCACGGTTGTCGCCATACTCCCGCGCTTTCAAGTCGAAGCCGGCCGCGATCTGAATTATAAGGTCTGCTATCCCATCTCCAGCTTCGATCGCCAATCCATCACCTGGGATCTGAACTATTTCAAATACTATTTCCTTCGCCTTGCCAGTATCTCCTTCAATGAGCAAGCCCTGGAAGACGATTTCGGCCGCCTGACCGAATTCCTCCTGAGCGCTCCGCGCGACTACTTTCTCTACCGCGACTTCCAATCCCGCAACATCCTGTTGCGCGATGGCCAGCCCTTTTTCGTGGACTATCAAGGCGGCCGCAAGGGCGCTCTGCAATACGACATCGCTTCACTGTTGTACGATGCCAAGGCCGATCTCCCGCCCGACCTCCGTCAGCAGCTGCTCGATCACTATCTCGACAGTCTCGCACGTTTTATCAAGCTGGATCGCGAAGCATTCCTGCGACACTATTACGCCTACGTTTACATCCGCATCTTGCAAGCGCTCGGCGCTTATGGCTTTCGCGGTTTTTACGAACGCAAAGCTCATTTTCTCCAGAGCGTTCCCTACGCCCTGAAGAATCTCCGCTGGCTGCTCCAGCACGTCAGGCTCCCCATCCCTCTGCCGGCGCTGATGGACGCATTCAAAGGCATGTTGGCCTCGGAGAAATTGCAGGGCCTCGCTTCCGAAGCCGAAAACCTGATTGTGCGGATCTTCAGTTTTTCCTTTCACCACGGCTTGCCCAAAGACCAAAGCGGCAATGGCGGCGGCTTCGTTTTCGACGGCCGCAGCCTCCCGAATCCGGGACGCGAAGAGCGCTTCAAGACTCTAACCGGTAAAGACGCCCCGGTGATCGACTACCTCAATCAGCAGGAAAGCGTGCATCAGTTTCTTGCCAGCGTCCTGTCGCTGGTGGACTCGAGCATCAGCAACTATCAGCAGCGTGGCTTCAAGAATCTGATGATTTCCTTCGGTTGCACCGGCGGCCAGCATCGCTCGGTTTTCCTTGCCGAGCAATTGGCCAAGCGCTTGCGCAATAGGAACGGTCTGGAAGTCGCCGTCCGCCATCTCGAACTGGAGAAACTGGGGAAGCGGAGAGCCCTGCAATGAAGGCTTCCAACATCTCTCGAACGGTGTGCTTTGCAGTTGGAGGGTCCGCCTTCCGAGGCAGATCGCTCTTCTTGATCCGCCTCCCCCCCACGGTCATTCTGAACCGAGCAGGCCGATTTTTTCTTTCCCTTTTGCCCCGGCGATCGAATATTTCGACACTGCCGCAAGGGGGTCGGCCCGCGGGTGTGAGGACCGCTTCGCGCGTTTTTTACGCGAAGGATCTCTCTTTGGTTTCAAGGTCTTCGATGAAGGCTGCCCAATGAAAGCCCCCGCATGAAAGCCATGGTCCTCGCCGCCGGCCTCGGCACGCGGCTTCGCCCTCTCACCGACAATCGCCCCAAGGCTCTGGTCGAAGTCGGTGGGCGCGCGCTCCTCGAAATCACCCTCTCCCGCCTGCGTACCTTCGGCATCAGCGAAGTGATCGTCAACGTCCATCACTTCGCCGACATGGTCATCGATTATCTGAAGACCAAGAAAAATTTAGGCATGCGCATCGAGGTCTCCCGCGAAGACGTGTTACTGGACACCGGCGGTGGCCTGAAAAAAGCCGCCTGGTTTTTCCTCGAAGATCCCAGTCGTCTCGACGAGCCCTTCCTTCTCCACAACGTCGACGTCATCAGCACCATCGATTTCCACCGCATGCTGCAATTCCATACCGAAAATCACGCCCTTGCCACGCTGGCCGTGCAATCCCGCCCATCATCTCGCCTCCTCCTATTCAACAACCAACTCCAACTCTGCGGCCGCCGCGCCGGTGGCACGGCCAATCCTGGCTGTGCCACCCCAATTACGGCAACCGAGAAGCAGTTCGTTAGCAAGCATGAAAACCCTCAAATCGCGCCCGATTGCGCTTCTTCCCGAGCTGACCTGCCGGTAACGGAAAACGTCCAGAGTTCCACAGGATCAGTCCCTGAGGTCTCACAGGATTTTTCACGGTCGCTCCACGCCCTGGCCTTCTGCGGCATTCACATCATTTCTCCTCGCCTCTTGCCCATGATCGCCGAAGAAGGCACCTTCTCGATCATCCCCACCTATCTTCGCCTCTCTGCCCAGGGGCGAAACATCCTCGCCTTCCGTGCCGACGACTGCTATTGGCGTGACCTCGGGCGCCCCGCCGACCTCGCCGAAGCCGCCCACGATTTGAAGCAAAGAGCTCTCCGGCAATAAATGGCACCATGTCCAAGGTTCGTAAGACGTCGTCACCCTGTTCCGCTTTCTCCCGGTTCCGGGTGTCTTCAGCGACCGTCTCAAGCAATGTCTACGACTGTTTTGAACGTCCCAGGGCGTTCGGAAAATGGGTTTACAACTGTCGCTCTCCATCCCCAACCCTCCGGATAGCACTTGGTCGGACGAACCTTCTCCCGAACTTCTGCCTGAGCATCACTTGCGAGAAAAACTCAGCAGGAGTTTGCCCGGCTCAACGCCGCGGCCCTGCGCGAACGGGTTCCTGGCAATCACATCTCTCATCTCCGCCGCCGTACGCAAAATCACATCGAGCCAAAACCCGAATTCCCCCCGTCCCGTCCGCGATTCGCTTGGTGAGTCGTAGTGATGTCCTGAAAATCAAGTTGTCACTCCGCACCTAGGTCTGCTCGTCCTGCAGCTTCTGCGATTTCATACAGCGCCCGCAGCGCATCCACCTTGATTTTGTGGTGGCCTCCAACACCAGCCAGCATGGAAATAATCACGGCCGTGTCGTGCCCCTGTGTACCCTGCCGCCTATAAACCATTGCGCATGCCCTTCTGAACCCCTAGCATATACACGCACTGGGAGTTCCCAAGATGAAAAGACTTAAGTCCGTTTTCACGGCTGCAGCGCTGGTCGCGACGCTGTTCCGCACAAATGTCGCAGGAGAACAAACAGCGCGCTGGCCTGAGCAAAAGGCTAACGTCTGGTACGCGCAACAGCCGTGGTTGGTCGGAAGCAATTACGTTCCCGAGTCTGCCATCAACCAGCTAGAGATGTGGCAGGAGGCCACGTTCAATCCCCAGGAGATCGAAAGGGAATTGACCTGGGCCGAAGCGATGGGCATGAACACCATGCGCGTCTTTCTCCACGATCTGCTCTGGCAACAGGATGCTGCCGGTTTTCAGCAGCGCATCGATCGGTTCTTGACAATCGCCTCGCGGCATCACATCCGTCCGATGTTTGTGCTCTTCGACTCCTGCTGGGACCCGTCGCCTCACCTGGGCCCGCAGCATCCGCCGATCCCCGGCGTTCATAACTCCGGCTGGGTGCAGAGTCCGGGCGCGGCTGCCCTGGCGGACGCCAATCAATATCCGCGGCTGAAGGCATACGTCCAAGGCGTGTTAGGAGCCTTCGGAAAGGACGATCGCATCCTTGCCTGGGACGTGTGGAACGAGCCCGGTGCCGACAACCTCGGAAGCTATCCAAAAGAAGAGCTGAAAGACAAGACCGCTCGCGTGACCGCCCTTTTGCCCCAGGCGTTCGCGTGGGCACGAGAAGCGAATCCCATGCAGCCCCTCACCAGCGGGGTGTGGGCCGTGGACACCTCGCCGGACGGAGCAAACCTAGGTGAACTGCAGCAGATTCAACTCCGAGAGTCGGATGTCATCACCTTTCATAACTACAGTTGGCCCGAGTACTTCAAGCGCCAGGTGACGTGGCTGAAGAAATACAACCGGCCGGTAATCTGCACGGAATACATGGCGCGGCCGGCGGGCAGCACGTTTGACACGGTTTTGCCTATTGCGAAACAGGAGCGAGTCGGGGTCATCAACTGGGGATTCGTCGCTGGCAAGACGCAGACGTATTTGCCGTGGGAGTCCTGGGAGCATCCCTACATTCTCAGCCAGCCGCCTGTCTGGTTTCACGAGGTGCTGCATCCCGACGGAACACCCTACCGCCAGGCGGAGGTGGATCTAATCCGCAGGCTCACCGGCAAACAGTAAGAATTGCGACGCGCTTTGGCCGGCGGGGGACGGGACATCGAACTCCACACCACTTGAGTGATCCTTGGCGGAGCACGGCGAGAAGGGTGCGTCCGCAACAGCGAGGTGATCATAGATAGCTGCGAAGGGTTTTTTCCTCACACAAGAAGCCGAAAACTGCCTAGAAGAGGTTTCAAAACTGGGGGCAAAGCCCGAGCAAACGCTGGAAAGTCGAGCGCACTTTCGCATGGCTGGACAACTTCGGGCATCGGTGGTTCGCTATGACCGCTCGCTCATGATTTGCTGCGCATTTTTTCATATCGGCCTGTTTCATGATCGTCTTACTTTGAATGGCTTCTTCTTAGAACCTCTTTATTTCGCCGACGCCACTGTCGCCAATCCCAGCGCCTGGATCACCGCATCGTGCAGCGCCGGTCGCGCCTTCTGAATCTTCGTATTCTCCCGCGTCGGATGCACGCGATTGGTCAGCAGCACCACAAAAAGCTGGCGGTCGGGATCGATCCAAATCGAAGTGCCGGTAAATCCGGTATGCCCAAAGCTGTGCGCCGAGAAATAATGCCCGCTCGATCCGCCTTCGGTCGGCACCGCCCATCCCAGTGTCCGCGTTCCGCCAGAAAGCTGCTGAGGCGTCGTGAATTGCGCAATCGTCGCGCGTCGCAAAATTCTTTGGTGTGCGTAAACGCCGCCGTTCAGCAGCATCTGGCAAAACGCCGCCAAATCCGGCGCAGTGCTGAAAAGTCCCGCGTGCCCTGAAACGCCGCCAATCGCAAACGCGTTCTCGTCGTGAACTTCGCCCTGCACCAGCCGGTGCCGCAGATTGTTGTCAATTTCGGTCGGCGCAATTTGCGGCCACAACTTTTTCGGCGGACGGTACATCGTGTTCTGCATCCCCAGCGGCGAGAGAATATAATTTCTCGCCAAATCGTCCAGCTTTCTTCCCGTCAAGCGCTCCGTAATTTCGGCCATCAAAATAATTCCCAGGTCAGAATAAACTTCCTTTGTCCCCGGCTCGTAGTCCAGCGGTTCGGCAAATATTTTCGTCAGCGTGTCCTGCTTATTCTTCGAGGTCCTCCAATATTCCTTAAACGGCGGCAATCCCGAAGTGTGCGTCAGCAAATGCCGTACCGTAACTCGATGCCGCCACTCCGCGTTCGGCCCGCTCGCCCATTCCGGCAAATACCGCTCGATCTTCGCGTCCAGGTCCAGCGGAACAGCGAAGTCCCCCTCCGCCAGCTTGGCGACCAGGGTTGTAGTCGCTACCACCTTTGTCAGCGAGGCGATGTCGTACATTGTTGTCGGCGCAGTCGCCGCCGCCTTTGCGTCATAGCTCAATTTCCCAAACGAACGCACCGCCAATTTTCCGCGATAACCAACAGCCAGCGTCGCGCCAGGAAACCCCTTGTCCGCAATCGCTTTCTCGATCACATCGTAGGCTGGTTGCAGCTGTGCTTCGCCGCGCGCCTCCATCGATTGCACGGTCATGGGGTTTGCGGGCAGCTCGATTCCAAATCCTGCCTTCATGTTCACACCGGGCACGGTCACCGGCAGATGCCCGCGCACTGGAATTTGCCCAAACAGCGCACGCGCCGCCGAAATCTGTGCGACATCGCTAATCCCAAAGGCCGCCAGCCACGTCTCAGCTTGCGGAAATCGCTCGATCAAGTATGGACTTCCGAATCCCACGGTGATCACCGGCTTGTCCGTTTTGTAAATCTGTTCCGCCAGCGCCGCCTGCTCGGCGGGCACATCCACATTTCCCTTGCGGTCGCTCACGCGCACAAACAGGGCCAAGATTGCGATGTCGTAACTTTCCGGCGGCGGCAATTTCAGAATGCTGGCATTCGCAAATCTCGTGTCCGCGCGCAGGGTTGTCACCGAGTCGAATCGCGACCGCAATTCCCGTTCCAGGTCTTCTCCCGGATACGGCTCCGGATCCGCATAAAAAGCCAACAGCAGCGCGCGTGAGGGCTTCGTTCCATCGAGCGGCAAGCGATGTGGTGTGTCGCGCAACAGCGTCACGCCACGGTCTGAAATGTCCTGCGCCTCTTTTTGCCAAGCAACGCTAGCGAATTTCTGATTGATGGCGTTCACATCCACGAGCCGGTTTTGGTTCAGCCCTAAGCGTGCTTTCGCTTGGAGAATCCGCCGCACCGAGGCATCCAATCGTTCTTTGGAGATGCGCCCGGACTTCACCGCCTCCTGTAAAGCTTCGAAGGCGGCGTCCGGCACCGGGGTCATCAGCAGCGCGTCCACTCCCGCCGCGACTGCGCGCACCGCCGCCTCTCCCGGCGCATAACGCACCGTGATTCCGCCCATGTCCATAGCATCGGTAACGATGAGGCCCTGATAGCCGAGCTGATTGCGCAGTAGATTGGTGAGTATATTCTGCGAAAGTGTCGCTGGCGTGTTTGGATCGGGCTCGAGAGCGGGAACATTCAGATGCCCCGTCATGATGCTGTCGACCTGCACGGAGATGGCAGCGCGGAAGGGCACAAGTTCCAGTTGATCGAGTCGAGCGCGGTCAGCGCGAATCACGGGTAGGTCAATATGCGAATCGGCAGCCGTATCGCCATGGCCCGGGAAATGTTTGGCCGTTGCCGCACCGCCATTTTCCTGCACGCCGCGAACGAACTCGGTCACAAATTGCGCGACGCGCCCCGGATCTTCGCCGAACGATCGCGTGTTGATAATCGGATTTCCAGGATTATTGTTCACATCCGCGTCCGGCGCATAGATCCAGTGAATTCCGACGGCGCGCGCCTCTAGCGCTGTGATCTTGCCCATGGCGTACGCGTCTTTTGGATTGCCGCCGGCGGCGACTGCCATTGCCGTCGGAAAAGACGTGCCCTCATCCAGCCGCATCGCCGTGCCGCGCTCGAAATCCGCGCCGACCAGCAGCGGCAGCTTCGACTTTGCCTGCAGCTGGTTGTTATAAAACTTCCGTGATAAGTGGTGAAAAGAAGCTGCCCGATTTTTTCCTCGACGCTCATCTTGCGGAGCGTGGTTTCCACCCAGGCGTACGCGCTGGGCGACAATTTTTTCACCGCGCCCTTTGCGGGGGCTACGCCCTCCTTCACGACGGTTCTTTTTGCCGAAGTGCTGTGGTTCTGGCTGCGTGCGTTATAGGCCATAAGGAGAACGATTGAGACGGGAATCAGAAGCAAAAAACGGACGCGGCGTCCTTTCATCGGTTAGAATCCCCCAGCGGCCGCCGGCAGTCTGTATTTATACATAGCACACGCACATTGTGGTCTCAACGCAGCTGCGGCCGGTGCGTTCCAGAATATCATTGTATGGTGGCGATAGCGGGGGACCCTTTGACTAGACTCAGGCGCCGGCACTCCACGTTCATTCATTTCACGTTCTTGGTCGCACTATTCTCACTGGGCCACGTGCGTGCGGGCGCTGCATCGAAACAGTCAGGTCGCGCAGCACGAGTGCAAACCGGCCTGGACGTTCTCGAATCACTGAAGTTCGCGCCACTTCGCGGCAAGCACGTTGGTCTGATCACCAATCATACCGGGCTAGATTCGCAAGGGCGCAGCACCGTAGACATTTTAGCCCATGCCCCGGGCGTTCAACTGATCGCTCTATTCAGCCCGGAACATGGTCTCGCTGGCCGCAACGATGAAAAGATCTCTTCTGCCAAAGATCCCGCTACTGGTCTTCCCGTCCATAGTCTCTACGGCGAAACGCTTCGCCCCACCGATGAAATGCTCAAGGGCATTGACGTGCTGGTCTTCGACGTTCAGGACGCCGGCGTCCGGTTCTACACCTACACGACGACAATGGCTTATTGCATAGAGGAAGCCGCCAAACGCAACATCGCGTTCTTCGTCCTCGATCGCCCCAATCCGCTCGGCGGTGAAATCGTGGAAGGCCCGATGCTAGACCTGGACAAAACGAATTTCGTCGCCTATTTCCCTCTGCCCGTGCGTTACGGCTTAACCATCGGCGAACTCGCCCAACTCTTCAACGCCGAAAACCACATTGGCGCCGACCTGCATGTCATCGCCATGAAAAACTGGCATCGCAATTATTTCTTTGAAAGCACCGGCAGCAAGTGGATTCCTCCGTCGCCAAATCTCCGCACGACGAAGGGTTCCGTTCTCTACCCCGGAATTGAAATCCTGCAAAACGCTGGTGTCTCTGTTGGCCGCGGCACCGAAACTCCGTTTGAAGAATTTGGCGCTCCCTGGCTCAACGGCGATGATGTCGCCGCCGCACTGAACGAACGTCATCTCGCCGGCCTGCATTTTGCGGCCAAACCCTTCATCCCCATCGTCGGTCTCTACAGCGGCCAGCGTTGCGGTGGCGTCGCTGTGCGCATTACGGATCGTTACCGGGTGCGCGCCATGAGCATGGGCATGGAGACGGCCATGATTTTGCATAGACTCTATCCGCAACAGTTCGATCCCGAAAAACTCCTCTTGCTGATCGGAAATTCCGACACCATCCAGCAATTACAGTCCGGGACGCCTGCCGAGAAGATCGTCGCCAGCTGGTCCGCCGCTCTAACTGCCTTTGACCAAATCCGCCGAAAATATTTCCTCTACAAATAACCTTCACCAGAATTGTGTTAAAGTGCGTCCGTCATGAGGATCGTCTCGCTGCTCCCTTCGGCTACTGAGATTCTCTTTGCGCTCGGCCTGGATCGGGAAATTGTGGGCGTAAGCCACGAGTGCGATTTCCCGTCGCGCGCCCGCACGAAGCCTGTGGTCATTCATTCGCGCTTGCCGCACGATGCTTCGCCAGTGGAAATTGACCGGCTGGTGGGCGAGTATGTGCACCGCGGCGAAAGCTTGTATGCCGTGGATGCCGAGGTCCTGGAGGCTTTGGTACCGGATCTGATCGTCACTCAGGACTTGTGCCATGTTTGCGCCGCGTCTCCCGACGATCTTGCCACGGCGCTGGCGCGATTCGAACGGCGCCCCGATGTTCTTTGCCTCAAACCGCAGGAATTGGGCGACGTCTGGCGCGACATTCTTTGGGTAGGAGAAGAATCCTGCCGTGGTCCCCAGGCGGAAGCGCTGCTGAAACAAATCGGTGTGCGTCTCGGCGCGTTGGAGCAAAAGTTGCCGCTATCGGCGGATCGCTCCCGCGTGGCCTTCCTCGAATGGCTGCAACCGTTCTATGTCGGCGGCCACTGGGTTCCGGAAATGATCCACCGCGCCGGGGGCGAAGACGTTTTTGGACGCTTTGGCATGCCTTCCTTCCGCGTCACTATGGAAGATGTGATCGACGCTGCGCCGGAAATTCTACTGATCGCTCCGTGCGGCTACGGCGCCGAGCAAGCTCGCGACGAGTACAAGTCCATGTCGTTCCCTGAACCGTGGCACGCCATTCCGGCCGTTCGAAACGGCCGCGTCTATGCGCTTGAGGCCAATAGCTACTTTTCGCGCCCTGGCCCGCGCCTCGCCACCGGCATCGAAGCGCTCGCCAAACTCTTCCATCCCGCCTTTGAAGTTTCCCGCGAGGCCGAAACCGCCATCTTGCCAATCACCGCCGGCTCAAGCACGGCCCGCGCCGCCTCCGCTTAGTCCCACTGCACCTTTGACGTTGGCCTTTGGACATCTGTCCTTACGGCCGGTTGACAATGCCCTGATATATAAGAATCTTATATGTAAGGGAGCAATCTATGATTGGAGCAGGAATCAAACGCGGCACCGCGGAGCTGGCCGTTCTAAGTATTCTCGAAGAAGGTCCACTCCACGGGTATGAAATGGCGCGACGCATCGAGGAACAAACCAAGGGGGCTCTGCGCTTCACCCTTGCCGCTCTTTACCCCATGCTCTACCGCATGGAGCAGCGCCGCTGGATTCGCGGCAGTTGGGAAAGCAGTGATAACGGCCGCCGCCGCCGCCGCTGCTATCGCCTCACTCCCGCCGGAAAGAAAAAACTCTCGCCGCTCCGCCAGGAATGGTCGGAACTCTTCCAAGCCTTGCGGCGGCTCAAGAAGGTGGCCAATGCCTGATTGGCAAGCGTTGGTCCGCAGCCAGCTCGACGGACTCGCGCTCAAGCCGCACGAGCGTGCAGAAGTCATCGAAGAACTCGCCGCGCATCTCGACGAAACTTTCGAAGGGGCGCGCCGGCAAGGATTTGCAGAGCAAGACGCCGCTCTGCGCTGTCTGAGCGAGGTCAAGGATTGGCGGGATCTACGCCGAAGGATTCAAACCGCCAGAACGATGGAGAACATCATGACGAATCGCGTGAAGCAATTTTGGTTGCCCAGCCTGTTGACCCTTTTGCTGTCGATGGGTCTTCTCGCGCTGATCCAGATTTTTGGTCCCAATCCCTGGATGGTCGCCCGACACAGCGGCTGGTCTCTCGTTGCTCCCGTCGCAGTGGTTTACATTCCCTGGCTGCTGTCAATGCCATTGATCGGCGCAATGGGAGCTTATCTATCAAATCGCGCAGGCGGCTCACAACGCGCGGTATTTTCTTCCATCGTTTTTCCCGTGCTGCCCTATTTGGTCTTTTTTCTGGTGGGGCTTCCTGTGATTGCCATCCTCAATGACCACGTCGCCCACAACATCATGATCGCTCCCTTGTTCATTGGTCTATTCGCATGGGTGTTGGCCCCCGGAGCGGCTCTTCTGGCCGGTGGCTTCCCCATTCAGCTCGTTTATGCCCGACGACTAACTTCGCGCCGCGTTGTCAGCAACTGAATTCACCCGTTTCCAACGCTGATAAAATGGAAGCCCGACGAGGATCAGGAGCAACCCGATCGAGGAGCGGCCCGGGCGCTCAAGCCAGATATTTACGGTCAGGGCCAGCGCGCCCGCAACGAATAAGCCGGGGACCCAAGGGTAGCCCCAGCAGCGATAGGGACGCGGCAGATGGGGTTCGGTCTTGCGCATTCGAAACAAGGACACAACTGCGGCGCCGTAAAATATCCAGGCGGCAAAAATGAAAAGATTGGTCAGTTCTTCGAATGTTCCCGTGAGCGCCATCAAACTTGCCAGCACGCCCTGGAACATCAGCGAGCGGCCGGGCGTGCGGAATTTTGGGTGGATGCCTTCGACGATCTTGAAAAAGATTCCGTCGCGCGCCATGGCGTAGCCCACGCGCGCTCCGCTCAGCACTGAGGAATTCATCGAGCCCAGGGCGGAGATGACCATGGCCAGGGTGATCCAACTAGCGGCGGTGGCTCCCTTGATGTGCTCCACGACATCGGAAGCGATGTGCCGCGATGCCGCCACGGTTTCGAAGGGCAGGACTTTCAAGCAAGCCGCGCTGAACAATAGGTAGATCACCGCGACAAATCCGACTCCGCCGACCAGCGCGCGCGGAAAATTTTTCTGCGGGTTTTCCACTTCGGAGCCGACGAGGTTCAGATCTTCCCATCCGTCGTAGGCCCAGAGCGCCGCAGCAAGTGTGGCAAGAAACGCGCTGAAAATCGCGCCAGCACCCATTCCCGCCGCAGGCCAGAAGGGTTGCGCGCCGCTCGTCTGGGTGCTCGCGGGCGCAAAAAACGCCACGCCAATCACAATCGCCACAGACGTGATCTTGATGGTCGTCAGAAAAACCTGCACCGCACCACCCAGCCGCACGCCCAGATAGTTCACACCGGTCATGATCAGGAGCCACACAACTGCGAGCGGTTGGGCCCAGGTAAACACAAAATCATAAGGTTTAATCCAGCCGGTGAGACCTGGGATGGCGATTTGAACGGTGAAGAGCGGAGCGGCGATGACCGGGAGCAGAAAACTCAAGAAGCGCATCATGCCGGCGGAGATGGAAGCGAGGGAGCTGGGGCGGCCGACGATGGAATGCATCCAGCCAAAGACGAAGCCGTAAACAGGGCCGAAGCCGCGGCGGAGATAGGCGTATTCGCCACCGGCTTCCGGGATCATGGAGCCCAATTCCGCGAAGGAAAACGCGCCGAAGATGGAAAGAATCGCGCCGATGATCCACGCGGCGAAAACGACGGAGACACTACGGCCTTCGTGTGCCATTTCAGCGGGCTTGAGGAAAATTCCCGTGCCAATCATGGTTCCGACAACGATGGCCGCGGACGCCCACGCGCCCAGGCCGCGCACCAGCTCCAACCGTTTTTCGGTCATTTCACCTCGCTGAAAGTTCTTCCAAGTTGCGCAGGTCTCGCAAGTAGGGGCGCGACTCTTCCGTTCTAGGATCAGCCCACGTTTGCCGGGTGATTCGAGGCCAGCCGGCTTGCAACGGTCCCAACCGCAAACGTCACGGTCGATCCGATCAAGAAGTACCACGTATATGCCACGCTGGTAAATTGGAATAGGCATAAGATCGCTGCGAGCCCCACAATCATTCCGGCCAGGGCGCCGCGCGCGTTCGCGCCGCGGTCGAACGTGCCGAGAAGAAAGAGGCCGAGCAGGCTGCCGAAGGGCAACGACGCCACGATCAACCCGGTTTCGAGCAGCGGGCCCCACTTCACCAGACCGAAACCCATCAGCACCAGCCCCCAGGCGAGGGTCATGCCGCGGGAGAGGCGCAGGAAGCCGGCGGGGTCGCCGCTTTGCCCGCGCAGTTTTGCAAAATCGAGCACGCTCGAAGCGGCGAGGGAATTCAATGAGCCGCTGGCGTTGGACATGGCCACGGCCACGATGGAAGCCAGCAGCAGACCGGCCAGTCCCACGGGCATCTCGCGCACCAGAAAGAGCGGCAGGATGCGGTCGGTGCGTTCGCCGGGCGCCAAGAGCGGAGAATGCTGCGCGAACACATAAAGGAGCACGCCAATCAGCAGAAACACAGTGAATTGGACAAGCACGATGGCGCCGCTGGCGAGTAGGGCACGGGCGCTGTCCCGCTCGCTCTTCGCCGCGAGGAGTCGCTGCACGATGATCTGGTCCGTGCCGTGGGTGGCCATGGTGAGAAACGCGCCGCCGATGAGCCCGGACCAGAAGGTATATTTCGTGGCAAGATTCCAGGAGAAGTCGAGAAGTTGCAATTTGTGTCCGGCCGCTGCAGCCACATGTGTTACTTCTTGCCACCCGCCCGGGATGCGGCGCAGCGCAACGAAGAACGTCACCGCACTTCCGGTCAAATAGATCAGCAACTGCGCCACGTCGGTCCAAATCACCGCTTTCATGCCGCCTTCAAAGGTGTACAAGACCGTGAGCGCGATGACGATGACGACCGCGAGCTTTTCGGAGGTCCCCAGAACGACGCTTACCACCAGGGCGATGGCAGAAACGCGGACGCCTTCGGCAATCGCGCGCGTGATCAGGAATGTGCTGGCCGCGACCGCGCGCATCTTCTGGCCAAATCGCTTTTCGATCAAGGCGTAAGCGGTGAAAAACTCGCCGCGAAAATAGCCGGGGAGCAATAAGAGCACAATGAGCACGCGGCCGATCAGGTAGCCGAAGACCAGTTGAAGGAAGGTGAGGTTTCCGCCGTAGGAAATGGCCGGCGCGCCGATGATCGTCAGCGTGGAGGTTTCGGTGGCGACGATCGAAAAGGCCAGCGCCCACCATGGCGCCGTGCGGCCGCCCAGAAAGTAGTCGGTCACATTTTGCTGGCCACGGCGGAAACACATCCCCAGTGCCGTAACACCAAGCAAGTACGCAATGACAATCGCAAGATCTAGCGGGTGGATGCGCATCAAGTGCCTTTTCCACGGGCTCTTCAGATGCTGCGGAAAAGTGCGTCGAGGATAGTGGCCTCCCGGCACCTCGTCAAGAAGTCGTTGCACCTTGCGTCAATACTCTTCACAACCTCCTCGCGGGCGAGTCGAATCGAGTCTACCGTTTTTCACGTATGCTCTTTTCATGGATTACGTTCTGGGCTTCGATGGCGGCGGCACAAAGACGGAATGTGTCTTGATGGACCCGGAGGAAAAGATTCTTGCCCGCAGCTTTTCCGGGCCGTCGAACCCTTGGCGCGTTGGTGTGGAATCGGCCACACGTGAAATCGAGAAAGCGGCGGATCTTTCCTTGCAAGAAGCCCGGGTTGCACGAAACGTGATCGTTGCGCTAGGTGCGGGATTGGCGGGCACTGGCAAGCCGGAGCTGAAGGAGCGAATGCATGCGTCACTTGCAGGGGCGTTCCCCGGCGCTGCGGTCAGCATTTTCACGGATTTGGAAATAGCGCTAGCGGCTGCCGGGGAAGGCCCGGTGATCGTCCTTGTCGCCGGAACCGGATCTGCTGCCATTGGCCGCAACGCGCAGGGACAAATCTGGCGCACCGGGGGACAAGGCCCGCGGTTCGGTGACGACGGCAGCGCATTTGACATCGGCAGCCGGGCGGTTGCGAGGGCGATGAAAGAGCGAGACCAGCGCGGAAAGGACTCGATTCTGGGAATGAAGATTCTAGAGCAGCTCGATTATGCTTCCTGGCCGGAACTGCAGGAGCGCGCCACTTTACAGCCAGACAACGTTTTTCCGTCAGTATTTCCCATCGTGGCTGCCGCAGCCGATGCCGGAGACCCTGCGGCGCGTGAGATTTTGGTTCAAGCAGCAGGCGAATTATCCTCTTTGGTGAATGCCGTGGCCGAACATTCAGGCCACGGCCGCGAGAATATAATGATTGTGAAAACGGGAGGAACCGTAGGCCGGTGTGCGTTCTTCGATGTGCAACTTGACGCGGCATTGAAGCGCGTTTTGCCGCAAGCACAAATCGGCGGGCTTCGAATGTCGCCTGCGGAGGCAGCGGCACGCGCCGCGCGATATTGAAATGTCCGAAGAAGGATCAGCCCGCGAACGCGCGCTTGTTGCCACCGGCGATGAACTTGCCGTTCTTTTGCATCATGCTTCGGGGGATGTGCTTCTCGCGCTTCTCGACAATCCGGCGATGGAAGAAACACAACTCTGTCTGCTGTTGGAAAGAAAAAACCTCTCGTCAGAAATTCTCGAGGAGGTGGCGCGGCGCAAGCCTTTGCTCAAGAGCTACCGAGTGAAGCGTGCACTGGCTTTTCATCCGCGCACGCCGCGCCTGATCAGCCTGCGCCTTCTCCGCGACCTCTATTTGATGGACCTCGTGCAGGTTGCGATTGTGCCCGGTGTTTCCGCGGAGCTGAAGCGCAACGCCGAAGATCAATTGCTCGCACGCCTGCCGCAACTTCCTCTCGGCCAGAAAATCACATTAGCGCGGCGTGGCCCGGCGCGCGTGGCCGGCGCGCTGCTCGCCGAAGGCCACGAGCAAGTCGTCTCGATCGTTCTCGACAACCCGTACATGACGGAAGCACAAATTCTGAGAGCCCTTTCTCGCGAAAAGCCAGCCACTTCCGTGATTCCGGCCATCGTTCACCATCCCAAGTGGTCCATCACCTACAACGTGCGCCTAGCGCTGGTCCGCCATCCTTCTGCACCCCTCGCCACGATTCTTTCCTACCTTCCCGAGCTCACTGTTTCCGACCTGCGGGAATTGGCGGCCCCGGGCATCGTGCCGGAGAGTCTTCGCAAGTATCTGCAGGCTGAAGTGCAGCGCCGCATGCGCACCAGCCAAAAAGCAGCAAGTGAGAATGCTCTAGCCAAAGACCCACCCGCATCCAATCGGGAGTAAGCATCGGCTTTTCCACTCGTAAAATTTCGCACATCGCCAGCATGACTTCCTAGGCATCGAAAATCACATTGCTGGGAACAAAACATTCCTTTCCGGCGTCGTATATCTTGTGGTGGAAGAAGGGGTATGCTTCCAGAGAAGAGAAGCGGCGATTTCGCCCGAGCGCCGTGGTACGTAATCCCTGGCAGGGGGTTGCACCAGTTCAATGGGCAGTGGGAATCATCCAGCCCAGCGACTCGAACGCCGCTGGGCGCCGCGCTACTCGTTCCGCGCAGACCTCGAAATCGAATGGGGTTCCGCGGTCCTTCGTGGAAGCACGCGCGACATCAGCACCAGCGGAATGTTTATCGAAGCGGTCGATCCGCTCTGGGTGGGTGCGTCCTTCGCCGCGCGACTGACCCTCGATCGGCCCGTAAGACTCGAGTGTCTTGTGAAGCGCGTGGAGCCTGGACATGGCATGGGCGTCTCCGTGGTTGTTTCCGAATCCGAAAGCCAGAAACTTTACGAGGGCCTGCTTTCTTTACTCTCCAACACCGGCTCTTGATCCCGTTTTATACTAAGTACGATGACACGCTGCCTTGATTGCGGTTCTGAGCGGACAGCGGATCAGTGTCCCTCCTGCGGACTGACTTCCGCGGCCGCTGAAGTCATGTTCCGCCGGCGTCTACTCAAGCGCACCGCCGTATTTCTCGCCGGGTCGCTGGCGTTTCCCTACGTCAGTCAGATTTATCCGCCCCTCGATCTGGACCTCATACTCGTGTTCTTTGGCGTGCTTTTCTTTGTCGCACTGGCCATCGCCGTGGTCCTCGACCGACGCTCGCGAAAGCGCCGGGAACTCGAAGTACTCAAGCGCATCTACTCGGGATTCATTCCTCTGCCGTGGATTCTAGCCGCTACACTTCTTATGAACGGAAAGTTGGACTCGCAAAAAAACGTGGCTTACTACCCCACTGCCGTGGACAGCCGCTACAACATGCCGGGAATCGTCCGGGGCACGCGCCGTTTGTTTGTTCATTCCTGGCGTGAAGGGCAGAAAATCGAGCGATTAGCTGTAGATTTCGACGATTACGATCGCTTTCGCGCGGGCGATTCGGTGGTTGTGGGCGTCGAACCCGGCGCGCTTGGCATTCCGTGGTATTACGGCGTGTATCGCCGCTAAAAGTTTTAGTTATTGGTTTTCACTCCATAAGCAGAGACCACTGCGCGTTGACGGGCAGGCCATGGACCTGCACGCACTGGCGTACCCTGGATCTCCTGGTTTATCGCTTAACAAAGCGATGAAAGCTTTTCGCCATCCTAAGCCTAAGAATAAACAACCTAAAACTGAAAACTGCTCTTCAGTACGCCGGCTTGCCGTTGATCAGCAGGGGGACTTGGAGCTCCAGGACGTGGCCATCTTTGCCGAGGCGAAATCTAACCAGTTGCATGCTACCAATGCCGCGCGTTTTCCACTCGGTAGTCTCTAGCGGCTGATCGGACTTGTCGGCGGGTGACCATTCCACATCTTTGCCGCGCGGCTTCACGGTTTGCGGATCGATCTCGTAGGCCTCTTGTTCCTTGGTATCAACCAGCAGATACCGCTTCCACAGCTGTACCAGCAGCAATCCTTTTTTCTCCGTGTGGTAGATGTTCCAGGACTTCGGCGCTTCGTCATTGAACTTCACGATCGCGAAACTGACCGACCTCCAAACAAGCTTCTTTTCGGCTGACGGTGAGCTTGTTTGAAGAGGGCAAGCGCAGATTGCCGAAGAAAAAATGGCAAGCAAAAGCGACAAACTCCTGATTCTCAATCGCCAACCTCGCTGAACGACTTGTCCAGGAGTTTGATGGCCTCGTCGACGTCGGGCTTGGTGGTATTCAGCATGGG
>WNFS01000934.1_pt1 | contig 21362 bp, 21 predicted proteins | sample 5400141 | NCBI WGS metagenome assembly WNFS01 (sample SAMN13153358, study PRJNA577476) | soil metagenome | isolation source: 60 cm saprolite under Madrone tree | place: USA:California | collected 2016-06-14
GCCATGGCCTCATCTACCTAAGGAATCTAAGGGACGACTTCGATGGGTTCTCCATCCTTCAAGAGTTGAGCACCGACGGCGATCACTTTCTCCCCGGGTTGCACTCCCACGACGGCAATCGAACCCTCGTGGGTCGCGCCCAACTGCACTTCGCGCAGCCTTGCTGTCCATTTGCCGGTGCGTTCTTGCGCCACCATCACCGCAAACCGACCGGGTTCCGAGGGATATGGGACTATGGCGCTGAGTGGAACCGTAGGAACGGATGTGGGAGAACTTTCGCCGAGGCTTAGCGAGGCAATCATGCCGGGCTTCAACGAACCCTTATGGTTCGATACGGTCACTTCTACGGTGAAAACGCGGTTTCGTTCATCAGCATTCGGGGAAATACTGGTCACCCGCCCTTGATAACCCTTGGGGTCATCCTGCAAGCGAATCGTGAACTCTTGTCCCAGACGTAGGTGCCTTAATGTGTACTCCGGCACACCAAAGCTAACTTTCACTGCGCTCGTGTCAGCAATCGTGAAGGCTGTAGTCGCGGGCGCAGCCAGGTTTCCTAGTTCAATGTTGCGCGCAAGGATGTAGCCGGAAAATGGCGCCTTGAGATCTGAGTCGTTCAGGGCCAATTGCGCTTGATGCAAAACGGCGTTGGCCTGGCTCACAGCAGCGAGCGTGGAATCAAATTTGGCTTGTGCTTGATCAAAATCGGGTCTGGTTAGGCTCTGTGTGGCGTAAAGCGCCTTCGCGCGCTCGTAGTCCTGCCCTGCCTGGACGTGTTGGGCCGTAGCCTGACTTACCTGGGCTTCTGACTGTTCAACTTGATTCTTCAAATCCTGTTGACGAATCTGCGCGAGAACAGCTCCGCGGACAACATAGTCTCCCGTACCTACATCCCGGCGACGTCCGTCTGCGCCGACGACCTGTTGAATGTTTGTTACGTATCCTGAAGATTTGAATGACAGGCCGGCCTGTGCGAAGGGCACGATGGAAGCCGAGTAGCGCAGACCTTCCGGAGACGCGCATAAAGTTACTTCCGCTAGACGAACGGGTGCCGGAGATTTCGCAGGGATTTGCGTATCCCGCTGACAGCTAGTCATCGCTGCCATCAGTGTACAAAGTCCGGCCAGTTTTGATATTCGACCTCTTCGTAGGGTACTTACGGCAACCTTCATGAGACTACTCCTCACCCAATGCTCGTTCGAAGTCTGCTCGCGCTGTCCAAAACGCAAGTAAACCTTGTCGGTACTGATCCTCTGCACTTGCAACCGAGGACTGTTGCTGCAAGAAATCGCTCAACACAATCGTCTGGTGCGAATAGGCGTCCATCTCGTTGCGCAGCTTTTCGGCTTCCGCATCTCGTGCGGCCTGTGCTGCGGTGAGCAGCTCCCGTGCTTCCCGGAGCCGCCGAAATGTTGAGTCCACTTCCTGTAGAACTTGATCTCTCACGTTGTCGATGGAAAGTTGCGCCTGTTTTTCAGCATCAACTTTCTGGGCAATGTTGTGACGCTTCTGTCCCCAATCCCAGGGTTGCCATGTCAACAGCACGCCAACCCCAGCGACGTTCTGCGGGAGGAACGAGATATTCGGAGCTGTAAGGTAGTTCGCTTGAATAGAAATATCCGGAATGTACCGGGTCTTTTCGATTTTCGTCTCTAACGTGGCTCTTTCCTTTTTAATCATTTCGGCCTTAATCTCGGGCCGCATCTCGTTCGCGATTTTTCTTGCTTCTTGCAAGCTCGATTCCTCAAGGAGCGACGCGGGAACCATCTCGACTGTAAACTCCGCCTGGAGGTCGCGGCCGAGCAGACGGTTCAGAGCCTCCTTCCGGTCCGCCAGCGCATCTCCGATGACGGTAAGTTGATAGGAAGCTTTTGTGCGTTGGGCAGTAATGCGGAGGCTGTCAGCCTTCAGCACCGCTTCCTGTTGCAGACGTCGACCCGTGAACTGCTGCAACTCTTCAAGGTAGGCAAGCAGAGCGCGCTGCGATTCAAGTTCGCTTTGTGATTGCAAGATCGCGTAGTACGCACGCCGAACCTCATTCACAAGCCCGTGTTCACGTTCAAAATAAGCCTGCTCACTGAGCTCCGCTGCTAATTTCTGCTGCTTGATGGAAAGGTCGATTCGAAACAGTTGCGTAAGAGGCTGCGTGACCGTGACGGAGGTAATTGCGACGGGTCGGGCGGGAGTGTGAATCTTCGAGTCTTTCGTTGGAATCGGGCCGGTAGCCGGAAAGGTTCCAAACGTGCCCGATTTAATTGTGAAGTCCAGCGGGGTGAGAAGTTCCGATGCGAGGAAGTACGTATCAAAACGTGGATAGAGTTGCGTCTTGGCTTCGCTAAAAGCTTCTTTCTGCTTGTGGATCTCCACTTCCGCCTGTTTCAACTCGCGATTGTGCGATCGCGCCAGCGAAATCGCCTCTTCCAAGGTCAGGGGTTTTGCCTGTTCTTCTTGTCCCCGCAAAACAGAGGCGGACAGCATCAGCAACAGAAGAACTACCGAAAGAATTCTCGCAAGACGCGCGTGACTCATGAAGCGCCTTGCTCAAGCCAACGCTGCTGCGAAAGTGGCTTTCCTGTGTTTGAAGCTACTCTCTTCAATGGGTCTTCCTCTCCGCTAGATCCCTTCGCGAATGGTTTGCGGGCTGCTGAGCGCGAAACGCGCAATCTCGTCTTTTCGCATGAAAACGACTCCGGGATGGTTCTGCGCATACACGATAAATTCTTCAAGGACTTTGGTGCGCGATGGGCGGCCCGCGATGCGATCATGAGCACTCACCGACATCATGCGACGACGCTTTGATGATTCGGCGTAAAGCATGTCGAACTCCGCTTTCAAATCGCCGGCATATTCCTGAGTGCTGAAGTAGCGCGATTCATAATCAACGATGTCATTCATGTGCAACGTATACGGCACGACGGCGAACGGCTTTCCGTTCACTTTGACAAGGAACGGTTCATCCCGGCTCACGTCGTCAATGTGATAAATAAAGGCAAGCTCCTGGAGAATCTCCAACGTATGCGGGGTGCCGCTAAGCCAGAAGGCATTGAAACCCAAGGGCCTTGTGCCGGTTGCACGTTCAATGCTTGCGACGCTCTGCTTGTGCGATTCGCGCTCCCGCTCGGGCGTCATGGAATATTGCGCAGCCCACGTTTGTCCGTGGCCAGACGCTTCGTGCCCGCGCTGGACGATCTCTTTGGCCAGAGCCGGGTGAAGATCGACCGTCGCACCTACCATGTGGGAGGTAACTTTGACCTTTCGGCGATCGAACATGTCCAACAGTCGCGGAAGCCCTTCTTTGAATCCGTATTCGTACCACTTGGCCGCCGGCAGATCGGGATACATCGGATCAATCTTCGGCATCGGGCTCTCCGCTCCCCTCAGCGGCTGAGCGCCAGCTTCCATCTGCATCGATATGGAAACGGCCAGACGCGCTCCGTCCGGCCAGAAAGAACCTTTAGGTTCCGCCTGCGGGAGCGAGATCGGGGATCTTTCCCTGCCGAAAGTCTCCGGTTGGAAAGTGTAAGGTGCCGTACCAGCGGCGACTGCGGAAACGACACTGTCTTTGATGAAGTCACGGCGTTTCATTGAGTCTCTCTCTTGATCGAAAATCCGGTTGTCTTTGGCGGCGCCACACGCTCGAGTTCACGCTCGGCTTGCAGCCAATCATGAAGCTCATTGCCTGGGAGGCCGCCACGCTCAAGATAGATTTCATATGCGCGTAGCCTGATTCCTTCGCTACTTGGTGTGTGGTTTGCGGAAGTATCTTCTGCGTGAGACTGAATCGGGCCTGTGTGAAGCTCCAAAGCCTCATTTCTCTTGTCTTTCAATTTCATACCTTAGTCGTTCCCTTCGCAATTGAATTGTCTCGATCTGACTCGCGCGTCCCCAGGACTTCCTTGTCACGAGTCCCGATGGGCGTGCCTTGTCGCCACACTAATCACAGGAACTGCAGACGAGTTGATCGCGCGAGAGGCCATTCGCTTTACGGCTTGCCCGCAAGATCTGTTTCCCGGACATCCAGAAGGACTCGCGCTTCAATACCTGGTGCAATTTCCTCCGCCCATGGAACACCCGGCCTTTCACCGCTGCGACCGAGAGCCCCATGACCTGAGCGGCCTCTTCTATGGATAACTCACCAAGTTCTCGCAGCTCGATTGCTTTTCGGATTCCTGGCCTCAACTTATTCATAGCCGCGGATAGAATTCGGTTCCGCTCGCCTTGTAAAAAGGCACTCTCGGGGCCTGCGCGTGAATCGGGCATCTCTAGCCCGAGTGCGGTTTCCTCATTCCCGCTTAAATCATCGATTGATACCTCGCGCAGTCCGCGGCCTCTGCGCAGCAACATAAGGGCTTCGTTGATGGCAATCCGCGTTAACCAGGTGGAGAAGGAAGATCTCCCTTCGAATTTGTGCAAGTGGACGAAAGCTTTTTGGAAGCTCTGCTGGACAATGTCTTCTGCATCTTCTCGGATACGAGTCAAGCGTCGCGCAACGGCTAGAATCCTTTGCCGGTGACGCTCGATGAGAATTTCAAACGCCTGTCCATCTCCGCTTTTGGCGGCAAGGACGAGTGTCGCTTCGTCCTCCTGGCCCGCGATGTTCCGTTGATGCGCGTCAGACAACCGCCATGACGCAACACTCCGCTTTTCCGCGTCCAAGCCTTGGATTAGGGCCGCTTGCGTCATTGGAGGTGTGATGTCTCCTTTTCTATCGTTACTAGCAATCAGCCACTACCGTTTCATGCTGCGGGGCGGCCGATGGACGTGCTTCTCTTCTGTTGGCCAGATCAACCGCTAGCTCTGGCTTCGTTCTCTCGTGATCCACTCACGGATGTATGCTGGGCAATTCTTGAGTTGTATGTTGTCGGCTTCGCAGCGCATAAGAAAACTGACAGCGTCTTGGTCCACTAGAGTTAGCTCCATCAAATCCAAAGTAATGCGGCGACCGCTAGCTTCTGAGTTGAACAGCGCTTCCAACTCGGCCAGGTTTTCTGCGTCCATTCGACCACTCACCGTAAAGACCACCTCTTCGTTCGCTGCCCTCGTGATCTTGAGCATCTTGCCTCTCTCAAGAATTCCTACCTCTGCCGTAGCGAGAGACAGTCATATGCTCCTGTGATGGCAATCACAGTTCCAACCTCAAGGTGCTTAAGATGCAAGAGTTAGCTGCTGGCGAGATGTCCGAAACTTCAGCAATTGCCGAAAGTTCCTACAACACCCGCGACTGGATTTGGTCACGTTCATCTGAGTGCGCGGATTCTTCTCGTAGAAAGCCAACCGCCAAGTTGTTCATGAATCAAGCACATGCGGGAATTCCTCAATCGTAGCCACTTTGGAAGGACGTCTGCGGTTAGGCGTGTGCAGTCAAAAGGAATAAAGTCAGCACAATCGCAACCGAATCCAAGGAGAACAGCGCAGATGCCGATGAAGAACCGTAACGTGTCGCTGGCAACGGTGGTATTGATCAGCACCCTTTTGCTCCTCGTAGCTCTGAGCGCACAAAGCCGCTCATCTGAGTCCCGATCGGGCCAATGGCGAATAGCCGGACACAATCTGAGCAACACTTGGAGCCAGTCGGCAGAGCATTCCATCAGTCCCGCAAACGCCAAGGGCCTGAGCCCAAAATGGGTGTTCACAGCAGGTGGGGATGCCCCTGCTACTCCTATCGTGGCTGCTGACACCGCACTGATTGAGCCGCACAGCCTGATCGTTGATCGCAGTTTGCCGAGAGCACAGGTCGACGTTCAAATCATCGCCGCGCGGCGCTATGATACTTTTTGGAATACCGGCGACGAAGCGCTCGCGCGCTCCGCGCTAGCGCCGAACTTCATCGACAATACGTTGCCGCCGGGACGCCCGCAGGGACTCACCGGACCGCTGGCAGCCTCAAAAGGGATACGCGCCGCGATCCCCGACATGGGCTGCGAGATTGAGCAGATGATCGTGGCCGGCGATCGCGTCGTCGCGCACTTGCACTTCCGCGGTCACTTCACCGGACGCTTCAAACAGATCCAAGGGCAAGGGCAGACGATCAATTTCATCGCCACCGACATCTATCGCATCGCTGACGGACGCATTGTTGAGAATTGGCACATCGAGGACAACCTGACTTTGCAGCAGCAGCTCGGATTAATCGCCGAATGATGGAAAACCAAACAGGAAGTAGGCCATGAGCGCGCTCATCGAGGGTCTTCGAAGAACTCACAGTAGTAGCAGCAAAAGGAGAACATGATGACAACGCTTAGCGCCCGTCTGAATACACTTGCTCTGACCGCCCGAGAAGGACGCACGCGGAAACCATTGGACATCCTGGGCGCGGAGGTGTTGGGCCGCCCCAGAGCGTTGCATTTTCGGTGCTAAGAGAGCTGGAGCCTTGAGGAGCGTTTTCGTCGGGTAGGAGAGACGCGGTTAACTATTTTTCGAGGCGCTTGCAGTTTTGAAGCGATACTTGTTGATCTTCAAGGAGGCAATCTTCGATTCTAAGGTTGATCGATGAATCCCCAGCTTTACAGCCGCTCCGGACGGTCCGGACACCCGCCCTCCGCTTTCGCGTAGGGCCGCCTCAATCATCTCTTTCTCCTGGGCAGCAAGCTTTTGAGACAGTTCCAACTGGCTTTTCGGCTCGCTTGCAAGAGGCTGCGGCGAAAGCCAACTCTCATCCACCGAGAAATACTCTGTTTCGCATACAATGACAGAACGCTCGACGACGTTCTGTAATTCGCGAACATTACCTGGCCAGGGATACGATAGAAGAAGGTCCAGAGTTTTCTTATTAATCCCGCGGAAGCTCTTTCCTGCCTTTCTTGCGAAGTGACCGATGAAGTATTCGACCAGCAGGTGAATGTCTTCTCTTCTTTCCCGCAGAGGAGGAATCCCAATCGGAAAAACGTTGAGGCGGTAAAACAGATCGCTGCGAAATGTACCCGCAGCGATGGCAGCCTCCAGGTCGCGATTGGTGGCGGCTACGACCCGCACGTTAACGCGGATAGGCTGATTGCCACCCACACGCTCAAACTCCCGCTCTTGCAGAACACGCAAAAGCGCAATTTGAGTTTCCGCGGGCAGCTCACCGACTTCATCAAGGAAGAGCGTGCCTTCTTCCGCAAGCTCGAACCGACCCAACCGCCGCTGAGTTGCCCCCGTAAAGGCGCCCTTCTCATGACCGAACAACTCCGATGCAATCAATGAAGAGGGAATTGCCGCACAATTCACGCTGACGAAAGCGCGAGAGGACCGCCGAGATCTTTTGTGGATCGCACGGGCGATCAACTCTTTGCCAGTGCCCGTTTCACCTGTGAGTAGAACGGTGGAATCCGTGGGCGCCACCTTGGATACGCGAGAAAGCACTGCTCGCAGCGCGGGAGAAGCACCCACAATCTCCTCAAACATCGAAGAGCGGTCGATCTCTTCGCGCAACGCGATGTTCTCATTGTAGAGCTGGTCCTTTAACGTCTTTATTTGTTCAAACGCAGTCTCCAGAGCTGCTCTCGCTTCGTGCTGCTCGGTCATGTCCCTCGCTGCACCGAGGTATTCGATGATGTCGCCGGATGCGTTAAGAACCGGATGACCAGTCGAGCGAATGTACTTAATTGCCCCGCCTGGAAGAACGATACGGTAATCCACGTCGAAGACGGAGCCTTCGTCTTCCCTTCCAGCAAAAACTGCTCTCCGCACCCTATCTCGATCCTCCGGATGAATGCGCTGGTGAAATGCTTCGTCTGACGGTATACCCTCTTCCGGATCGAAGCCAAACACGCGGTAATGTTCCTGTGACCAGTAGACACTATGTCTGGCGGCCAAGTTCCATGCCCAACTGCCCGTACGGGTCAACCTCTGCGCTTCAGCTAAGCAACCCTCGCTCCGACGCAGGGCGTCGTCCGCGCGCTTGCGCTCGGTGATATCCGTAACCGCTCCCACGAACTCAAAGCAGCCGTTCTCCTTCTGCGAGGGACTGCCCACGACCCGTAGGTATTTGACGGATCCGTCAGGCATCAGCAAGCGATGTTCAAAATCGAACTCCGTCCTCTCGCGTGAAACGCGTTCCATTAGTTGCTGCACAGCCGACCTGTCTTCCGGGTGAGTTCGTTGCACTACCAGTTCAGGCGTAACCTTGGCTGTCGGCTCGTATTCAAATATCCGAAAGGTTTCTCGAGACCAGTAGATCTCCCCGCTGGAAACATCCCAGCCGAAACTGCCTGTGTGGCTCAATTTCTGGGCCTCAGCTAGGTAACCCTCACTCCGCCGAAGGGCCTCAGTCCGTTGCTTAATTTCTCCTAAAGCCTTCTCCAATGCGGCTCTAGCCTGCTCGACCTGGCGATAGGCAGACGCGTTCTCTATTGCGATGGCAATTTGCCCTGCTACCTGGGTAAGAAACTGAATATCACCCTGGCTGAAGGCATTCTCCTCCCGTCTGCCGAGACTCAAAACACCGAGGATGCGATTCCGGCTAACAAGTGGCAGAATGCATCCGGTTTTGAGACCCTCGGGGATGGCCGCTTCATCCTTCAGACCTAACTGGAGTATGTCCAAGGCACTGCCCGTCCAGGGCTTGCCGGTGCGGAAGACAAAACCACTAAGCGATCCCTCTATCGAAGTAAAGAACTCCTCTCGGATGAATCCTTTGCTCTCTGGAAAATCGAGGACGAAGGTTTGCAATCTGCTCAACTCCGAGTCCGGGAAGCAGACGCTCACCAGATCGCAATGCATGACGCGTCGGATGCTTGACGAGATCGCCCGCAAGAGGTCGTGGAGCTGCAAATTTGAGACAACCTGATTGGTGACATCGAGGAGCAACTGCAAGCGGTCTTGCGCTTGTTTGCGCTCGTCAATATCCGTACTCAGGACATACCAGCGGATGATACGGCCCTCCGTGTTTCGCAAGGGGAGAGCGCGAACCTGAAACCAGCGGTACACGCCATCGGCGCGACGGATACGGTGCTGAGTGTCGTAGGGCTGCCCAGTTTCAATTGAACTCGTAAAAGCGGCGATCACGCGAGGGAGGTCGTCCGGATGAACGGCGCCCGAGGTGGACCAATTCTTCAATTGCTCATGGCTCTTGCCGAAATAATCCAGGACTTGCTGATTGACGAATTCGTTTTCGCCTTCCGCCGTCATAGTATTAACGAGCCCGGGAATGCTATCGACGACCAAGCCCAAATTGAGTTCGCGCTCGCGGAGGCCTTCCTCAGCGCGCTTCCAATCTTCAATGTCATGGGCAACACCGTACCAGCGAATTACGCGACCACTGTGATCCCGCAAGGGCTGAGCAGTGGTACGAAACCAGCGATAGATGTTATCGAATCGGCGCACACGTTGGTCTACTTCACACGGCTCACCGGTTTCGATGGAATGCAACCATGCTTTTTGCGTTCTCTCGACATCCTGGGAATGGAGTACTCTAGCCCATCCAAAACCCACCAAGTCCTCCAAACGTTCGGCGGTGTAGTCCAGAATGCGCTGATTTAGGTATTCGAGCTTCCCATCTGGACCCGCGTACCATGCGAACGCGGGAATGCAATCGACGATCAGGCGAAAACTCTCTTTGCTCGCGTGCAGGGCCTCCTGGGCATGTTGTGACGCGTCGAAGTTCAACGCGTCGTCCACCGCCAGCGCCACTTGGTTGGCAACGAGCGAGAGGAAGCTGACTTCCTCCTTGCTATAAGCATCAGCCTCTATGCTGCCCACAGCGAGGCCGCCGAGGCGTCGGTGTACTGTCGTCAAAGGAAGCGCGCATACTGAACGAACCCCGCGGTTCTTGAGCATCTCGGCTACCGCTGGGAATCGAGTCTCCGCGTCTAAGGAGGGAATTATCAAGGGCTCTTGATGCTGGTACACCCACCACGTGAAGGTTTCTTCGGGCGCGAGTTTTGGAACCTGGAGGGGGACGCCCGGCTCGCCGTACGACATGAGACGTACCTCGTGTGCCTTCTCGTCATAGATGCCGACGCCCATGACGTAGAAGCTCACCACCGCGCGCAACTCGCGTGCGAGAATTTTGAACAGTTCCTCCGAAGAGCGGATTGAAATAAGGGTTTGCGAAACGCGGAGGAGCGCTTCGTATCGCTTGGTTACAGCCGTTTCGGACGCTTTTTGGATCGTGCCGCTCATCACCGTCCGGCGTCGCCCACGTAAATGATGTTCAACGTTTGAAGACTCTACGTTCGCTGATCGAATTTCGTAGGCGCGTCAACAAGATACACCCAGGCGGGCGCCGACGTCACCCGGCAGCACGAGGTAGTCCTACCTCATCACTAGCCGTGTGGATCTCTGGCGGGCGCGCCCAAACCGCCGTCTCCGGATCGTTCGCCTCGCGAGATTCGCCACGAACCTTGGCTGAAAGAGTTATTGGAGCGAACATACAGCAGGGCTTCGATGCACTAGCAACGAGGCCTAACCTGCGAGTTATCGTTTCTTGAATCTTTCACGGAAGAGTCTCGAAGCTTCGGACCGCGTCATCTTCCTGACGCGAATACCGTTGCGGCCGCTTTCGGAGAGTGAGTTGCGAACCGGCTTTGGATACTGCGTACGGAATACAAGGTCCCAAATCCCGCTGGTGATCCCGTAACCCTTTTCCATCCCGCGCGGGCTGTGATGATACAAATGGTACCGCTTAAGATGCCGGAAGTAGTGATTGCTAGACTTTCCGAAATGCAGGAAATAGTGGAGCCACTCTTCGCCGACATAGCTTTGCACAACGCCCGCAAGCAGGGCGGGCAGGGTATATACGGGGAACAGAAAACTCAAGGGCGCCGCCACTGCAAAGAGAGGCAAGATATCCCTCAACTCACCACTAATATGCCAGCCGTCAAAAGGTCTCTCATGGTGTTCCCAATGAAGAGGGTCGAGTCGCTCGTGAAGAAAGCGGCGAATGAGGCCTTTGCCGGGAGGAAAGCGCCCGTGGAGGACGTAACGATGAAAGAGATATTCCACCAGGCTCCACACCGGGATGCCTGCTAGATAAGAAACCATCCCGATCCATGGATGCCGACTGCGCAGGCTAAGCAGAGTCACGATCAACGAGTACGTTGTATAGAAAGCCGTCAGCGGATAGAGCCTTCGCCGTGCAATGCGGGATTGTTCGCGTTTGTAGGTCGCGAACGAGCCCTCGCTCGGGCGATAGCCTGTTAAGGCTGGCGCCAATCCTGTGGACACAAAACACCTCCTGAGGAGCGAATCCCACTCCTTGCCGTACTTCGTGTGCTGGATAACGGCTTATTCGAAACTACCGGTCACTCCCTGAAAGCCATTGCGGGCTTGTTTCATGAGCCAGCGCATGACACGCGCCGCGCTGTAGCAGTAGGCGACGTTATAGCCGAGCGTTGAAAAACAGTGCGGCTCGCAGCCTTGCTTCATCTCCGCGAGTTGCTTTAGGTCGAACTTCTGATTTTCAACCGTGCCCCAATCGTATTTCGCGTTGTACATGGGGAAGCACGGGGCGAGAGTTCCATCCGTGCGGATGATCAACCAATTCTGTCCTGCGCGGCAGCCCCAGCGTTCGCCGACACCGCGCATGAAGCCTTTCATGTTCTGCAGCCGGGGAATGGAATCGACCATCTTCCAGCCCTGGCGCTGTTTGTCGATGAGCCAGTCCAGTAGATCGTCGACGACCGGGAAGTCTTGCGGGCGAATGTAGGTGTCGTTCTCATGCAAATGCTTGAAGTGATCTTGCTCCATCATCGGCGCTTCGTTGATGTGGAAGGTGATCGAGATGCCATTGTCGTGCGCGATTTTGGCCAGCTCTTTTACGTCCTCGATGTTTGTGCGGCAGATGTTGGTGTTGAAAAATACCGTATACCCGTAGCGGTACTGGCGTTTTACGAGGTAGTCGAAATACGCGCGAACGTGTTCCAAAGCTTTCGGCAATCCAGGCTTTTCCTTCACGGTATCGACGGCAAAATTGATGGTGGCAATTCCGGCGTCAGCTAAGCGGTCCGTTACTTCCGGCCGCAGAAGCCGTGCATTCGTCGCCAGGTAAACCCAGAAATCTTTTTTTGCTGCGTAGTACACGACCTTGTGGACGAAATCGGGACGCAACAGTGGCTCGCCGCCTGTAGGCGCAAGCACGCGGCAAGGTGTGGAGTGCAACCAGTCGATGGCACGCCGCGCAGTGTCTTCGGTCATGCCTTTCACACGATTGTCATAAGACCAGCAATAGTGGCAATCGAGGTTGCATTTCCATTCGGTGAAGAGGTAGGCGATGATCGGTTGGAAGTCGCCTGGAAGGAGACGTGATTTGAAATACGGGAACATCCAACCGCGCATGGTCTTCATGACCTTGGACGCCGGCCAATGGCGCTTGCCCGTGCGGACCACGGCTTCGTGCGCGGCAAGATCCTGCTCATCGAGATCATGAAACAACTCCGGGTATTGAGGAAACACGGGCGCGGGCAGCGTCTCGGCTTTCCTCAATTCTGGCCGGTGCGGCGACGGATCGTGCGAAGGCTGCTGCAGGAGTTCGTGCAGAGGGACATCGAGCCGGAATGGCTGATTGGGCAAAGTAGGGAACTGCTGCAATTCAGACATACAACTTCCGCTCCTTCTTGACCTTCTAGCTCGCAGTGCCAGATGGCCGACAAACGTGTATTTGCACTTCACCTACGCGCACTTTGATTCTCGATCCTGGCAAAGGGACACAAGAAATCTTAAGGAAGACCACTACGTCCACTATCGCCGCCTGCTCTTCGAAAAGCGGCAGAAGAATTCGCATCAAAACTTGTATCCTTTCTTTACGCTCGGAAATCTAAACTCGTTAGACAAGCGGCTGAGTTTGGCGCGCTCTTTGAGCGCCGAGTGGGTAGATGCCGGCTAGCCTGGCACCTGCGAAATTGTTTTAGCGTTTTAGTCTTTCAGACGCAATGCTTACGCGCCGTTCAACATCATCTCCAGAGCCGCCAGTGGACATACGCGATTGCCACAGCTTCAAGCGCCAGGAAGGATGCGGTAAGCATACCGAGTGTGCGGACATGAGGAATCGCAGTTTTGCCCTCGTCACCGGCGCTTCCCAAGGACTCGGGAGAGTCTTTGCACATGCACTGGCAGCGCGCAAACAGAATGTGATTCTCGTTGCCAGATCGAGAGACAAGCTGGAGAGCCTGGCCAATGAGTTGCAGCGGTCCGAGTCAGTTTTCGCCGAAGTACTCGAATTTGACCTTGCTTCTCCTTCTGCAGGCGAGCGCCTCGCTCAGAGACTGCGAGATCGGAAACTTCAAGTAAACCTGCTTGTGAACAATGCTGGCTTCGGCGTCCGCGGAGAGTTCCTGAACCTACCCCTGTGGCGGCAGATGGAAATGCTGAGCCTGAATAACGCTGCCGTCGTCGAACTCACGTATTCACTCTTACCCTCGATGATGCAACATCCTCAAGCGGGAATCATCAACGTGTCATCTACGGCGGGTTTTCAGCCGATTCCCTACGCGAGCCTCTATGCAGCGACGAAATCCTTTCTAACAAGTTTTTCGTTGGGGCTTCAGGAAGAACTTCGTTCGAGCAGAGTGAGTGTGGTCACGCTCTGCCCCGGCCGGATTCTTGCCAACGGCCACAGCGGGGAAGCGAAAAACGGCCATCGAAAGTTTGGCTTCATTTACCAATCGCCCGAGGATGTCGTGCGAGACGCCTTGGAATCGTTGGCGAACGGCGGGGGACTTGTGATCCCCGGTTTTGTAAATAAACTTAGTGTTTTCGCCCAGCGTTTCATTCCACGCCGCGCCGTGCCAACACTCGTCGCCAGAATGTCGCGGCAATGACCCTGCTTGCTTCTCGGAAAATTGAAAGGACCTGTTGACGAGACCCGAGAGTACTTCCGACTCCTCGTGGCGTGCGCAAATGTCGTGTTCTCTATGAGATGATTTGCCTCTAGCAATCCGCTCGTAGGCTCGCACGCAGCAATTCAAATTGTGAGCTCGTTGATTTCTTGTGTCGTTCTGCTTTTCCCAAGCATCAGACGCTTTACGAAGAAAGGAGCCAGGTTATTCCATAACGCAGTCCCGGCGGAGTTGTACTTCGTTCCGATGGGAACGCAGAAGTTCCGCTCGCAAAGGCCCTGAAAGGGAATTGGTTGAATGTGCCATTTAGAACTGGATAGGGCGCGGCAAGCCCCCAAACAAATGCTCAGCGTTTTGCTGGCTTTTGCCCTGAGCGTTGCCATAGGTGCGGCGCGCACGCGGACAACGCAGGGAAAACTACCGCAATCCTCGGGCGGAACGATCCAGGGCATTGTGACGGTACTCGGCCAGCAGGCAGAACCAAGTGCCCTCGAAGGCATCCGCGTGGAGCTGGGGGAAAGCTCTCAGGATTCTCAGCTTCTTACGACCCTCACGGACGCCGCGGGACATTACGAATTTACGCAGTTGCCCGTTGGCACCTATACCCTTCGTGTGAACCAACAAGGCTTCAAGCCGCTTGCTGAAACGATTTCGCTAAACTCGAATCAGAGCTCAGTGGTCGACATTGCCCTCGCTCTCGATACGGTAGTAGAAAAAGTGGAAGTCAAGGAACAGGCCGCGAACGTTTCGACAGAAAATTCTTCTCCGGCTTCAACCATCAATAACGCGCAGTTGGAAACATTACCGCTGGCGCAGCAGAAGTTCCGGGATGCGCTGCCCCTTGTCCCGGGTGTCATTCGCACCTTGGACGGAAAACTGAGTGTCAGAGGCACTTCCGAGAATCAGGGATTGTTGCTGGTGGATTCGGCAAAAACGGTCGATCCCGTGACGGGATCGTTCTCGATCCCGGTGCCTATCGACGCGATTCAAACGGTCAATGTCGACAAGACTCCCTTTAGCGCTGAGAACGGGGGTTTCTCCGGGGGGCTGACCGCTATTGAAACCACGCCGCCTCCGAGCGACTGGTTCTACAAAGTGAAAGATTTCAACGTCAGCCTACGCGGCAAGAACGGTCACTTCGTGGGCATCTCGCAGGCGACACCGCGGGTCTCGTTTGGGGGTCCCATCGACGAAGGCAGAGTGAACTTTTCTGAAGTGTTCGAGTACGACGTCAGAAGAAACCCGGTGCGTGGCCTAGCCTGGCCCAGGAACGAAATCAAATCTCAAGGTTTCAATTCGTTTACTCGCGTTCAGGCCATCCTGTCTCCGCAACACGTGTTCAATGCAGACGTTAATGCCTTTCCGATGCGCACCCAGTTCGCCAATATCACCGCGCTCGTGCCGCAGACCGCGTCCTCGGATTACGACCAGAAAGGTGTCTCGGCAGGAATCTCAGACCTTCACAGCTTTCGCTCAGGAGCATTGCTCAGGATCGCATTGCGCTATACGCGGTTTGAAAGCAATGCCCACGGTCAGGGACCGGCGGACATGCTGGTGAATCCCGAAGGCTGGGACGGCAATTACTTTAACTCCTGGAACAGGGCTGCCAATCAGTTTGAAGCATACCCAACATTTCAGTTTGCTCCCAAAAAGTGGTGTGGCCGGCATGAGCTGAAAATTGGCGCCGATGTGACGCATCGGTCTTATGGCGGCAATAGCCTGTCGCACCCCATTCAACTGTTGAGGCAAGACCGGACGCTTGCGGAGGAGATCAGTTTCACGAGCAACGGACCGCAAAACGCTTCGGCCACGGATGTGGAAGAGTTCATCCAGGACCGGTGGATGGTGAACGACCATCTATCGATCGACGTGGGAGGGCGGCTGACTAGCGAAACCGTGGGGCGGACTGCGGCCTTCGGACCGCGTGTTGGCTTCGCCTATTCGCCGAGAAGAGACCAGAAAACCGTCATTCGCGCCGGAGCAGGACTGTTTTATGACCGCGTTTCTTTGCTGGAAGCAGATTTCGTTCACAATCCTCAGCGGACCCTGAGCCTTTTTGACGAAACGGGCCAACTCATCGGATCGCCTGCTCCTTATCTCAACGCCTTCGTCGGAAATGGCGCCGGCGCGCTTCCATCACGAGTGCGGTTGGAGCCCGACTCCAGTCCGCGCAGTTTCGTCAGCAATATCGAAGTTGACCGCCAATTGTGGGCTAACGCGGTCCTTCGAGTTAGCTATATCTACAGCCAGACTCGCGACCTGTTCGTGGTGAATCCCATTCCGGGCGTGTTCGGAACTGCTGGCCTGCTGGGCCTCTTCCCTACAGGCCAAGCGAACTATCACGAGTTCGAGGCCACGCTGCATTTTCAACCTATTCATCACGCTGACCTGAATGTCTCGTACATTTGGAGCCGGGCGCGCGGTGACCTGAATACCGTGTCCAACATTTTCCTTCCATTCGAGCAACCCGTGATTCGCCCGAATGTTTCCGGCATCCTGCCTTCGGATGTGCCCCATCGCGTGGTCAGCTGGGGAGTGTTTCACCTCCCATGGTCGCTGACGGTAAGTCCAGTTGTTGACGTCCACACAGGCTTTCCCTATTCCAACGTCGATGTGCTTCAGAATTACGCCGGGGTGCCGAATGGCCCGCGCTTCCCGACTTTCTTTTCCCTCGATGTGCAAGCTTATCGAGATTTTCATCTGCACCTACCCTTCATGGAGCGTGGGACCCGCCACAAGGTTCGCGTCGGCCTGTACTCCATCAATCTCACGAACCACGGCAATTTTCATGACGTGTACAGCAACGAAGCTTCGCCATTCTTTGGCAGGTTCACTGGTTTCCAGCGCCGCGTGGATGGCTTCATTCTCAGCTTCGGGAACTGAATAGATGGCACACAAAGACTGAAGTGAACATATGGTGAGAGGAGGACTCAGGGGTTATGACAGGGCACGGTAGACGAATCGAGGGATTGGTCGCGATCGCTCTTATCTTGGGAGCAGGTTCAGCAGCATCGGTTGCGGTCAGCCAGGCCTTCGCGGGCCAGACAACGCAGCAGATGGCTCTCTCGAGTTACAGTGCTCCAGCTAGTCCGACGGGCGACGAGGTCATCGCAAAAATGCTTGAGCGCAACCGGTTGCGAAACGAGCAGTTGCAGCGGTACTCGGCAGTTCGGACCTATGAGATCACAAACGCGGAGGGGAAATTGGCTGCGCAGGCGATGGTCCGGGTGGAGTATTGGGCGCCTGACAAGAAAACGTTCAGCAACATCTTCGAAAAAGGATCGGGGATCGTGCGTCACCTGGTGTTTGATCGCCTGATCCAGAGCGAAACCGAGACATCTTCCGGTCAGGAGCATCGCAACAGTGCGATCACGACCGCGAACTATACGTTCTCACTGTCCGGTGAAGAGGACGTCGGCCCGTATCATTGCTTTGTCGTCGAGGCCACCCCGAAGCGCAAGGAGAAGTATCTGTTCGAGGGGAAAATATGGATCGATGCCGAAGATTTCGCGGTAGTGAAAATCGCCGGCCACCCTGCCAAAAAGCCGTCCTTCTGGATTAATCGAGCCGAGTTTGTCCGACAGTACCAAAGGATTGCCGGCTTTTGGCTGCCTTTCCGTGACGAGACGTCCGTTGAAGTAAAGATGTATGGGAAAAAGGTCTTCACCATTGACCATCAACAGTACGTGATCAATGCTGATAGCTCTCTTCCGGGCTGTAGCGGGGACATAGGGGGAACATGCTAGTCGCACCATCCGCGACGTTGCGTCAGTAACCTATGACGACGATCCAAAACACTTTGTTTCCTGTGGACTTCTCGCCGTCCCGCGCCTCGACGTCTACCGCTATGTGAAGCGCTCTCAGAACATCGTCCCCAAGAACTTTACGGCAAGATTCAAGCGGGCGAAGCCGCAATCAACGTGTGTCTCCGATGGCAGGCCCGCTATATCGCGCCGCCCTGTTCCCAACCGTCTTGGCCCTCACCGTGGCTATGCTCTCCGACCAGCAGACAGACGGAACGGCACGTGGGAGGACAGGCAAGAATGCCTATCCCACTAGGCGCACCGGCGCGTGGGGTATACTTTCGCGAGGATGGTTACTTCGGCGGGCGAAGACGCGCGATTCCAATGGGCAAGCGATCAATCGCTGCTGGTTTACTTCGGTCAAAAGATTACACTCCAGGCCCATCAGCAGGTCAGGAAGTTGCTGCGGCTGCTCGAGTTGGAGCCCGTTGCAGGCATCCGCAATCTTCATCCTGCGTACCGCTCGTTGCTGGTCAAGTTTAATGGACTGCGGTTGCGACACGACGAAGTGGAAGCGATTCTCCGGCGGTATCTCGAGCGGCTTGAAGGGATAAAACTGCCTCGGCCGCGGCGGGTGGAAATCCCGGTGTGCTATGGCGGAGAGTTCGGTCCGGATTTGGCTGAGGTGTGCGCTATCCATGGACTGACGCCCGCGCAAGTCGTCGAGCTGCATGCTTCGACTGAGTATCTTGTTTATTTCTTAGGGTTCGTGCCGGGGTTCGCGTATCTGGGCGAATTGCCGGAAGCGCTGGTGACTCCGCGGCTTGTGGTGCCGCGGCGAAGGGTGCCGGCGGGCAGCGTGGGGATTGCGGGTAATCAAACCGGCGTGTACCCGTTCGCCACTCCCGGTGGGTGGAGATTGATCGGGCGGACGCCTGTTGCGATGTTCAGAGTCGAGCGGGAGGGTTTCAGCCTGCTGGCAATCGGAGATCGCATGCGCTTTGCGCCGATTTCGGCGGAACGATTTGGGGAGCTGGAGAAAGAATGGGCGTGATTCAGGTGCAGGAGCCGGGGCTTTTCACGACGGTGCAGGATTTGGGGCGAGAAGGATTCGGGGCGATGGGCGTTTCCGCTTCCGGAGCGGCGGATGCAGTTTCGTTGCGGTTAGGAAATCGATTGGTCGGCAACGATGAGGGAGCGGCTGGGCTGGAGATGACGCTTCTCGGTGGGATGTTTATTTTTCCGGAAGGTGCGTTGCTGGCACTGACGGGATCCGATTTTGGCGCGAAGCTGGATGGGAAACCGGTTGAACTGCGGAGTTCATTTGAGGCGAAGCCGGGGCAGACGCTGCGGCTGGGGCCGACGCGCACGGGAGCGCGGTGTTATTTGTGTGTTCAGGGCGGGATTGCGGTAGAACTTTTTTTGGGCAGCGCGTCAACGCATGTCTTGAGCGGGCTTGGCGGGCATGAAGGGCGCGCGTTGCGAAAAGGAGATGCGCTAAAGATTGGGGCGCAGAGCGGGGCAATTCACGGGCGCAGGCTGACGGCGCGGGCACTCAAGGAGTTGCAGCCTCGAAAAGTGTTGCGTGTTACGGAGGGTCCGCAGAATGATTGGTTTCCGGAGTCGGCGCGGCGATTGTTTTATGAGAGCAGGTATCGTGTAGCGGAGGAGTCCAATCGCATGGGGATTCGATTGGAGGGCGCGATCGTTCCGGTGCCTTCGGGTGGGGAGATGATTTCCGAGGGCGTCTCGCTTGGCGCGATTCAAGTGCCGGAGGGAGGCAAGCCCATAATTCTTTCTGTTGAGCAGCAAACGACTGGGGGCTATCCGAAGATTGCCAATGTGATTTCCGCGGATTTCCATAGCTTGGGGCAGCTGCGCCCGCGGGATGAGATTCGATTCGAACGGGTCGACTGGGAAACGGCGCGAGACCTGTTGAGAAAGCAGGAGGAACTGCTGGCGTCGGAGGATTTGATTTCGGAATGAAAAGCGGCAGCTTAAGAATCGATTTGAATTGTGATATGGGTGAGCTGCCGGAGGCGATTGCGGACGGCACGCAGGAAGCGTTGATGCGTTCGATCACGTCAGTCAACATCGCTTGCGGCGGACACGCAGGCGACGAACAGACCATGAAGACAACGATCGAACAGGCGCTTCGCTGGAAGCTGGCGATCGGGGCGCATCCGGGCTACGCCGATCGCGCGAATTTCGGGCGGCTGGAGTTGGATGTACCGCCGAAAGAGATTGCGGTTTCTGTGTTCGAACAGGTTCGCGCACTTGCGCAAATTGCGGCTGGCTACGGTGCGCGCCTAGTTCATGTCAAGCCGCACGGCGCGCTTTACAATCAAGCGGTGGGGAATCGCGAGCTTGCCCAAGCGATTGCAAAAGGCGTCGCGCAATGGAACCGCGATGTTGTGCTGGTGGGCCTGGCGGGGTCCCCGATGCTGGATGTGTTTCGGGAAGCCGGATTCGCAGTTGCGGCCGAAGCGTTCGCCGACCGGCGGTATCAGCCGGATGGAACGTTGCGCTCGCGCAAGTTTGAGGATGCGCTGATTGGCAATCCCGAGGAAGCAGCGTGGCAAGCGCTAAGCATCGCCGAGCGAGGGGTAGTGATTGCGAGCGACGGGAGCGAAGTCTCCATTGATGCGCAGACGCTCTGCATTCACGGCGATACCCCGGGCGCGCCAAAGATCGCCGCGACGGTAGCCCGCACTCTTAGCGAGGCAGGCATTGCTGTGCGCACTGTCTCCGGCAGCCATGGCGTGAACGGTTTGAAATGAGGAAAGGCTGATTCCAGCGAACGCTAAGGTGCTTTTGTCTGCGTCGAAGACGTGCCTTGCAGGAGATCTGCGCGTCGTTTCTGCGCATTTTTGGTTTCCCGTTTCAACCTCGCCTTTGCTTCAGACCTCCGCAGTTCTGAGAGTTGATGCTCCAACCTGGGCTTCCACTTAGGATTTCGCTTCAAAAAGAGATTGAGGTGCCACGCAGAAGCATTGATCTCTCTGAGGAATTTCTGCGCTTTTGGCGACGCTGAATCTTGCTCGAGTGCGGTAAGCTGTTCCTTATAAGTTGTATCGACCCTTTCCCGCTCTTTGCGTGCCCACTCTGGATGGGTCAGGCGCGCTTCTTGGTTGCGCTTTACATATTTCTGGAGAGACATGACACCCCACTTACGGAGCTTCTTTCTCGGATCGACCTTCTTGAGCTGAGTGGAAGTGACTTCCTCGGGGGAATTGAGAATAGATTCGGTGTCGGGTAGCCGTTCAAGTGCGTGCAACGCTTCGGCTGCCCGATGGCGATGGATCTGATTCATCATGGCTTTCTTCTTCGGCCAGTTTTTCCGGAAGGCATGGCGAGACTCACCTGCCGAGACATAATGGTCTCGCTTGTAAGCGAGTTCCTTCTTCTCCCGGGGAGTTCTCCGCTTCTTCATTGGGATAACGTAACACCGTTCAATGCTCGAAAGAAGAAGGCGAGCAACTGGGGTTGTCCGCCGGATCAGCCGAAGGCGCGCTGAAATAGGACACAGCAAGAAAAAAGCGGGCAGCCGAAGCTGCCCGCAGGGGAAGGAAGTGCCGCGGAGGCGGCAAGAGCTATTCGAATTTTTCGGTGAGGACGGGGAATTGGAGCTTGGCCTTGGCGAGCGACTTTACGACGGTGGCCTCGGCGTTTTCCGCGGTGGTGTTGCGTGATGTAGCCATTTCGCTGACGAGGAGGTACTTCGCGCGTTCGAGCATTTTCTTTTCGCGGAAGGAGAGAGGCTTGCTGCGGCTGAGGGAAACGAGACTCTTGAGGACGACGGCGACTTCGAGGAGGGCCCCGGTGCGCATGCGCTCGGAGTTCTCTTTGAAGCGGTGCTTCCAGT
>WNFS01003178.1_pt1 | contig 21342 bp, 18 predicted proteins | sample 5400141 | NCBI WGS metagenome assembly WNFS01 (sample SAMN13153358, study PRJNA577476) | soil metagenome | isolation source: 60 cm saprolite under Madrone tree | place: USA:California | collected 2016-06-14
GGATTCGAGCCGAATTGACGCTGGAAATATTCGTAACTGATGATCGCTATGAGCGGCAAGCGCTGAGGGGGCGTTGCCGATTGGGTTCCTGGCGCAGGCGGGGGCGGTTGCGGTTGTCCATCATCGTCGATGAAATCGCGACCGAACAGGATCCTCGCGCCCACAAGCCGGAAGTAGTTCGTCGTCACGAAGCCCATGTGGACTTGTTCCGGCATGCCGTCTTCGCCGGTCAACGTGAAGGGAAACGTGAAGACGCCAGCAAGGCCCTGGAATTCGTTTTTAGTGGCTTCGCGCAAATCGATAAAGTTCGCGTTGGAAAAGGGAAAGTCCTTAACGCCGCGATTGCGCATGTCGGTGGGAATGATGACGAGCTGATCGGGATCCTTGTAAGGGAGCGGACGCATGAGGACGGCATTTGTGACGCTGAAGATGGCGGTGCTTGCGCCAACGCCCAACGCGATGGTTAGTGCGGCGGTGAGCGCGAAGACGGGACTCTTTCGCAGTGTTCGACCGGCAAAGGTCAGATCGTGTAACGACATCGTCGCACCTCACTCGCGGCGTAATGCGGCGTTAAGAATACTATTTTGGCCGCCCTCTGAGGGTAGAATCACGGGCTATGGTTGATCGGAAAAGAGCGCGAGAGTTGGCGGCGGAGTTCCTTCGAAAGGGCGATCCAACGGGATGGTTTGAAGTGCTCTACAAGGAGGGAGAAGGGGGCAAGAGCGTTGTGCCGTGGGCGGACCGCGGGGCAAATTCTGGTCTCATTGAGTTTTGGGGAGCGCGCCCGCAAGCGACAGACGGGAAGAAGGCCCTAGTGATTGCGTGCGGGCTGGGCGACGACGCAGAGCAATTGGCGGATTGGGGATTCGAAACGACGGCATTTGATATTTCGGAGACAGCCATTCGAATGGCGCAGAAGCGATTTCCAAAGAGCGGAGTGAAATACAGAGTGGCAGATTTGTTTCAGCCGCCGGCGGAATGGGAACGGAAGTTTGATTTTGTTTTCGAGGCCAATACGGTGCAGGCGCTGCCTGCCAAGATTCGCGTGCAGGCGATTCACGAAATCGCGGGGTTTGTGCGGCCGGGAGGGAAACTGCTGGCGATCGTCAGGGGGCGGGAGGCGGACGAGCCGGAAGGGGCGTTGCCGTGGCCGCTGACGCGCGCGGAGATGAATGAGTTTGTCCGCGCCGGGCTCACGGAGGAAAGCTTCGAGGAATACTTTGACAACGAAGACCCACCCGCGCGAAGATTCCGAGGCCTGTACACGCAGCCATAAAGAACGAAACGCCCGTTGAAAGAAATCAGGAGGAGTCTTGCGCCATAAAATAAAGCACAAAATTGATAGGCAGCATACGACGAGACCGGTGCAGAGTATTTCGCGCCGGCATATTGCAACATTTGTTGCGCTTACTGTGGCGGTTGCGCTGATCGGGATGTTCCCCGCGCATGCGCTAGCGCAAGCCGCAAAAATCGATAACGATCTTGCAGGTACCTGGAAAGGCGAACTGGGCGCAGACGCAGCGAAGCTCCATATTATTTTGACCATTACGAAGGCTGCGGACGGCGCGTTCTCCGGCCAACTCAATAGCGTGGATCAGGGCGCCGTGATCCCGATACAAAACATAACGCTGAAGGGCGACGCGGTGCGCTTCGAAGTGAAGGATGTAGGCGGCGTATACGAAGGAACGCTGAACGCCGCGCGAACGGAGTTCATGGGAACGTGGACGCAAAGCGGCGCGCCCGGCCAGCCGATCACGTTCACACGCGGCACGGAAGACTCGAACGCGAAGGGCAATCCCGCGCAAAAACCGGCAGACGGGCCAAAAGAAAAGCCCATTTCCACCTTCGTCGATGTAGTTGTGCCCATTGCCCCGACGGCCTTCAAAGCCGACGGAAAGTGGCACGTCGTCTATGAATTGCATTTGAACAACATGGACCGTTGGGACTACAAGATTACGAAAGTAGAAGCCATTTCAGGAGATCCATCCGCACGATCGCTCGTGGCGTACTCGGGCGCCGATTTGGACGGGGCTATGGCTCGGCCGGGCCAGCCTGGCGCAACGGAAAAATCAAAACTCGCCGGCGGAACAATGGCGGTCGTTTATATGTGGGCGACGGTGGATTCGGAGAACGCGGTGCCCGCCGCGGTCCGCCAACGCCTCAGCGTGATGATCGGAACCTACCCCGAAGAACTGACAGTTGAAACGGCGGCGATTCCCGTGGGGCGCGGACCAGTCGCCATCAGCTCGCCCCTTCGCGGAAGTCATTGGTTGGCCGGCAACGGACCGTCACTCACCTCGGGCCATCGACGTGCCCTGATTCCGATTGATGGGCACGCGGCGATTGCCCAGCGATTCGCGATTGATTGGGTGCGGATCCGCGACGAAGGGAAAACGTACCAAGGCGATGAGAAGGACAACAAAAACTATTACGCTTACGGCAGCGATGCGCTCGCCGTGGCCGACGGAGTCGTCACGGAAGTGAAGGACGGCATCCCGGAGAATATTCCGGGCCGAGATTCGCGCGCCGTGCCTATCACGCTCGAAACAGTAGGTGGCAATCACGTGATTCTGGATATCGGCGGCGGCCATTTTGCATTTTATGCGCATCTTCAACCGGGCTCGCTCCGGGTAAAGCTTGGAGACAGAGTCCGCCGCGGACAAGTGGTCGGGCTAGTAGGAAATTCGGGAAATTCCACGGAGCCGCACCTGCATTTCCACATCGAGAATGCAAGTTCGCCATTGGGTGCCGAAGGCTTACCCTATTCGCTTGCGTCTTTTGAAGTAGTGGGACACGGCTGGACATGGAAGCCCGCAGATGCAACAGGGCCTGGTGAAGTACACAAGAACGAAATTCCCATGGAAAACGAGGTCATTAATTTTTCAACGACTCCGTAGCAAAATAAATGCCTCGAGCCACGGGACAGTTCGTCTCATAGCTCGAGGCCGGCCCAAGAGAAATTACTTCGCTGTCTCCTTCTTGTGCAGCGTCGAGCAGGCGGTTAGCGCGGTGTTGGGGTCGACGGCGCTGTCGCCGGCTTCAATGAGGCGGATGACGCCCTCTTTGTCGATGACGATGTTGGCACGCAGAGCCCACTTGTAGGTTTCGTTTTGGACGTCGTAGCCCTTCAGGATGCCGTAGGACGTCAGCATCTTGTGGTTCATGTCGCTGAGAAGCGGGAAATTGATGTTGATTTGTTTGGCGAACGCGGCATTGGCTGCGGGGCTATCCATGCTAATGCCGAAAACTGCTGTATCCGAGGTGTCGATCTTACCCGAGGCGATTCCAGCCTGGACCGCCTGAAGTTGTTTCGTTCAACCACCGGTAAAGGCCAGGACGTAGACGGCGAGAAAGACGTTCTTCTTGCCGCGAAAGTCGCTGAGCTTTACGTTTTTCCATTCGTCGCTGAGAAGCGTGAAGTCTGGCGCGGTGTCGCCGACTTTTAGCGACATCTTTGCCATTTCCGGTTTTTGCACCTCTTGCGCCCGGGGCGCTGCCAAGGGCGTTGCGGCTAGCAAAACCAATAGAGCTAAGGCACGTTTCATTCGCACTCTCCTGTTTTAGGCCAGTTTCTGGATCAGCTAGCAGATACACACTATCAAGGGTGAAGACTGGTGAATACTCAAAAATATTCCCGGAGTGATGAAGTGGGTGGGCAGGAGAGCGTTTGTCGCGGGAAGAGGGGGAACTTCGCGAGTGCGCGGTTCGTATGTAGGATGGACGGGCGAGAACGCGAGTGTAACAATCGCGGTGGTGTGTCGTCCTAAGGATTAAGACGGGTCGGCAGGAGGGTGAAATGAGGAAATTTGCGATTGGCTGGTGGGAGAGGCTTCGAACGAAGGGCGGCCGGTCGGCGTTGTTTGGCGTGGCTCTGTGCGGAGTGTTGAGTTTGGTGGTGATTGGAGCGGCGGGGCAGGAAAAGGACAAGAGCGGCGTGAATGTGACGGTAACAGGGAAAGACGGGAGCGATGTAGGAGGCCTGGTGATTAGTGCACAGGCTACGGCAAAAGAGGCCGGGTTGCCGCTATACCCTGGTGCGCGGCCGCACAAGGACGAGAAGGACGATTCATCCGCAGCGAAGTTGGGACTGTGGGGAAGCTCGTTTGGATTCAAGCTGGTGGCCTTGAAGATGGAGTCGAACGATCCCCAGGAAAAAGTGGCGGCGTTTTATCAGAAGGCTCTCGCGAAGTACGGAACGGTCCTGAATTGCAGCGACAGCTCGAAGGCGCAAACCGACAAAGATAAGAACGAGTCCTCCAAGAAATTGACTTGCGGAGACGACCATCCGGACCCGCGGGGCTTGCTGTTCAAGGTTGGTTCGAAAGAGAAACAACGCATCGTTAGCGTGACGCCAAATGGTTCGGGTTGCGTTTTTCACATCGTTTACCTTGAGGCGCGCAGCGAGGAGAAGACTCCGGCCTGATCTGGTGCAGAGGTGAGATGGGAGTGCGCTTGCGCAAAGGATGGTTGGCGGCGGGTCTCGGAGTCATGTCGCTGGGCGCCAGGCTTGGCGTGATATCTGGGCGGAGCCAGGAGCCGATACGGGTCAAGGTAAATTTAGTGAGCGTGGCGTTTGTGGCGCGGGATGGGCGCGGCGCTCTGGTGAACAATCTCACCCAGGACGACGTCGACGTTGTCGAAGATGCCGTACCGCAGAAAATCGCGTTCTTTTCGCGCAGCGCGGATGTGCCCCTGACCCTGGGCGTTGTCGTGGACGCTAGCGGAAGCCAGGATCATTTTTCCAAACAGCACAAAAACGATCTAGAAGTATTTTTCAAGGATGTTTTGGGTCCTAAAGACCGCGTGTTTTTGGTGGGTTTTGGAAACCATATCCGCCTAGTGAGCGATTTTTCGCAGTCGGGTGGGGATTTGCTGGAAGAATGGAAGAAATATCAGAAGGATTCCGGGAAATTTCAAGAGCTGGGGCCGAAGGAATCGCGCGATTTGGGAACAGCGTTTTATGATTCGATTTTTTATTCGGTGACGGAAAAATTGGCCCGGGAGAATGGGCGGCGGGCCATTTTGCTTTTTAGCGACGGCGAAGACAATTCCAGCTCGCACAACATGATGACGGCCATCGAGACCGCGCAGAGCGAAAACGTGGTTGTCTACGCCATCCGGTACACCGACAAAGAACACGGAAAGCTTACGGCCCGCAACAAATACGGCATCAGCGTAATGGACCGCGTCGCGCGCGAAACAGGCGGAGCGCACATCGAAGCCGAGACCACGGACGCCCACGTCTATTTCCGCCAGATTGCGGAGGAGTTGAGGACTTCCTACGAGCTAGGCTACTACCCAACGGACCCGTTGAAGGATGATAGCTTTCGGAAAATCGTAATCAAGCCCAAGCGCGAGGGAGTCAGAGTGCGGGCTAAGACCGGTTATTTTTCTCGGTAGGACAAAACGGCGACCATCGGGAGTCAATTTACCTTTTCGCTTGAGACTGCCGAGACTGAGGTCGGTGCCACCTTCGAGCAGAAGATGGCCTTACCTTAGATAGCCCCAGTTGTGGAGTTTGTCGGAGTCTTCGACCCAGCGGTCGCCGATGTCTGTGCGGTAGTACATGTTGGCGATCATGATGTTTTTGATGCGGGAGTAGGCCTGCGCTTTGGCTTGCAGCATGGTTTGGCCGGTGCCGATGACGACGAGGACGACTCCGCTTGTGCCAGCAATGAGCCATTGGCCTTTGACTTCTTTTACGTCTTCAATGTGGATGCCGTCGTAGTTGGGTTTTTTGAGAACGATGGCGCCGTTCTTCGAGAAGGACTCGAACGTCGGCTCGTCATCGAAGGGAAATGGCGGGACGACGATGCGAACGCCGATTTGGAAGCCGCTGCGGGTACGCCACTTGGGATCGGCGCCGGTGGCAAGTTCCCAGAAAAGATCGCTGATGGGCGTGAGCATGCCCTCCTGCTGAATGCTGATGGTTGGATAGCCGAAGCGGCTGGTGAATTCGAGCGGATAGATACCGTTGTTGTTAACGATGCAGTTTAGATCGATGTAGCCGACGTAACCTTCTTCCGCGAGCTTGGGCTCCATTTTGAGGAGCGTTTGATTGAAAAGGCGGTTGGGGTCGCTCCAGAACATGGAGGTGCCCATTTCGCCGGTGGGCGGGCCGATGTTGCCGGGGAAAAGTTTTTTGTGCTCGAAATTAATGTTGACGGGGCTGATGAATTTTTTGCCGTTGAAGAAGGCGCCGACGGCGACTTCGACGCCGGTGACGCGGCGCTGGAGTTGGAAGACTTTGATTTCCTCGGAGAAAGCGCGCTTGTAAGCTTCGAGCATGCGGATGACGTCGTCCCCGTCTTCTTCTTCACCGACAAAGAGGCGGCGCTTGACGTTTTGGGCTTCGCCGCTTGGTTTGATGACATAGCGGTCGGGATTTTTCATGACGAATTCGATGGCGGGATCGAAGGAGTCGAAATCCTGGTAGGGGATGATATTGACGCCGGCTTTTTTTAGCTCTTCCTGGCCGAACGAGCGATCGTCTTCGAGGCGATCGGTATATTCGGTGCCGCCGATGACGGGCTTGCCGGTGGCGCGCAGAGCTTTGGCTTTGGCGCCCTGTGAGGCCGGAGAGGGAGACAAAGAGAAATTTGCGCTTATCCATTTATGTTGGTGGGCGGGCGGCCGCGGCTCCTCGGAAGCGTGAACGACGTATAGTAGCCATGATGAGGAGGGACATTGTTACACTTTGTTGAAAATTATTGAAGGGCGGGAGGTGTTTGAGGCAACCCGCGGAGATGAAACTGTGCATCACAGAGGGTGGGGTAGGGTGGACGCGACCTGCCCGGAAGGGCAAAGTTCTTGCTCCACCCGGCCTTTGGTTCAGGGTATACTTGGTTGTTCCCGCCGGTCGAAGGGCGGGACATTCCAAGAAACCAGTGGGGTTAGTCGAGGATTGCGGCGAAGAACCCGAGATTCGCGAGAGAGGTGAAGTTTGGGCAGAACTGTGAGTTGTGCGACCTCAAAGTCGTATTTAACCAGGAAGGGTCTAGCGCTCTGTGTTTTTGCGGCGCTATTTTTGCTGGGGGCGACGACAAGCGACGCGCAGATTACCCAGATCCTCCACAAGAAGAAGAAGGTTAACAAGTCGACGGGCGTGGACAACAACGCGCAGCCGGACAAGATTCTGTACGACAAGGCGATGGATGACATCAAGCATGGGCGGCAGGAAGTCGGCCGGCTGAACATGCAGACGCTCATCAATACGTATCCAGATAGCGAGTACTTGGCAAAGGCGAAGCTGGCGATTGCAGACTCGTATTACAAAGAGGGCGGGACGTCGAACCTGGCGCTGGCGATCTCTGGATATAAGGACTTTGGAGTGTTCTTCCCGTTCCTTCCTGAAGCGACGTACGCGCAGATGCAGGTAGCGATGGCGCACTACCGACAGATGGACAAGCCGGATCGAGACAGAAGCCACGCCATAGCCGCGGAGGAAGAGTTCCAGACTTTTCTGCAAAAATATCCGAACGACCCGCTGGCACCGCAGGCGCAGCAGCACCTGAGGGAGGTACAGGAGGTGTTGGCGGAGGGCGAATACCGGATTGGCTACTATTATTATGTAAAGGGCGACAAGCGGGCAGCGGCGGCCAGGCTGCTGGCGGTGACGAACAGGTATCCGCTTTACAGCAGATCCGATCGGGCGTTGTGGATGATGGGCGACATACTAGAGCAGAGCGAGCACAAAGAGGTGGCGGCGCTGTATTACGGAAGAATTGTGAAGAACTATCCGCTGTCCAGCATGGTGCCAGGTGCCAAGGACAAGCTGAAGGCGGTTGGGGCACCGGTGCCGCAACCCGATCCTAACTCGCTAGCTTGGATGACGGCGGAACAGAATGCACCGAGGCCGCACACGAGCCTGGTTAAGAAGCCGCTGGCCTTGATCTCGAACGGACCAAAGGGAGAATTGATGGTGGCTGCGAGGAACGGACCGCCAAACTTGCAGCCGCAATCCGACACCATTTCCCCTGGGGACATCCTGAAGCCGGGAGGGCAGAACAAGATTGGGGTGGGTACGGGACTCGTAGCGACGATAACGCCGGGAGGCCCCGGGACGGGTGAAACAACTGGCGCAACGGAGAATGTAGCTCCGGCGGCGGGTGAAGGCGCTACGAGCGACGGTGCGGCCAGTGCACCAGCAACGAGTGAGCCGCCTAAGGATGCAGGCACACCGCCAGCAGCGCCTAGCGGTACCACGAGTGATAATGCGACGAAGGCTCCTGCCGCAGCCGAGAGCGCAACGGAAACACCTGCGAAAGCGGATGCGCCGGCAGCAGGAACAGAACCAAAGAGTGATGCGACAGGCGCGGATACAGCGCCAGCCGCGGAGACCGCGAAAACAGGCAACGCGCAGAACAGCGGGGATCCGAAGAAGGAATCGAGCAGCAAGAAAAAGAAGGGTTTGCACAAGCTGGTGCCCTGGTAGTTAATTCGGACGATTAACGGGGATGGAACCAAGGGGTGCGGCTACGGCCGCACCCCTTGTCTTTTTGGGGCTGCGGGGCTCCATGAAGGCTCAGGGAGGCCATATTCATTTCCGACACACGGGTAGCGCGTTGAGATTGACGGCTAATTCGCCGGATGCTCCAATATTGTGGAGTCTTAATCAAGACCCAACCGCAAGGCGGTTCGTGTTTAGTGCGGCCGTGACACCGTCGATTCTAACGGCGAGCGCAAAGCGGACGGCTTGCAAGCTACGGGTGAAGCAGATCCGGAGGACGTTTAGTGGCCAGGATCCTCGTTGCCGACGATAACAGCAACATCCAGAAGATGGTGGGGCTTGCCCTGAAAGATCAGGGTATCGACGTCGTTGCCGTTGGCAATGGCGAAGCGGCAGTGCGAAAGATTTCCGACATCCGCCCGGATTTGGTACTGGCGGATGTGTTCATGCCTGTGCGAAACGGNNATGTAAAATCCGACAGCACGCTTGCGCACATTCCGGTGATTTTGTTAGTGGGGGCATTCGATCCCCTGGACGAACAAGAGGCGCAACGTGTCGGCGCGGATGGCGTATTGAAGAAACCGTTTGTGCCGCCAGATCCGCTGATTTCGATGGTGAAGTCCGCGCTGGCCCGGGCGGGCGTATCCATCGGCGGAGCGGCGCCAGCCCCGTCGCCGCAAGAAGAGCCGATACGCGTGGCTCAAATGTTGACTCCGCGAACGCCGGCACCGAGCCGCGCGCTACCAAGCATGAGTTCGCTCGCTCCGCTGCCAGAAATTCCGCCGGTCGAGAGCATGGAAGTGCAAGAAGAGCTGCCCGCACTGCCAGAACCGGTAAAGATTAACGCAGGATCGCAACCGCTGGCGTTCGGCAGCCTGCTGGAATCGCCTGTCACGGGGCCGGAAGAGGAACTGGGGTATGCAACAACTGCTCGGCCGGCACTGGAACGGGATTGGAAGTCCGGCGACAAGGAAGACGAAGTTGAGGAAGAGGAGGAAGAGGAGGAGCACAACGCTTCGTGGCGGCGCGATGCAGGCGACGAGGCGCTGGAACAAGAGCAAGCGGCAAGCGAACCGGTGAAAGATTGGCGCGAAACGGCTTTCGCGGAAGCGCCGGCGTCGAAAATGAGGCACGATCACTGGGCGCCGCAAAAAGAGATTTCCACATTTGAGGAAGCAGTCGAAACAGAGCAGCCCGTGGGCGCGATGGTGACGGATGCGCCGGTTGCCGAGACCAGGATACCTCCGCCAGCGACTGCGCCATTCACCGAGGACGCTTGGGCGGCCGCTTTGAAGCCCAAAACAGCAGTGGAAGCGGCAACGATGGAGGCGCCAGCGCCAGAACCTGGGTTGCCAGTGGTGCAAGAGCAGCAATTTGCTGCTGAGGTTCACGCGGAGATTCCGGCTCCCGCAAGAGTGGAGGCGGCTCCGGAACCCGAAAAACCTGCCGCGGACTCGTGGTTTTCTTCTGTGGCCAGCCCGTGGGATGCGGAAGTGCAGAAAGCAAACCGGCTCGCATCAACCTGGGATGCTCCGGCAACAAGCGTGCCTTCGGCCAGCTCGGTTCCCGAGACGATGGTTTACTCCGGAGCACATGAAGAGGCCGCGAAGGAAGACCCTACAGCGACAGTCGACGCTCTCACGGCAGTTTTGAGCGAGGACGCGACGGCAAAGGTAGAAGAGGCGGCGCTGCCGGCAGCGACGGTGGAAGCGATTCGCGAAGAGGCCCAGCACGTTGCGGAGACAGCAGTGCAGGAGGCGCCCGCTGTCGAGACAACCGCAAAGGCCTCCGAACCCCGCACGGAAGACCTCGTAGCTAGAGTGCTCGCGAAGATGAGCCCGGATATGTTGCAGGCGGTCACGCGAGACATCCTTAAGAACTTCGTCGAATCGATGGTTCGCGACGAATTGAACGCGAAGAAGCAGTAGTTCCCTACCCCGCGAGTACCACCACCACCTGAGAAACTCCACACGAATTCATGGTTACTCTGTCCGCGGGCACTGAAGATCAGTGTCAGGGATGCTCCCGGTCTATTCTGTCAGGATGTGCCCGGTCCTTACCGCGGTGGCCGACGCTCGGTATCCGCCGAGCATACGCTGCGACGAGGGATAATGGCCCATCAATACCTGCGGGGCCGCGTGACGCGTATCTTCGGGCGCCGGACAGTGCGCCGGAGGCAGCTCGGCTCCATGAACTCTCCGCCACGTAAGGGTTACGTGAGTCAGATGCGCGATTCAGTTGGTTATCTCGATAGGGGCGCAGTGTGCTGAGCCCCTACAACGGCAGGTCAGGGTCAGGCGTGTCCCGAATTGGCGTTTAATTGACGGAGCTGGTTTTCCCCCCGTATAGTCGAAGATTACTCTGTTTTCGAAAGAGGACATGTGTACGCGTACGTGTACAGAAAATGCCGGGAGTTGAGTGACGAATGGCTAGAGAGATCGCCAAAGCCTACGAACCGCAGCAGATAGAGCCGCGCTGGGCGGAATACTGGGTTAAGGAAGAGCTGTTTAAGGCGGACCCGAACGCTCCGGGACCGGTGTTTTCGATCGTGATTCCGCCGCCGAATGTGACGGGTTCGCTGCATATCGGGCACATGCTCGAGCATACCGAGATCGATATTCTCACGCGTTGGCACCGGATGCGCGGGTACAACACTTTGTTTCTGCCGGGGACGGACCACGCAGGGATCTCGACGCAGCGCGTGGTAGTGAAACAGTTGATGGATCAGGGGATTGATTACCACAAGCTCGGGCGCGATGAGTTTGAGAAGCGAGTGTGGGCGTGGAAGGCGGAGGCAGGCGGCCAAATCACGGAGCAGATGAAGAGCATCGGGGAAAGCTGCGACTGGTCGAGGGAAAGGTTTACGCTCTCACCGGAGATGTCGCGAGTAGTGCGCAAAGTGTTCGTGCAACTTTACAACGAGGGATTTATCTATCGTGAGACGCGGCTGGTCAACTGGTGCCCGGTTTGTTTAACGGTGTTGAGCGATCTGGAAGTGAACCACGAAGATCGCCAGGGGCATCTGTGGCATATCCGCTATCCGGTGGCCGGGACCAAGGACTATGTGGTGGTGGCAACGACGCGGCCGGAAACGATGCTTGGGGACACGGCCGTGGCGGTGCATCCGGAGGATGAGCGTTATGCGCGCCTGGTGGGCAAGACGGCGATGCTCCCCTTGATGAACCGGGAGATCCCGATCATTGCAGACGTGATGGTGGACCGGGAATTCGGGACGGGCGCGGTGAAGATTACGCCGGCACACGATCCGAATGACTTTGAAGTCGGCAAGCGGCATGGTCTGGCAGAAGTCGATGTGATGACCGATGACGGGCGCATGAGCGCGGCGGCGGGCGCGTACGCGGGGCTGGACAGGTTCGAGGCGCGCAAGAGGATTGTGGAGGATCTGAAGGCGCAAGGTTTGCTGGAGAAGGTGACGGAGCACGCGCACTCGATCGGAATTTGCGAGCGAAGCAAGACGATTGTGGAACCGCGGATATCGACGCAGTGGTTCTGCAGGATGAAGGAGCTGGCGGCTCCTGCGATTGCGTCGGTGCGGGAATATGAGCCGAGAAAAGAAAATACGATTCAAATTGTTCCGGATAATAGGCGGCAGGAGTTTTTGAATTGGCTCGACAATATACGCGATTGGACGATTTCGCGGCAGCTTTGGTGGGGACATCGGATTCCGGCGTGGTATTGCGGGGATTGCGAGCACATTGTAGTGGCGGAAGAGGCGCCGACGACGTGCACAAAGTGCGGATCGGGGAAGCTGACGCAGGATCCCGATGTGCTGGATACGTGGTTTAGTTCGGGGCTTTGGCCGTTCTCCACGCTGGGATGGCCGGAAGATACGGCGGACTTCAGGACGTACTATCCGACGAGTTTAATGATCACGGGATATGACATTTTATTTTTCTGGGTGGCGCGGATGGCCATGCTGGGGATTCACTTTACGGGGAAGGCGCCGTTTCGCGCGGTGTATTTGCATTCTCTGGTGCGCACGGGCAGCGGCGAGAAGATGTCCAAATCGAAGGGGACGGGGCTGGACCCGGTGGTGTTGAATCAGCAGTATGGGACGGATGCGATGCGGTTTTGCCTGGCGTCGACGGCGGCGCCAGGGACGGATATTGTTTTGTCCGACGACAGGCTCGGTGGGGCGCGGAATTTCGCTAATAAGATTTGGAATGCGGCGCGGTTTTTGTTTGTGAATTTGGATAAGTTTGAGCAGGGCGGGACGGGGCTGGAGGAGCTGGCTTCGCCGGAAGTGCGCGGGAAAGCACCTTATGCCTATCAGGGAAGCGTCCCGCTCGTGGATGCGTGGTTGTTTTCGCGGCTGGCGAGCATCACGGAGCAGGTGAATGACGCGCTGGCGAATTACAGGTTTCACGAGGCGGCGCAGGGCGTGTACCAGTTTTTTTGGCGAGATTTTTGCGACTGGTACATCGAGTGGGTGAAGCCGGAGTTGCAGAACGCCGACCGCGAGCGTGCGATTGTGGCGTGGAAGAACTTGTTTGCAGGATTTGATGCGGCGCTGAGGCTGCTCCATCCCTTCATGCCATTTTTGACGGAGGAGTTGTGGCACCAACTGCCGCAGAAGAGCGGGGCGAAATCGATTGCTTTAGATAGGTATCCAGAGGCGCTACAGAGATGGAAGAATTCTGCAGCGCTCGAACAGTTTGAGGTCCTTCAGTATCTCATCACATCCGTGCGCAACGTTCGTGCGGAACAAAAGATCGACCCAAAGAAAAAGATAGCGGCCGAACTCTTGCCCCGGGACTCAGCGATCAGAGAACTCGTCGAAACAAACCTCGACACGATACAACGGCTAGCATTCCTGTCAGGCCTCCAGGTGGTTTCCGAGAGGCTTGGTGCGGGTGGAGCGATACGCTCGACACCGCGGTTCGACCTTCGCATTCCATTTGAGGAAATCGTCGATCCTCGGGTTGAAATGGCGCGATCAAAAAAGGACATAGAAGGACTTGCGAAGGATATTGCTTCGAAGGAAGCGCAACTGGGCAATGAGACGTTTCGAAGCAAAGCGCCGGAAAGGATTATCAAAGGGATGGAAGCTACGTTGGAAGAACGGCGTGTGGAGCTGCGAAAGCTTATGGATCGGGTAGCACAACTCGAAAAAGGCAATCGTTCTATATAGCCGTGTCGCGGAACTCTCGCGGGACCGGGCAGTTTCCCCTTGCGCTTGTAGCTTGCCGTGAGGGAACGTAAGCTTAGGCGGCGCGGGCGCGCGCGGCACAACGTCGATGGCACAAGAGACCCTTCCGGGAATAACTGACAAAAGGCTTGCAGCTTTGCTGACGCTACTGGCAGAGAACGCGACGATTGTCATCAGCGGGGCGCGGATTGCGCGGGAAATTGGCGTGACGCGGTCGATGGTGTGGCAGTGGGTGCGGCAATTGCGCGGGCTTGGCGTGAGGGTGAAGGGAAAAGCTGGTGAAGGATATTTTCTGGAGCGCGTTCCGGATATTTTGACGCCGGACATGCTGCGGCAGCGGTTGAAGGGAAGTCTTTTCGGAAAGCATATCTATCACTTTTTTAAGACGGATTCGACGAATCGCGTGGCGCTGGAGTTGGGGCACGCGGGCGAGCCGGAAGGCGCCGTGGTTTTGGCAGAGGAACAGACGGCGGGTAGGGGGCGCGCGGGGCGTGCTTGGCAGTCGGACAGGGCCGCCGGAATTTACGTGACTTTGCTTTTGCGGCCTCGGCTTGCACCGGTGCAGGCGCCGCTCTTGACGATGATGGCAGGGCTTTCGGCGCGTACTGCCATCGAAGTACTGACTGGACTGGCGCCGGACTTGAAATGGCCGAATGATTTGCTGCTGCGCGGGAAAAAAGTGGGCGGAATTTTGACGGAGATGCATGCGGAGCCGTCACTGGTGCGATTTGTGATTGTGGGGATTGGATTGAACGTGAATCAGGAAAAGTTTGCGGGGGAGTTGGGGACCACGGCTTCGTCGCTGCGGCTGGAGACGTGCAAGCAGGTTTCGCGGCTGGAATTGTTGGTTCGGTTGCTACGGGAATTCGAGAATGATTACAATCGTTTTTTGCGCGAAGGGCCGGGCGGCGTGACGGAGAAATTCGAGGCGGTTTCGAGTTATGCGCGGGGGAAACGCGTGCGGGTGACGAACGGGACGGGGAGTTTTGCGGGGACGACGGCGGGGCTCGGGCCGGAAGGATTGCTGATGGTGAAGCGCGACGACGGGCAGGTGGTGACGGTGATTTCGGGGGATGTGGCGGAGGCGCGGTAGATGCTGCTGACGATCGATGTCGGGAACACGAATACGGTGCTGGGCGTTTTTCGTGGCGAGGAGTTGATTGCCAATTGGCGGTTGACAACGGCGAAGCAGCAGACCATCGACGAGTACGGCGTGCTTACTCGAAATTTGTTTACTTTGGCGGGCTTGGACCGCGACTCGATTGGCGGCGTGATTATCAGCTCGGTGGTGCCACCCGTGAATTGGACGCTGGCGGAAATGTCGCGGATTTATTTTGGGCAGAAGGCGTTGTTTGTGGAATTGGGCGTGAAAACGGGGATGGCAGTGTTAGTGGACAATCCGCTGGAGGTTGGAGCGGACCGGATTGTGAACGGAGTGGCAGCATTTCACAAGTATGGCGGGCCGTGCATTGTGGTCGATTTTGGTACGGCGATTACGTTCGATGCAATTTCGGTGCGCGGGGAATATCTTGGTGGAGTGATTGCGCCGGGGCTTGGGATTGCGTCGGAAGCGCTGTTTGCTCGGGCGGCGAGGCTGCCGCGCGTGGAGATTAAGGATCCGGGAAAAGTGATTGGGACGAATACCGTCACGCATATGCAGGCGGGGCTTTATTATGGCGCGGTGGATATGGTGGATGGGATGTTGACACGGATGAAGGCGGAGATGGGCGGCGATGTGAAAGTGGTTGCGACGGGCGGGCAGGCGCGCTTAGTGGCGAAGGGTTCGAAGCAGATTCAGGATACGGATGAGTCTTTGACGTTGACGGGGTTGCGACTGATTTGGGAGAAGAACCAGCCGGCGGAAGCGGGAAAAGGGGCGGCGGCGAATCGCGCGACGCGCGCTGCGACGACACCGGTTCCCGTGAAGAAGGCGCAGAGATAGGTAGGCACCGAAGGGCATCGTGCCTCTGGAGCAGACAGAATCCACTCGTCGTCCTTCGAATTGGCAGAACACATGGGCAGCTGGAATTACTTCAACTACTTCACGGAAATTGAGAATTATTTCTGGAGGAAGCGCGGGGCACACTTGCTGGTGTCGCCGCTGGACTGGGCGATCATGGAAACCTGGCAAAAAGCGGGCGTGCCGCTGGATGCGGTGTTGAAAGGGATCGATCAGGCCTTCGACAGTTATCAGCGGTCGCGGCGCGGGGCGGGCAAGGCGCTGAAGAGCCTGGCGTACTGTACAGATGCGGTTTTGGAGGCGGCGGAAGAGCAATTAGAAGCTGCGGCGGGGAGCGCGCCGAAGAATGGGAATGCTGGGTCGAAAGAACCGTTTTCGCGGGATGAGTTGAGAGTCTACTTCGCGACAAATGCGGCGCAGATAGGCAAGGCGGCCAGCGATACTGGATCGGCAAATACGGAGTTCGCCAACCGCTTGCGCGAGATTGCGGAGTCGTTGAACGCTGCAGCGACGGTGCTCGACACGCCGGGTGCGCTGGACCTCGAGGACTTGGAGAGGCGGTTGACGATTTTGGACGACAAGCTGCAGGCGTTGTTGATCAGCCAGGCGAGCGAAGAGACGATGCTGAAGATTCGGCGCGAAATGGACGGGCAGCTTGCAGCGTACCGGCGGAAGATGAAAGCGGAGCAGATCGCATTGGTGGAAAAACAATATTTGCAGAAACGGCTGCTGGAGGAGTTTGGATTGCCGCGGCTGAGTTTGTACTACTTTTCCTGAAACGCGCTTTCCGGAAGCAATTACCTTTCCTTTCCACGCGAAAAATCGCAGAATGGGGTCTGCAAATATGTCTGACGAGTTACGATTATCGATTGAGAAGCTCGTGTATGGCGGCGATGGGCTGGGGCACGCCGACGGGAATACGATTTTTGTGCCGTATGTGCTGCCGGGAGAAGAGGTGCGCGCGGCGGAGAAATCGAAGAAGAAGAAAGTGGTTTGGGCAAATTTGCTGGAGGTGGCCTCGGCGTCGAAAGAGCGCATTGCGCCACCTTGCCCGCATTTTCAAACGTGCGGAGGGTGCCACTATCAGCACATCACGGCGGCGGAGCAAGTGCGGCTAAAGAGAGAAATTTTGCGAGAAACGCTTTCCCGGCTTGGCGGAATTTCGTGGGATGGTGCGATTCAGGAGCATACCGCGGAGCCTTACGGCTACCGGAATCGCGCGCAGTGGGCTGTGCGCAGCGGAATGCCGCGGGCGCTGGGGTATTTCTTGCCAGAGAGTTCGTTCATTGTGCCGATTGACGAGTGTCCGGTGCTTTCGCAGCGGCTCGCGCAGACGTTTGATGCTTTGCAGGAAATGGCAAGGTCCGGCGCGCTGCCCGAAGGAATTCTTGAGATCGAAGCGTTTGCGGACTCGGCAGATGAAAAGATTGCGTTGAATGTCGCGTTCGAACGATTTCCGAAGCCTGCGGCGGAACTCGCTGCGCTGCTGAGAGAAGCGATTCCGCAGATCGATAGTTTGCTGCTGCTGGACCAGAAGAAAGACAAGTTCGAGCTGACGGGCCCCGGGTATTTGGTGCACGAAGCGGGTGGGTTCAAGTTTCGCGTGAGCCACCTTTCGTTTTTCCAGGTGAACCGGTTTTTGATTGAGGAATTGCTGAAGACGGTCACGGCGGGGGCGAAGGGCAAGCTGGCGCTGGATATGTATTCGGGCGTCGGATTCTTTACATTGCCGCTGGCACGGGCGTTCGAAAGAGTAGTGTGTGTAGACGCAAACCTTGCGGCTACACGCGATCTTTATGCAAACGCCGAAGGGGCTGGCGTCGCGGTGACCACGCACAACGAACATGCCGAAGATTTTCTGAAGAAGACAAAAGAACGGCCGGAGTTTGTCGTGCTCGATCCTCCGCGAGCGGGATTGGGAGCGGAGACCGCGGCGAAACTTGCGGAGTTGGGGGCCGCGGAAATCGTGTATTTGTCGTGCGATCCGTCCACTTTGGCGAGGGATTTGGCCGTTCTGACAAGCTCACCGCGAAAACCGAAGGAAATTGCGGGGCCGAGCGTGCGGTATGAGCTGAGCGAAATGCATTTGTTCGATTTGTTTCCGCAAACGTATCACCTCGAAACGCTTGTGAGGTTGAAAAGAGTCTCATGAGATTGCCGGCCATCGCCATCGCCTTGGTATTTGCGTGCGGCGCCGTACTCGGCCAGGGGCGGTCTGGAAGCTGCCGGCAGAACCGCTTCAGCGCTGTCGCAACCACCAGATCAAGATAAGTAGCGTTAACAATAGGAGAAAACCGATTGCTGCTCGGTATTCGTGGTTTTTCTTGTACTGCGCAAAGGAAAACGAACCAGCGCCAGCAAAAGAGAGTGTCGTAGGAGTGAGCCGGGGAAAGAACAACGGCACGGCCTTGGCATACTCGTCGAATGCGGCGCCGTGGTGCTTATGGAGTTCGGCTTCTTCGCGGCGCATGACGATGGAATAGAACAACGCAAAATAAGCGCAGAGAATGACGGCTGATATCCAGGACCAGGTGGCAATGACTGCGGAGAGAGAGAGGATGGCGCTGCCGAGATAGAGCGGGTTGCGCGTGTAGGCATAAGGCCCGCTAACTGTGAGAACTTCTTGCTTGTGCAAATGGCCCGCAGCACGGGCGCGAATGAACAATCCGACTAAGCCGATGGGCGCTCCCCAAAGAATGCTGTGGGGAGTCGGGCGCGCGAACCACAAGACCAGAATGGCACATGGATAGCTGAGGCGCACGCGCCACCGGGCAAAGAAAGCGCTGGCGGAATTCAAGTAGCCACTCCGAGGCGACGGCGAACAGCGTCGAAGACTTCGGGTACTTGGATTTGCAGCATCGAAGGATGGGCTCGATCATTACGGCGATGCGTTGTAACGACGTTGGGCGCTCGCAAGACAATGTCGTCTGTGCGATAGGGGCCATTGCGCGCAGGATCCGTGGGGCCGAAGAGAGCTACAGCGGGAGCGCCAAGCGCGATCGCGAGATGCAGCGGGCCGGTATCGCCGCCGACGATGCACGCTGCGTTGCGCAAGAGAGCCATGAGTGGACCGAGTGGACCATTGTAAGGCAAGGGGTCGGCGTCACCGCTGCATTCGCGGACGGCCAGGGCGAGGTCATCTTCTCCAGGACCGTAGTTCACGATACAACGCAAGGCGAGGGAGTCTCGAATCCACCGGCTGAGTTGACCGAAGCGCTCGGGCGGCCAACATTTTGACCGCCAGCCGCCGCCGGGACTCAAAACGATGTAGCGCTCCAGGCCGAGTTTCTGAAGATAATCGCGGATGCCGCAGTCATCTACTTGGGGAGCGTGCAATTTGAAAGGCGCAACGGGATTGCGCGCTCCCGCGCGCGTCGACAACTCTCCATTCTGATCGGCGACGTGCATTGTCGAGCAGAGGACGCGATCTGTGTACAGCAGAGGAACACCAAACTCGCGAATCGTTTCCGAGGAAAAACCAATTCTGCGCTTGATGCCGCCGAAAAAAGGCAATGCGGAGGATTTCCAGAGGCCTTGATAATCGATCGCCGCGTCCCAGTGAGCGCTTCGCAGATCATTAATGGTCTTGCGAAGTGAAGAAAAGGAGCGGGTCTCGGTTGTCCGGACTTGCGATGCCAGGGCGCTGCTCTCGACTAATAGTCTCCAGCGTGGGTGCGTGAGCCAGACGATTTCCGCGTTTGGAAACGTTTCGCGCAAGGCGGATACGGCAGGAAATGTATGAACGATGTCTCCGAGAGAGCCAAGGCGCACAACCAAAAAACGCGGCTCAGACATGCGAAGCCTTGCGAACGGATTCCAGAAGATCGCGTGTGGAATGATCTTTTGGATCGCCGACAATGGCAACTCTAATGCCGAGACGTTTGGCCGTAGCTCGCTCTGGAACCGTCTCGGCCGTGTAGTCGGTACCTTTGGCGTGAACGTCCGGGCGAAGGTCTTCGAGCAGACACTCGACGGTCGGTTCGCTGAAGACGACGACGTAATCGACGGCGTGGAGAGCCGCCACGAGGAGGGCGCGAGCATTTTCGTCGAGGATAGGACGGCCGGTGCCTTTCAGAGCGCAGACGATCGCGTCCGCGTTGACGCCGACGACGAGAATGTCACCTTCGCTGCGGGCACCTTCGAGATAACGGATATGGCCGACGTGCAGTGTATCAAAGCAGCCGTTGGCGAAAACGATGCGTTGAGCGCGCTTTTTGTGCTCCGCCAATTTGCCGCGGAGCCGTTCGCGCGTAACGACCTTGGATTCAGCGCGGCGCATAAGCTAGGAAGCGCCCCCGCCGGCCTGGTGTCGAATGGCAGTAAGAAGCTCATCGCGCGTGACTGTGGCCGTGCCACGCTTCATGACCACGAGACCGCCGGCGATGTTGGCGATATGCGCGGCTTCGAGAGGAGAAGCGCCGCAAGCAAGCGCAAGCGTGTACGCGGCAAGGACCGTGTCCCCTGCACCGGTGACGTCGACGGCTTGATCGCTTCCGTAAACAGATATATGCGTTTCGCGGTCTCCGGGTTCGAAGAGCGCCATGCCATGGCGCCCCCGCGTGACTAGAAGGGCGCGCAGTTTCATTTCGGCGAGCGTAGCTGCGCCGCAGCGCGTCAGTTCAGAAAGATTCTGGCCGATGGAAACGTGATGAACGGCTTCCAGCTCCGCTTCGTTGGGAGTGGCTGATGTGATGCCGGCCTTGGCGTAAGCGTGAAGATTGTGGCGCGCATCGAGCATGACCGGTGGGGCGTTTTTTTGCTCAGAGATAGCTTGACGGACCAGAGCGGGCGCGCTAACGCCAAACCCGTAATCGGAAACGGCCAGGGCATGCGCGGAACGAAGCTTCGCTCGCAACTTTGCCTGTAGTTTTTTGTGGACGGCTTCGGGTAGGGGCGATTGCGGCTCGCGGTCGACGCGCAGAACCTGCTGGCCAACGGTGTGCGCCCACCCCGCTAGGAAGCGGGTCTTGGTGGGAGTTGTCCAGCCTTTGATGCGGAGGATGCTGGAGACATCGACGCCCTTGGTGCGGAAATAAGCGATGAGCGCATCACCGGCCGGATCGTCGCCGACCGCGCTCATCGGGAAGACGCGCGATCCGAAAGCCACAAAATTGTTGGCTGCATTAGCGCCGCCGCCGGGAATGAGATGCGTTTCGCGATGACGGAGGATCAGGACGGGCGCTTCACGTGAGACGCGCGAAATCTCGCCGAACTGAAATTCGTCCGCGACAAAATCGCCGAAGAGAACAACCGTTTTCGATGAGAATTGCTCAACGTAATCCGCAAGGGCAAGAAGATCGACGGAGGACGACGGCGAGTTCTTCTTGGGGGAGCGTTTCATTTCGTTGTCCTCAAGATCCAGTGAACCGCATCGGCGAGGTCGGCGCCGACAAAATCAGGCTGAAACTCCCACTTTGGCGCATTCCAGAGATACTCGCCTTGACCATAGCCAGTGCGCACCAGAATACTGTAAGCGCCCGCGCGGCGGGCCAGCTCAATGTCGCCGTGACGATCGCCAACGACGAAGGAGCGATGCAAATCTATGGCGTGTTCGCGGGCGGCCCGCTCGAGCATTCCTGTCTTCGGCTTGCGGCAATCGCAACCCTCGGCCGCAGCATGCGGGCAATAGTATATGGCGTCAAGATGGGCGCCGGCGGCTTCGAGTTGCTGGGTCATGAGTTCGTGAATTGTGTGTACAAGCGATTCTGGAAAATAGCCTCGGCCAACGCCAGATTGATTTGTTACCACAATTACGGGATTTCC
>WNFS01001705.1_pt1 | contig 21335 bp, 23 predicted proteins | sample 5400141 | NCBI WGS metagenome assembly WNFS01 (sample SAMN13153358, study PRJNA577476) | soil metagenome | isolation source: 60 cm saprolite under Madrone tree | place: USA:California | collected 2016-06-14
GACGCCGGGTGCGCATGTGCGCGTGAGTTTTGCGCGGCCGGAGCATCCGATTGCGTATGGTTATCCGGAACGGACGTACGTGTTCCGGCAGAATTTTCCTCTGTACGATGCGCCGCGGCGCTGGCTGCGAATGGCGTACTGCACCTCGTGTCTGGATGGGCCGGAAGATCGCAGCGGGATCGTGCTGGAGTGGGGAGATCGCGACGGTGCACCACTGCTGGTGAGCGGACAAGTTTGGGGCGAGCAAGGATTAGTAGGTCGGCCCGCAATTCTAGACATGCCGGTGGGAAAGGGTCACGTGGTGAGCTTCAATTTCAATCCGATGCACCGGGATATGAATCGTGGGGATCACCGATTGCTTTGGAATGCGATTCTGAATTGGGAAGCGATTCTGGCAAGCCGCGCGGACTAGTTGTGGCTCCAACTGCGTGTTATTTCTGTGAAATCACAAAATTGGCGAAACCGGTCGCGATCGCAGTGACGTCCTCCGTTGGAGGGATATTGGAGAAGTGCTGCCAATGCTCGGCGTCGAAGCCGACCGCCGTGCCTGCGATTTGGCCCGCGATTGAGGCGATCGTGTCGGTGTCACCTCCCAGTTCGATGGCTTGCGCAAGAACCGAGGCGAGCGGCGTATTTCGGAGAATGGACTGGGCACAGTAGAGGGCCAGCGGTACGGAATCCACAACCCAGCCGCTTGTCCCGAAGCGCGACGGCAGCGCTTCTTCCGACAGATTGCACGAGAGAAGCTCATTGATGCGGTCCTTCACCGCCGAATCGGGCACCGCGCGAGATGCTGCCTCCAAGAAGGAACTTTCCGAAGACGCTGAGCCCTTCAGAGCTGTTCTGACGGCAACGATTACGGCCAGAGCGCCCGCGTACGCCTCATCGTTGTGATGGGTAATTCTGCAGACATCCTGAATCAATGTACGGTCAGACCGAGATTCCGGGTCCAACAGAAACGCGAGCGGAGCAATGCGCATCGCCGCCCCATTTCCCGCCGCGTACTCACCACGGCTACCCGCGAGCGCCCAATGCGTTCCCGCCGACAGATCTCTCATTGCTTTGAGAGTGCTAGCGCCAATGCCAGTGATTCTGCCCGCGTCGTACCACTCGGCAAACTTCGATGCGAGATGATCCGGTCGAATACCGCCGCTTTCTAAGATCGACTCACACGTGGCGAGAGTGAGCTGCGTATCATCGGAGATCTCCGTGTTCTGCGGAATTTCGAACGGCTGGGGAGCCAAGCCTTCCCACGGACGCCCCCAAGCGTCTCCAAGCGCCCCACCCAGGATGCAGCCACAAATTTGGTCGTGCCTTGAGAGTGAAACGCGCATGGATACCCGGCGGCTAGTTTATCGCCTCTTCGCAGCTACTGGACTTCAGTTAGTGCGCATCGAAGAGGCCTAGGGGAAAGGCATTGGCTTCGACGGCGCAGCCGGCGTTGTTGGGGTGAAGGTGGTCGCCGCTGTCGTAGGCAGGGAGTAATTGAGTGGGACGGGCTGGGTCGCGCAAGACTTTGTCGAGGTCGACGACAGCATCAAATTCGCCGCTACTGAGAATCCAGGAATTGACCTTCTGGCGGGAGGCTTCGCGTTCAGGCGTGAAAAAACTTTCCACGAAGCCTTCGAACGCGGAATTTTCGAATGCGGGATTGGTTGTGCCGATGATGCGAATGCCTTTTTTGCGTGCGCGAGCGATGAGCTCGCGATAGCCGGCAATGATTTGATCTGCATTGACTGTTTCGCCGGCGGGAGTAAAGGGAAACGCAGGAAACAGGATGTCGTTGATACCGAGGCCAATAACGACATACTTCACGCCGGATTGACTGAGGACGTCGCGATCGAAACGGGCGAGGCCGGATCCGCCTAGCGCAGACCCGTATGGGTTAGTCGCAACCTTCGGGCTGTCGTATAATAAGCGGTTGCCGATGATGCCTTCGTTCAGGACGCCTATTTCCACTTTTCGTCCGGAGTCTTTTTGTAAGCGCGCGGCGAGTACATCCGGCCAGCGGCCATTGGTGTCGGTGGTGGTGCCGTCTCCGTCGGTGAGAGAGGATCCTAACCCTACGATCGAGAAGGACCCGGGCGCGGCTTCGACGTCGACACCCGTCAGAAACGGCCAGTTGCGAATCGCCTTGCCAACGGGAAATTTCGGCATTGCAGTGGCATCTCCCGTTTCGGGTGAGACGTAACTTGTTTGCTTGGCCAGAGAATGCAAGGTCTTTGCTTCCGTAGATTCAGGCAAAAACAGGCTGATGGCTAAGTCCGAGAGTGCGGGCACATCCAATTCGACGGGATCGCTCACGGCCATAGCGCCTGCAGGAATGGTTACCGAGGCGTGGCTCTGAAATTTGAGAGTACGGTCGGACGCGGGATCGATGTTGGCAGCGGAAGCACGACGGGCAATATGCGCGGCGCCAATGAGCAGCGGCTTGTCGCCATAAACATTCGAAAGTTTTATGCGAACTTTACGTCCGCCGGCGCTGGTGCGAACGACGAGGCGCAGGGTTTGATTGTGATAGGTCTGGAGAGATTTCGGGATAAATGGCTGCGCGGCCGTCGCCCAAGTACCGATCCAGACACGACCGTTGTCCGGCTGGCTGTCTGCGGCAATTGCATGTGTGGTCAGGCCAGAAAGGGTCAGCGCAGAAATCCCGAGCGATGCCCAAAATGAAATGCGCATGGAGAAGTCCTCCGACTGTTACCGGCACATCCGAACTGCGAGTTAGACGGAAGAAGGCCCGGAAGGGCGCTTGTGTCGGGATGCGATTCGCATGATTGGAGACTGCAGCGCGGCGACTATTTCTTTGCAAGCCGCGCGCGTGCAAGTTTAAGCGCTGCCTCAAGGGCGTTGGAGGCGGAGACTTTTATGTCGGGTTCGACGCCGACTTCGGCCCAATCGTTGGCGGAGTATGGATTGATGGCTTTAACTTCGGGGATACCCATGCCGAAGTGATCGTCGAGGCGATGGAACACGCCTGAATGTGCGGCTCCGGCCGTGGTTTCGCCGATGAGAGTGGCGCGCTTGAGCATTTTGAGGTCGTACGAGAATTGTTCGGCGCCGGAAGCGGTGCGCGCGGCAGTCAAGACGAAGACGGGTTTGTCAGCGAGTTCGCTGCCGGGAACGGGCGAGCGTGTCCAGGATTGCTCGGTCGTATTTTCGCGCGGGTTGTACCAATATTCGGGATGATCGAAAAGATAGGCGCCGATAAGCTGAACCATTTCGGGCGAGCCGCCGCGATTGTCGCGCAGATCGAAGATGACGGCGTCAGCGTGGTTGATGTAAGTCATAGCGGCCATGGCGGCGACACGGCAAACTTCGGGATCGGGAAAGGAATTGAGTTTGAAGTAGCCGATGTTACGGGGCAGGAGCTCGACTTTTTCGAACGTGCAATTTTGTTGCTTCATGGCTTCGCGATACTGAGGAGAAACTGCGGCAGTTTGTGCGGACGGCTGCGGTGGCAGCGGCTCCTGGAAATAATCGAAGGTGAGATGACGGTCGGGAGCAATTTCGCGCATTTGCTGTGTCATGAGCGCGGCGAAGGCGGCCGGATCCGCGACGGCGTCGTAATCGCCACGTTTTTCGTGCGCGGCGAGCGCATCGGCCATTTTTTGCGCGGCGGCGCGGTCAAAGTAGTGTTCCTTGAGATTTACAATCGCGCTGTCGACGATACGTTTGCGTTGCGCGGGATCAAGCGCGCCGGGTGGGGTTGTCACACGGCTCGCATCCGACGCCACGGCGGAAGGCGCGGTCGGGCGTGACTTGCTGTGGCCGGATTTGTAACCGTCCGGGACGCCCGCGAACTGCGATGCTGAAGGAGTCTCGCGGCCGCGGACGCTACTCAACGACGCCCAGCAACTGGTGAGTGCGACGAGTGATAACAAGCCGCCGATGGCAAGTGCGCCGGGACGCGGCGATGCGTCTTCCAACACGAAGAGCGCGGGAAAACCATGCAAGCGCCGTGGGACCAACGGGGCGACCCGCGGAGCAGGAACGTGAAAATATTCGCTGGGCAGCGAAATCGTGAAGTCGAAAAATAGATCGAGCCAGAGGCGGAGGCGCGGGAAGAATCCGCGTTCATCGCGGGCGCGATCGCGAAAGAGGCGCAGAGCTTCTTCGCCGTAATCCTCGCGAAAGTGAGTTGGATACAGGCGCAGCAACCAGGCGTAGAGTTTTTCAGACATAACGCCCCCTTAAAATTTTCTTGGCGCGAGCAACCCGCAAGACTTCCGCAAGGCGCTGGGCTTCGGCGCGAGCCAGTTTGCGGCCCGTGGAAGAGAGCCGATAGTAGCGTCGGCGCTCGCCAGAACCTGCATCTTCCTGCGAATCCAATTCTTCAATCAATCCGTTTTCGAGCAGCGAACGAATGGAGCTGTAAAGAGTGCCGGGGCCGAGGCGGATGCGGTTGCCGGTCTGCTCGGCGACCTGGCGCATGATGGCGTAGCCGTGCAGGTCTTCGCCGACGAGGGCGAGAAGGATTTGGAAGGCGGCGGAAGGCAATGGATCGAGAGTGCGTTTTGGCATAAGTGCTCGATAATCACTATATCGAAGAACGACTATAGTCGCGGGAGATTCGATTGGCAACGGAAAAAAATGCGAGGCGGCAGGTGCGGCAGAAACAAAAAAAGGCGAACCGAAGTTCGCCTTTTTCAGAACGCAATCTCGGGGAAGTTTAGCGGCCAGAGCGTAGATCGGTACTCGGAGAAAGGCTGGCGAAATAATTTTGTTCGCGGAGGCGGCGATAGATGCGGCCGGCGACACCCGCGGCGAGCGGGCCCTTGATTAAGGAAGAGCGTCCGCGAATTAAGACGGCGAGGGCGAGTTTCGGATGCGCTTCATCAGCGTAAGAAAGGAACCAGCCGACATGGGATTGATCGTCGGAACACGTTCCGGTTTTTCCCGCGGGAAGTTCGTCGCCGCCGGAATCGAAGCTGCGCTTGCCCGTGCCGTACAGAACAGCGGCGAGCATGCCTTCGCGAAGTTCGGGAAGAAGCTCAGCGATATTCAGCTCGCGCTTGATGCGTGGTTCGAATAGGGGCGCGACCTGACCGGGCTGGCCGGCTGTCGGATATTGCAAATAATAAAGTGTGCCGCCGTTGGCGAATGCAGCCGCAAGCGATGCGAGTTGAAATGGCGTGACTTGAATGCCTTCGCCGAAGCTGGACATGGCCGACTTTGAGCATCGTGTCGCGCGTAATTACGTTTTCTTCGAGGGCGGCGAGAGCGATGGTCGGCTTGATGGTGGAACACGGAATCGCGCCGGCGGAATAAGCCATTTTCTGATTGACGACGGCGAGGATGCGGCCGGTGGTCGGCTCAACTGCCACGACAGAGCCATTGTATTTGCCGAGCGCATCAACGGCGGCAGCGCGGACAATCGGATCGTCAAAATTGGTGATATCGCCGAGCGTGGGATCGACAGCTTTTTCGCGCGGCACATAACGATGGCGCGCGGTGCGAACACGCGGCTTTGCAGCGGCGGCAGCGCCAGCCGCAGAAACAGGCGCAGGAGACACACAACAAGCGGAGAGGAATAGCGCGAGTACAGTTTTCCCGAATCCGCTGGATTTAAACATTCTCAAAGCCCCTAACTTAGTTAACGTTCGCGGCGAGTCGCGTCTTGTACTTCAGTCACGCGCGGGAGTCAACGAATTTCCGTTGCGACCGCACAGTGCCTCGCGAAGCGCTACCGCGAAGTAGCATTCCGACTGCCAAACGGCGGCATGTTACGAATAAAGAACTTAGATGCCGCGAAGTAAGTCAACGTGTAACTGAACGAAACACGCTCTCTCACTCTGAGACATAGTGTAGTGAGAAAAGGTTCCAGTAAACAATAGCGAAATGGGCCTAGTACGAGCTATGTGCTTTATTTTGAATGGCTGACCGGGGGTACAGGAAATGGAAGGATTGAGCTGAACGGAAGGCCAGAGGCCCTTCAATAAAAGGCGGGCACCCGTGGATGCGAGTGCCCGGCAGATTTTGCGCGAGTTGAGAGGGAAATTCAGTTCTTGCTAGCGGATTGTGTTGGGACTTCCTTGTCCTGGCGCGGCGTCATGGAAATGACGATGTATTCGCGCTCCTTGCCGTCGCCTTCCAGAACGCGAAGCAATAGCTTGTCCTTGCGGATGCGGTATTCAGCGACTTCGCCGATCGGCAAAAGCGCCGGATGCTTTTCGTCCGTAGGCCGAATGCGGTAAACGACGTGGTCCGCCTGAAGCACATATTCCTGGCAGAGCAAGTCTTTGGTTTTGCGGCTTTGCGAATCGGTGCCGAGGAGTTCACCGGCAACGCTCTTGCCGCCTTTTTCCTGCGAACCGCAGGAGCTGGAGTCCATGCGGAGCAGAGTGGCCTTCTGGTAGTCATGCTCCTTTGCCGCTGAAACCCCGGCGAAGAGCAAACAAATTACAGCTAATTTCATCGCTTTCATGAGTTCAAAACTTCCTTCCTGACCTGGAGAAGTAGTCCCACGCGCGAGATTACAAGGCGGAGGGGGAGCGGAAAAATAGGAGAAAAGTACCGCGTGCTCGAAAGAGAATCCTGTCCGTTAGTACAGGCGGCCTGCGCGGGCGACAAGAAGCGACAGGGATGCGACATGCACCGAAAGACGCGCCTTGTCGCTCGACGGGACTTTGCGGAAACCGTAGGCTCGCCGCAGTTCACTTTTCCGAAAAGAGTGAAAACTGCGAGGAGATTTACAATGAATTTGAACCAGGCGCTTTTGAATAGAATGCTGCTTGAAGTTTGGAGAGTTGCTCTCCTGTTTGGCCTTGCCGGCGTGATTGCGGTGGGTGCTAGTTCTCAGCCAGCCACGAATCAGCCAACGACTACAGCAAACAACTTTCTGGAAGTTCCGGTGAGGCCGGTGGCGATTGGGCACCACGGCGTCGGGCCTAATCTGGGCGGTGACCCGACAATTCCAATTGAAAACACGGTAGATTCGGTCCGGCTGGCCTATAGCTTGGGTGCACGGGTTGTCGAAGTCGACGTGCAGCTAACGGCAGACGGCAAGCTGGCAGTGTTTCACAACGATTTCTTGGCCGACTTCACGTGTGTCGATTCGTTGACCATAGACCAGTTGCAACAGCGGATGCCATTCGTGCCAGAGCTCCATCAAGTGCTGGAGGTTGCGCGGCAAGTGAACCGGCAATCCGGCAATGCATTGGGCGGAATTTTGATCGTCGAGCTGAAGGCCTTGTCGCCGCATTGCGATCCGAGCGACAACCTCGAGCAAACGATCGTCTCAACCGCGGTTGCGGAAATTCATCAAGCAAAAATGGACGATCAGGTGATATTTGATTCGTTCTCACCGGCGTTGCTACTTCTGGCTTCGCAGACGGCGCCCGCAATTCCGCGTGAACTGGATATTTCGGGGCTGCAGTTGTTGACGCCGGCGCAGGTGGAGGCGCTCACAGGTTTTCCGGTGACGATCATGACCAACAAGAAAAATTCGCTTGGACTGCAGTGGGCGGAAATTGGACCCGTGTTCCGGTTGCCGGGATATTCTTCCCCGCTGCAGTTTCTGGAGACAGGGCTCGCGACGCAAGTTCGCGTAGTTGGCGGCGAAATGGACTTCTTCGGGCCAGCCGAGCAGCAACAGTCTGGCAGCGGCGCAGCGTTTGTAGCGGGCGCACATTCGTTCGGGTTCCGCGTGTTTGCCGATCCTGCCCAGACCGCGGCCGATTGGAATTTCTTCGCGGGGCTTGGCGTGGATGCGATTTACAGCAATATTCCGCTGGGCGTGCAGTTGGAACCGGCGATTCCGAATCCGTTGCCGTAACCCGAGGAGATTGTGTTGGGCTGAAGAAAAAGGCACCCGCCGCGGCGGGTGCCTTTTTTCTTTCGTTTGTTTCGGTTGTGTTTAGCGCGAATTTACCGGCTTGGCAGGACGCGCCGCGCTGGCTGAAGCGGCAGCGGCTTGAGCAGCGGGCTTGTCGGTGTGCACTGCACCGTTGGCGCCGTTCGTGCCGTTTGCGGCGCTGGGTGCGGCGTTGCTATTCGGACCGGGGATTTCCATCTTCTTACGCAGTGCGTTTTCGAGCTTGTCGCGGATGTCCGCATTTTCCTTAAGGAATGTGCGGGCGTTTTCGCGACCCTGGCCCATGCGTTCACCGGCGTAGCTAATCCATGTGCCGGCCTTTTCGAGCACTCCCTTGTCCACGCCGAGATCGATCAGGTCGCCTTCGCGCGAAATACCTTCGCCGTAGAGAATGTCGAATTCAGCTTCTCGGAAGGGCGCGGCAACCTTGTTCTTTACGATTTTGGCGCGGGTGCGTGAGCCGACGACTTTGTCGCCATCCTTGATGGCTTGAATGCGGCGGATGTCTACGCGCATCGAGGCGTAGAACTTCAGCGCGCGGCCACCGGTGGTGGTTTCGGGATTGCCGAACATGACGCCAATTTTTTCGCGGATCTGGTTGATGAAGATGAGGCAGGTGCGCGATTTGGAGACGATTGCGGTGAGTTTGCGGAGCGCCTGCGACATGAGGCGCGCCTGGAGGCCCATTGAGGGATCGCCCATGTCGCCTTCGAGTTCGGCCTTGGGCACGAGCGCGGCGACGGAGTCGATGACCACGATGTCGACGGCGTTCGAGCGAATCAATTCTTGGGCGATTTCGAGCGCCTGTTCTCCGTGATCTGGCTGGGAGACGAGAAGATTGTCCACATCCACGCCGAGCCTGCGCGCGTAGATTGGATCGAGCGCGTGTTCGGCGTCGATGAACGCCGCCTGGCCGCCGAGCTTCTGCGCTTCGGCGATAACTTGCAGCGTGAGAGTGGTCTTGCCTCCAGATTCCGGGCCATAAACCTCAATGACGCGTCCGCGCGGAAAGCCGCCAACACCAAGCGCAGCGTCAATCGAAAGGCATCCGGTCGGGATAACGCTGACCGGCACAAGGACGTCCTTGCTGCCCAGCCGCATGATGGAGCCCTTGCCATACGACTTTTCAATGACGGATATCGCGTTTTCTAAGTTTTTCTGCTTCTCGTCTGCCATGTCACACCTCGGTGGAGAAAATTGGGAAAATTGCCCTCAGGGGCCGAACGGGTTGCCAGGGACTTAGCGGAAGAGGGACTTTATCATTTATGATACTCGTTCGCTAGGTCTTTCTGGGTGCTACCAGCGTTGGCAACGGTGCTCGGCCAGGTGCTCCTTCAAGCGGGCGATGGCCATGGCCACACGGTCCGCCAGTTGCCGTTCTTCAGAGGGCGAGAGTTTGCGGAGCCTCATGAGGTTTCGCATCCGGTCGCGCGCCTCCTGGAACTCGCTTTCGAGCCTAGCATGTTCCGGGCAGCTTATGGCCAGGGTCGAAGGGGAGCACATCAGGCACCTGTTGAAAACGCCGAGGAGGAAAATAGCAAATAGGCGAACAAAAGGCAAACATTATTTTCGCCTATTGTTCGCTCCCCGTGAATGCTACTCTTGGCCCAGTGGGATGGTGCCGGAGGTTCGGTCGGATGGATAAGCAAGGGCTCCTCAAATTTCTGACCACGAATCGGCTTGGAGTTCTTTCGACGATTGGCCCGGAAGGCGAACCGCAGTCCGCCCTGGTCGGAATCGCCATTACGCCGGAGTTCGAAATAGTTTTTGATTGCGTAGCCCGGTCGCGGAAATTTGTAAACTTGCAGCGGGATACCCGCGCCGCATTCGTCGTTGGTTGGCAAGGCGAAGTGACGGTGCAGTTCGAAGGCGTCGCCAAACAAATTTCCTCGACCGAACTCGGGAAGTACCACGAGATCTATTTTCAAGCGTTCGCAGACGGACCCGGTCGGCTCAAATGGGAAGGTATCAGCTATTTCGTCGTTGCGCCGAAGTGGATTCGCTACAGCGACTTCGCCAAATCGCCGCCGGAGATTGAAGAATTTACGTTTTGACGCGATATGGCTTATTTCTGATAGCTGTAAAACCCGCGGCCGGATTTGCGGCCGAGCCAGCCGGCGGCAACGTATTTCCTGAGCAAAGGGCAGGCTCGATATTTGGGATCGCCGAGGCCTTCGAGCAGGACATTTAATATGTCCACGCAGACATCGAGGCCGATGAAGTCGGCGAGCTCGAGCGGGCCCATCGGATGATTCATGCCAAGCTTCATCACGGCGTCGACCGCCTCCGGAGCAGCGACGCCTTCCATCACGCAATACGCGGCTTCGTTGATGAGTGGCATCAGCACGCGATTCGAAACGAAGCCCGGCGCGTCGTTCACGGCCACCGGCGTCTTGCCAAGTTTCTTGGCCAGTTCCATGGTCAACTGAAACGCTTCATCGCTCGTTTGCAGCGCGCGAATGACTTCCACGAGTTGCATCACCGGCACGGGATTCATGAAATGCATGCCAACGAAGCGTTCGGGGCGCCTGGTCAAAGCGGCGAGCGCGGTCATCGCGATGGAAGAAGTGTTTGACGCGATGACGACGCCTTCGCGAAGAACCTTGTCCGCTTCCGTAAGAACGGCGCGCTTGATTTCAATTTTCTCCGGCACCGCTTCGACCGCAAAGTCGGCAACGGCGATGGCGGACATATCCACCACAGGCTGCAGGCGAGCGAACGTGTTTCCCTTCTCCGCTTCGTCAATCTTCCCTTTCTTCACTTCGCGTTCGAGGTTCTTGTTGATGGTGTCCATCGCGCGGTCGAGATATTTGCGTTCGACGTCGCGCAAAATTACTTTGTAACCCGCCCGCGCAAACACATGCGCAATGCCGTTGCCCATTGTGCCCGCGCCGAGTACGGCGACGGTCCTGATCGAATCATTAGACAAGTTAGGGCCTCCGAGAATAAGAGAGCTCAGCTGAATGAAGGAACTAAAGGATGCTGCCCACTGGGACAGACGTCAAGTGCGAGGCGGATTCATTCTCATGCGCACCGCGATAGGAAAGCGGCTGGGCCCACGACGCGTCGCGTAGCGCTCAAAGTAGTACCAGACAAAGGAAAGTGGCAGCCAGGCCAGAAGAAAAAACTTGAGCGGTCGAATCTCATAGCGAATAGCCTGGTACATCATCCAATAGGAACCGATCTGACCAATCGCGCCCAGGAACGCCAGAACCACAGCGAGCAGCTCGACAAAATCATTTGTTCGCCCAGGCGCACCACTCCCCGCAAGTACAAGAATTGAGCAGAGTAAATACGGGAACAGCAGGTAGTAAAGCAGCGCGTAACTGCGAACTGGTTCTTCGTCCCAAATGGATGGCTTGGGTTCGGGCAGATCGGCCGTGGGGGTGCTTTGGTCTTCAATCTGGTCGCGAATTGCCGTGGCCCGAGCTTCGTCCTCGGGACGGATCATAACTCTTAGAACGTCGTCTTTCGCCACGTCCCGGCGAGTGGGAATGCCCACCTCATGCAATGCGTCTTCAAGAAACGCGATTCTTTCTTCGAGCTTTCCGGAAATCAGCTCGACAGTCGCCGTGCTCGGATCCCAGTCAGTCGGCAATTCCGGAACGGACTCTGCCGCACTCTCTGAGGGCAGCGCGTGGATTTCACGAGGCAGCTCATCCGGTTCAACATCGAGAAGCTGCTCCAAAATAGCGCGAGCGGCGGGCAAGTCGGGCGTACGGACCGAAATTACAAAACCAAAATGCGGGCCCAAACTCGCTCCTATGAAATTGGGATTGTTGCGGGCGAAAATATGAAGCGGCGTATCCCCATATTCGATGCTGGCTTCTTCTAGCTTCACGACGAGGGCGTCGCGAAAAATCGCATCCTCGCCCTTCCAGAGAACGGCATACGAATAGACAGATTCTCGGGCGGGCAACTCAGGAACGAGATCGAGCCCACAGTCCGAACATTTCGTAAAGCCAGAGCGGTATTCCGTCTTGCAGACCGGGCAGAACATGGCTGGAGTTTGCTACGAGGTGATAAACGAGGGAAGCTACTCTGGCGGCGCGGCTTCGATAATCTCGCGAATGATCTCTCGCGCCCGGGACTCTTCGCCTGGAAAAACAAACAGACGAGAACTGATGTCCCGCACTTCACGGCGAACATGCAGGTCACTTTCGTTTAGCGCGGCGAGAATCGCGGTGGCAAGGTATTCGTCGTCGCCGGACCAGACTAGCGCGGTCGCATCTTCTTCAACCCAGTCTGCCGAATCAGCCGGTGACGCGGGCCCGGGGATATTTTCGGCCGGAGTCAACATTTCCGGCAGTTTGCGAATTCGATCTGTTCGGTCGGGCAGAAGCCGAGGAACCGTCAAGAATTCGGCCGGATCAGAATCGTTCGTATCAGATGAGAACGCGGTGCGAACGGCGTCCTCAGCTTCCTCAAAGCGTGACGCCGGAACACCGACCTGAAACGTGGGGTTGTTGGAAAGATTGAACAGGTGATCCTTGCGACAGACAGTCTTGTGAGGTATTCCGGCCTCTTCCAGGACGCCACACAATTCGGCGTGAACGCGAGGATCATCCCCTCGCCAAAATGCACAGAAAGGATCTCGATTGGGGTCGCCCGGCTCGGGCGTACCTTTGTATGCATCGTTTTGTGGTTGCGGCTGCTCGTGGACTAACAAGACATGGCAATCCGAGCAAGAGGAATAGCCTTCGCGGTAATCCGCGCCGCACTGAGGGCAATAGAGCATGCCCGTAAGTCTACAGCAACATTGGTCTTAGCTACGAGCGGGTGCCGTGCGTCTTTTTTCGCTCCTCGTCCGTATCCCCTGTAGAATGAGCGCGACTCTTGCAACGCCGTGTTCCAATATCTGGGCGATGGCCCTCGAACCGGGGCTCCGCTTTTCCAGCCTGATGACCGATGACGCCAAATCCATTGCGCGCGGCTTGAAGCAGCGCGACCCGGAGCTGCTCGATCTCCTGATCGAGCAGTATCAGTTCCGGTTGTTCCGCTATTTACTGCATCTGACGGGCAGCCGCGAGCGCGCCGAAGATTTTTTCCAGGAAACCTGGGTGCGCGTGCTGGAGCGCGGCTCGCAGTATGACGGCCGCTGGAAATTCGAAGCGTGGCTGTTTACCATCGCGCGGAACCTGGTTCTCGATTGGCATCGGCGCAAGAAACCGGAGAGTTTTGAATCCCTGCGCGGGCCGGAAGAAGACGCTCCGGCATTCGACGTAAGAGACGAAAAAAGTGTGACGCCGCTTGAATCGGTTTTGAGCAACGAGCAACACGAAGGAGTTCACGCATCGCTGGGCAAGATTCCCGCAGTGTATCGCGAAGTGCTGGTGCTGCGATTTCAGGAAGAGATGCAGCTCGAAGAGATTTCCGTCGTCTTGAGTACGCCGATTTCGACCGTGAAGTCGCGGCTCTATCGCGGGCTCGAAGCGTTGCGTGGCGCATTGGCTGGCCCTATGGCCGGTGCCAGCGGAGGTGCGGCATGAACGAAAATCCTCACATTAGTGCAACGCAATTGATCGCAAAGAAACGCGTCGAAGGAATTTCCACCGAAGAACAATCGCGGCTCGCCGCGCATCTTGCCACATGCGAACTGTGTTCCGCGGTGCAAGCGCAAACTGCGGAGGCGCTTAACGCGTTCCGCAGCATGAACATTGAGCTCCCGAGAAATCTTGCGGCGCGCGCGCAAATGCGCGTTCGTCTGCGCGCAGAAGAATTACCCGCGCGCAATCCCGGCCGAGCGCTCCTCTTGGCGATTGCCGCGGTGTCCTGGGTACTTGGCCTTGCGAGTGCGCCGCTGGTATGGCGTGGCTTCGCGTGGCTCGGCAGTGAATTCAATTTGCCGGACCCGCTCTGGCAAGCCGGCGTAGTGCTTTGGTGGCTGGTGCCGGGCGTGGTCGCGGTCGGCGCGGTGATTTTGCAGAGACATAAAGTAGAGCGAGCGGCCGAATAAATTCTAGCGGCACAGAGGCGAACAATGAGCGGACCTGGACAAGTAGCGAGTGCGTGGGACGAGCGGATGCGGCTCATCCGCCTGCGGCGGAAAAAAGAGCGGCTGCAATTCTGGAGCGAATTGAAGCTCATACCGAAGTGGCTCGTAGGGACGGTCGTCGTGCTCTACATCGCGGCCGTGGTGATTGCGACCTTGGTGAATTTGTCGCACCGCTACAATCCGTACGGCGACGACATGTTCCCCTTCGAACTGCGGGGTCATCCCGTGCTTGCATCGCTGTCGCTCGCTGGCCTCGTCACTCTAGTGGCGATTATGCTGACGTGGGTCATCTTCATGGTGGCGTACGTAAATCGGGACGCCGCGCGCCGCGGGATGAACTCCGCTCTGTGGACGCTCTTCGTCCTGATCTTGATGCCATCGTCGGGCGGAATCATCGGCTTCGTCATTTACTTATTGATGCGCGAGCCTCTGCCCTATCCCTGCCCGCGCTGCGAAAAACCCGTCGGGCCGCGCTTCAATTTCTGCCCCAGCTGCAAATGCAACCTGCACCCGTCTTGCCCGAACTGCAAAAAGGAAATTGCGGAGACCGACAAGTTCTGCCCGTATTGCGCGAACGATTTGAAGCCGGCGGAGTTGGCCGAAACTTCTTCTAGTTCGCCAGCGTGAACCACGCCGCGAGGGTGGCGAGTTTTTCATCTTGCGTCCAGGGCGGACCGAGGGATTTGCCGAGCGCGGCGACTTGGCGATTCAGAAATTCGGGCCGCTTGTTAAGACGTTTTGACGCGGTCGCGAGTAATTCTCGTTCTTTGATCACCGCCAGCGGCAGCTTCGCGCGAGTGCAGCAGTGGCGAATAGCTTCGCGAAAGAGTTCACCATCCGCGGTGTGAATCAATGCGTGTGACGCGAGGATTTTTTCGAATTCGGGAAGTTTGCGACCGGAGGCCAGAAGAAGCGCGCAGCCTCTGACCTTATAGTCAGCCGAATCCAGTTCTTTTTCCAGCGCGCGAAGGCCCGATAGAGCCAACTCCCGCGATTCTGTCTCCACTCCGCGAACAAATTCCGACGCGTCGCCGAGTGGCATTTTCTCAGCTGTATGGTAGGGCTGGCGAAAGGTGTAGCTGAACGTCTTAACGAGAAGTAGCTTTCTGCGTTGTAGAACGACCGGCACGCCATCTTCGAGCGAAACCGCCACCATCGCGGCCCAGCCGGAATGCACGCGAAACCCGATGGCCGCACGGTTCATCTACGCTCCCCGACTGAGCCAATCTAAGTTCGTTTAGTAGCGCTCAACCGCGAGCGCGACGGCGTTGCCGCCGCCGAGACAGAGCGCCGCGATGCCGCGCTTCAGATTGCGGCGGTGCAACTCGTAGAGCAGCGTGACGAGAATACGCGCGCCGCTCGCGCCAATCGGGTGGCCGATCGCCACCGCGCCGCCGTTCACATTCACTTTTTCCGGATTTAACTTGAGTTGCCGCGTCACCGCAATCGCCGCGACGGCGAATGCTTCGTTTAGTTCAACCAGATCGACGTCCTTGTCGCGATCCCAACCGGTTTTCTTCAACAATTTCTCGACGGCGTCCACGGGCGCCATCATTACCCATTTCGGTTCCACACCGCTAACGGCTTGCGCCACGATTCGCGCAATCGGAGTCTTGCCAAGATTCTTCGCTACTCGCTCGCTGGTCACAATCAGCGCGGCGGCGCCGTCGTTCGTTCCCGGAGCATTGCCCGCCGTGACCGTACCGTCTTTCTTAAACGCGGGCTTCAGCTTCGCCAGCGCTTCCATCGAAGTATCTTCGCGCGGCGATTCGTCATATTTAATTACCAGGGGCTCGCCTTTTTTCTGCGGCACTTCAACCGGCAAAATTTGTGATTCGAAAAAGCACGACTTGCGCGCGTTCACCGCTTTCTTGTGCGATTCGACGGAAAAACGATCCTGCTCTTCGCGTCCGATGCCGTATTTTTCGGCAACCAGTTCGCCGGTAAGCCCCATATGAAAATCTTCGTATGCGTCCCAAAGGCCATCGTGAATCATGCTGTCCACGACTTTTTGATCGCCGAGCCGGTAGCCCGTGCGCGCCGTCGGCAGCAGATACGGGCAGTTGGACATAGACTCCATGCCGCCCGCCACCACGATTTCCGATTCCCCGGTTTGCACGGCTTGCGCTGCAAGCGCGACAGCCTTCAGCCCCGAGCCGCACACTTTATTAATCGTCATGGCCGCCACACGCGGGTCGCAACCGCCCTTCAGCGCCGCCTGCCGCGCCGGATTCTGACCCAGCCCCGCTTGTACCACGTTGCCGAGAATCGCTTCGTCGATTTGCTTCGCGTCGATTCCCGCGCGCCGCGCCGCTTCCGCCACGACTTTGCCGCCAAGCTCCGGTGCGGAGAATCCAGCCAGGCCACCCTGGAATTTTCCAACGGGCGTGCGTACTGCCGATAAAATGACGGGATTTTCCATACCTGCCTCCGGAAGGGCGAAGCACCATTATAGCGAGTTGCGCAATTCGCCGCTGTGTCCGCCCATCGCTCCGGAAAGGATGATGCTACGACTCGTCCGCTGATGGACCGTATAGTCCAGGAACAGGAATGTTGAGCAACCGCAGATAGACGGTGAGCTGGCCACGGTGATGGTAAAGATGGTTCAGGCACATGCCGCGCAGGCACGCCAGGCGCGACATTGTGAAAACCTCCTTGCCGCCAGCGAGCAGCTTCCAGTCGAGCATGATGTCCTGATCGCTTACGCCCGACAGCGCGGCCCGCGCATCCGCGGCGGCTTTGTCGAACGCCGCAAGTAATTCCTTCTGATTCGAAATTTTGGGCGGTTCGTAAGAAGGGCCGTTCACGGGCGCATAATCCAGCTCGCGCGTATTGATCGTCATCGTGATCCACTCCGGCACCGTGCCGACGTGCGCCGCAAGCCAACCCAGCGTGCCGGACTTCTCATGCGGCTTCCAATTCCATTTGCCGTCCTGCACGCGTTCCAAGGCCTTCCGCGTGTTCTGCATTTCGCTGTCGAATTCGCCCAACATCGATTGCCCAATGCTCATAAGTCCCTCCAAGAAAGAACTGTCTTCTCCGAGCCGCCGTATGATAGGCGAACAAAAAGCGAATTGTCAAGCACTACTTCTCGACCTGCTCCGTAGTAACCGGCTGTAGCGCTAGAATTTAATTCTATGCCGCTCACCCGAACCGATTCTTATCTAAAAGATTCCCTCGACGTTTTCCGTTACTACAAGACTCTCGCCGAACGCGCCATGGCCCAATGCTCGGACGCGCAGCTCTTCGAGTCCATCGACAAAGAATCCAATTCCATCGCCATCATCGTCAAACACATGGCCGGCAACATGCGCTCACGCTGGCGCGACTTCCTCACCAGCGACGGCGAAAAACCCGACCGCGATCGCGACACGGAATTTGAATCGCCGGTGACGACCCGCGCCGAGCTGATGGATCAATGGAATGCGGGTTGGAACTGGGTCTTCGGCGCGCTTGAGCCGCTCTCCGATGCCGACCTCACAAAAACTATTTACATCCGTGGCGAAGCGCATTCCGTTATGCAGGCGATCAATCGCCAGGTCGCTCACTATTCCTACCACGTTGGCCAGATCGTCTTCCTCGCGAAACACTTGTGCGCGGACTCGTGGAAATCGCTCTCCGTTCCGCGCAAACAATCCGCCGCCTTCAACGCCGACGTCTCCTCTGGCAAAAAGTCCCAGCGATAGAACACGCGTCCCGTTGCGAATTGCGAGGTATTCCGGGGAGTGTTACCCTGCTTTGAACGAGGCAATATGCCACCTGTTCACATCAGCGAACTCGTATTCGAAGTCACAGAGGAAGCCGAAGGCGGCTATTCAGCGGAATGCTTGACGGAGAACATTATTACGCAAGGCGATAATTGGGAAGAGTTGCGGGCTAATGTCAAGGAAGCAACGGAGGCCTACTTCTTTGATGGTCCGAAGCCCAAATATATCCGCCTGCACCTCGTCCGAAACGAAGTCCTCGCAATGGAATGAAGCTACCGCGGGACCTAAACGGCGAGGATTTGGTGGCCGGGCTCTGCCGCCATTGGAATTACCGCGTAGCTCATCAAGTCGGCAGCCACGTCCTTCTCGAAACGGAAACTCCGGGCCATCAGCGAATTTCCGTCCCCGCGCACAAGAATCTTGCCGTCGGAACGCTCGGTAATATCCTTCGCACTGTCGCAGAACATAAAGGAGTTTCACGGGACGCGATCTTATCCTCGATAAGATGACCGACCGGCTTCGCTTCCTCTTCGCTGCGATTCGCGTTACCCTGCTTTCGTGATGCAAACTCTCTTCGACATAGACCCGCTGCCGCGTCCGTCATCCGGCCTGAGCATGAATGCGGCGCAGAAACGGGCGGTTGAGCATCGAGACGGGCCGCTTCTCGTCATCGCCGGCGCCGGGACGGGAAAAACGCGCGTGATCACCGAGCGCATTCGCCACCTGCTCGAAACCGACGATTCCCTCTCCGGCGAAAACATTCTCGGCCTCACGTTCACCAACAAAGCCGCCGGTGAAATGAAAGCTCGCGTCGTCAAAGCCGCCGGCGAACGCGGCAAGGACGTAGTGCTCGCCACGTTCCACGCATTCTGCGAATCGTTGATCACCGACGCCGCTCCCGACCGTCTGCTGCTCGACAAAGTCGATCACTGGATTCTCCTCCGCCGCAACATGGCGCGGCTTCAGCTCGACAAATATCGTCGCCTCGCCGAACCCGGTCAATTCCTCAACGACTTCGTGGAATTCTTCTCCCGCTGCCAAGACGAACTCGTCACGTGGGAAGACTACCAGCGCCACGCCGAAGGTTTGGCGGCCCTGCTCGAAAGCGAACGCTCGGCGCTGGATGACGACACCTATAAAGAGCGTCTCGAAGAAGTCCAGAAGCAACTCGAAATCGCCCGTGCCTATCGCGCCAGCGAAGAACTTCTCCGCGAAAAAAAACGCGTCTCCTTCGGTTCACTGATTACTGGCGCCGTCGACCTGCTCGAAAAGGATTCTGCCGTTCGAACGACGCTGCAGGACAAATTCCGCTACATCCTGGTCGACGAATTCCAGGACACGAACATCGCCCAACTCCGCCTCCTCGAACTCCTCGCCGGCGATCGCAAAAACATTTTTGCCGTCGGCGACAACGACCAGGCGATCTACCGCTTTCGCGGCGCCTCCTTCGGCAGCTTTCAACTTTTCCTCGAGCGTTTTGCGGGCTGGAAGCCCGGCGAAGATTCCACACCGTTCCGCGTTTCCCTCACGGAAAACTATCGCTCCACGCCGAACATTCTCCGCGTCGCCACGCAGGTCATCGCGCAAAACACAGTCAGCGCGGACTTCCCGCAGAAATCCCTCAGCGCCACGCGCAAGGAAGGCGAGAAAATCCGCATTTCCGAACTCGAGCATGAGGAAGCCGAAGCGACCTGGATCGCATCGGAACTCCAGCGCATCCACGCCGCCGGACGCAAGTGGCGGGATCTTGCTGTGCTCTACCGCCAACATTCGCATCGCAACGAACTCGTTTCCGAACTTTCCCGCCGCAAAATTCCGTTCGTCATTTCCAATCTCTCCATCCTCGATCATCCGCTCGTCAAAGACGTCATCGCTTACTTGCGCCTCACCGCCTCGCCGTTTGACGACATCGCTTGCGCCCGCGTTCTGGCCGCACCCGCGTGGCATCTCGAAGCGCCGGACCTCGTTCGCCTCGCCGAACGCGCCAAAAAAGAAAAGAAATCCATCTACGACCTGCTGCAACTCCCGCAGGGCCAGCTTCCGTTCGACGCTTCGCACGCAGCGAGCGCAGACCTAGTCGAATTCCTCACCGGGCAGCGCAAAACCCTAAAGCGCCGTACCGCCCGCGAAATTCTCTCCGACCTTCTGGAATGGCTCGAAATCCCGCAGCGGACCAGCGAGCAAGACCGTAAATACGTCACCCGCCTCACCGAATTCGCCAAAACGTGGGAACCAAAAAGTGAGACGCGTGCCCTTCTCGAGTTCATTGAATACCTCGACTACTATTCGCAGGCCGGCGGCAATATCAGCCTGGAGGACGATGTGCCCGGCGACGCGGTCCGATTGATGACCGTACACGCCGCGAAGGGCCTCGAATTCCCCCTCGTTTTTCTGCTGCGCGTCAACAACAAAAAATTCCCCGCCTCCGAACGGCCGCGCACATTCGAATTTCCCGCTGCGTTAATGAAGGAAGGCGAGCCCGCCGAACAATTTCACATTCAGGAAGAGCGGCGCCTCTTTTACGTCGCGCTCACCCGCGCCGAAGAACGCCTCACCGTCACGACCGTTACGGAGAAGAAGAACAAAGTTCCCGTCTTCATCGAAGATATGCTCCTGGACCCATCCATTAAGCGCCGCGACATTCACCAACTCGCGCCAAAAGTTCCACCCCATCCTGCAAAGTCAGGTCCAGCAGATGTTTCGAGTCCCCATCTGTTTCCTGTGTCGCCCGCTCCGCCAAAAATCTTTTCGCGCATCGCGGACTGGGCCGAATCCTTTCACCCGCCTGCGCCTGAACCGCTCACCCTCAGTCCGTCTGGCGTCGGCGGTTACCGCAGCTGTCCGCAACAATTTCTGTTCCGGCACTTGTGGTCTCTGCGGCAAGGTGCGCGCGCTACGCTCACTTTCGGTGCGGTCATGCACAACACCGTGCGCCGCTTCATGGATCAGTTACGCAAAGGAGTGCGCCTTCCCTGGGACGACCTGGCGCGGCTGTACGAAGCCGAATGGAAATCCGCCGGCTTCGAGGATGACTACCAGGAAGAAGGCTACAAAAACGACGGCCTCGACCAACTCCGCGCGTTTCATCATTCTGTTTTGGAAAATCCGCCGCACGTGCTCGAACTCGAAAAGAGTTTCGAACTCCCACTCGAAAATGACGTCATCCTCACCGGCCGCATGGACCAGATCAATTCCGCAGGCGGCGGTAAAATAGACGTCGAGATCGTCGATTACAAGACAGGCAAGCCGAAGAAGCCTGCCGACGCAAAAAAAAATATTCAGCTCAGCATCTATTCTCTTGCCGCGAAAGAAATTCTCGAGCTAAATCCCGTGCGCCTGGTCTTCCACTACTTGCAAAACAACGAGCGCCAGGAAACCGCGCGCGATTCGAAACAACTCGACGAAGCGCAAAAAATAGTTCAGGAAGTCGCTTCCGAAATTCGCGCCGGCTCTTTTCCGCCGAAGCCCGGACCGTTCCAATGCAAGAGCTGCGCCTACCAGCCAATTTGCCCCGCGCACGAAGAGAATCTCGCTAACCAGGAATGGTAGTAAAGTCATCCGCCCAATAAAAAAGAGCGCCCCGAAATTGCGAGCGCCCTTTTTCAATCTTGGTTTCCCGCGGCTACTTTTTCTTTCCGCCCTTTTTCATGTCTTCCTTCTTGGCCTTTTTCTTCATCGAGTCTCTCCTTGCTGACTGGTTGGCAGGGAGGGGCGCCGCCGCCCGCAACCCTGCACGCTTGTATACCAGTGCCGGCCGCGGGAGTCAAGAACAATCAAGCCGTTCCGCATCACGGTGAGGCGTGACGCCGCTCACTTT
>WNFS01000939.1_pt1 | contig 21321 bp, 14 predicted proteins | sample 5400141 | NCBI WGS metagenome assembly WNFS01 (sample SAMN13153358, study PRJNA577476) | soil metagenome | isolation source: 60 cm saprolite under Madrone tree | place: USA:California | collected 2016-06-14
ACCTCGTCAAGCTCGCCTTCGAGCGGAAGCAGAAGGTCCTGGGCGCCCGGTTCAAGGCCAAGCTCGTTCTCGCCTTCCTCTCGCTGGCGCTGACGCCGGCCATCCTGATCTTCATCATCGCGTCGAACTTCATCAACACATCGATCGAGGGCTGGTTCAAGCCGCAGGTGGAGCGGCCGCTCGACCAGGCCCTCGAGGTGGCGCAGACGTACTATCAGGGCCAGGAGGCCATGGCCCTGCGCCACGCGCGCTACATGGCCGACGTGCTCGCGCGCGAGGGCTTCATGGCCCCGGGCCAGCGCCCGGTGCTCTCGACGTATCTCAACGGCCAGCAGGAGCGCCTCGGACTCGCCGCCATCACGGTCTACAACCGCGCCGGCCAGGCGGTGATCCACGCCAAGGACCCCACGCTCGCGTCGGTGCTGACGCGATCGGTGAACCGGGAGCAGCTGCGACAGGGGCTCGCCGGCCAGGAAGTGACCACGGTCCACGAGCTGGACCAGGGCGACATGATCCAGGCCATCGTCCCTATCCGGAGCAGTGAGCGCGCCGTCCTCGGCGCGCTCGTCGTCGGCAGCTACGTAACGCAGCGGCTCGAGTCCCGCCTGCGGGGCATCAGCCAGTCCTTCCAGGAGTACAAGCAGCTCCGGCTGCTCAAGCAGCCGCTCAAGGGCATCTACATCCTGCTCTTCCTGCTGATGACGCTCGTGATCGTGTTCTCGGCGACCTGGTTCGGCCTCTACCTCGCGCGCGGCATCACGGAGCCCGTCCAGATGCTCGCGGAGGGCACCCGCGCGGTGGCCGCGGGCAACCTGAACTACAAGGTCACGGTCCGCGCCGACGACGAGATCGGCGTCCTCGTGGACTCGTTCAACCGGATGACGAGCGACCTCGCCTCCTCGCAGACCAAGCTCGAGCACACGTACCGCGACCTCCAGGCCAAGCACGAGGAGGTCGAGCAGCGGCGCCGTTACACCGAGACGGTCCTGGAGGCGGTGGCCACGGGCGTGCTCTCGCTCGACCCCGCCGGGCGCATCACGACCATCAACGGCGCCGCCGAGCGCATGCTGGGCGTGCCGGCCGCGTCGGCCCAGGGGCAGCTTGCCTCGGCGGTGCTGCGGCCGCCGATGCACTCCGAGCTCGCGGCGCTCATCCAGCGCATGAACCGGCTGCGCGAGGGCGCCCTCGAGCGCGAGGTGCACCTCCGTCGCGAGGGCCACGCCGTCACGCTGCTCGCCTCCGCGACGGCCCTCAAGGGGCCCGAGGGCGCCTATCTGGGCATGGTGCTCGTCTTCGACGACCTGACGGAGCTGCTCAAGGCCCAGCGCCTGGCGGCATGGCGTGAGGTCGCTCAGCGGATCGCGCACGAGATCAAGAACCCGCTGACCCCGATCCAGCTCTCGGCCCAGCGCCTTCGCCGCCGGCTGTCGACCAATCGGAGCCCTGAGGAAAAACAGCTGCTCGAAGAGGCGACGGCCACCATCGTGCAGGAGGTCGAGGGGCTGAAACAGCTGGTCGACGAATTCTCGCGCTTCGCACGTATGCCCGCGCTCCAGCCCCGTGCCACGGATCTCGGGCGCCTGCTCGAGGGCGTGGTCGTCCTCTACCGCGAGTCCCATCCCGGGCTCTCCATCAAGGCGTCGTTCTCGCCCGACTTGCCGCCCCTCGACGTCGATCCGGACCAGATCAAGCGCGCGGTGCTGAACCTCGTGGACAACGCGGTCGAGGCGGTGGGGGGCGCCGGCGTCGTCACCGTGGACACCATCTGGCTGCCGGAGAGCCGGCGCGCCCGCATCGTCGTCGCCGACGACGGGCCCGGCATCCCGGGCGAGGACAAGGAGCGGCTCTTCCTGCCGTATTTCTCGACCAAGGCCGGCGGCACGGGCCTGGGCCTGCCCATCGTGCACCAGATCATCACCGACCACGGCGGCACCATCTGGGTCGAGGACGCGGCGCCGCTGGGCACGCGCTTCGTGATCGAGCTGCCAGTGGGCCGGCTTGCGGCAGCGCCTGCCGAGGCCAACGCGCCGGTGAGGGCGGGCTAGATGGCGGGCGAGCACATCCTGATCGTGGACGACGAGCGCGCCATCCAGACGTCCCTGCGGGGAGTGCTCGAGGACGAGGGCTATCGGGTCACCGCGGTGGGCTCCGCCGAGGAGGCGCTGGCTCGCCTGTCCGATGACGCGCCGGATCTGATCTTCCTCGACATCTGGATGCCGGGCATGGACGGCCTCGAGGCGCTGGCCGAAATCAAGCAGCGGCGGCGCGAGACCGCCGTGGTGATGATCTCCGGCCATGGCACCATCGAGACCGCCGTCAAGGCGACCAAGCTCGGCGCCTACGACTTCGTCGAGAAGCCGCTCTCGCTCGAGAAGACGCTCCTCGTCGTGGAGCGCACGCTCGGGCATGCCCGCCTCGAGCAGCAGCATCGTCAGCTGCGGGAGCGCGTGGAGCGCGGTCAGGAGATCGTCGGCAAGAGCGCCGTCATCGATGAGCTGCGCCAGCAGATCGCGGTGGCGGCGCCGACGACCGGCCGCGTCCTCATCCACGGCGAGAGCGGCTCCGGCAAGGAGCTGGTCGCGCGCGCCATCCACGCCCGGTCCACCCGCACCGAGGGGCCCTTCGTCGAGGTCAATTGCGCCGCCGTGCCGGAGGAGCTGATCGAGTCGGAGCTCTTCGGACACGAGCGCGGCGCCTTCACGGGCGCGGTGGCGCGCCGCCGGGGCAAGTTCGAGCTGGCCGACGGCGGCACCCTCTTCCTCGACGAGATCGGGGACATGAGCCTCAAGACCCAGGCCAAGGTGCTGCGCGTGCTCGAGGAGCAGGCCTTCGAGCGGGTGGGCGGCAAAGAGACGATCCGCGTGGACGTCCGCGTGATCACCGCCTCGAACCAGAACCTCCAGGAGCAGATCGGCGCCGGGCGCTTCCGCGAGGACCTCTTCTACCGCCTGAACGTCATTCCGATCGAGGTCCCCGCTCTCCGCAAGCGAAAAGAAGACATCCCGGCGCTCGTGGAGCACTTCATCGCGCTCTTCTCGGCCGAGAACGGGCGGCGCCCGAAGACGATGGCGGCGGAGGCGCTCGCCTACTTCCTCACCAACGAGTGGCCGGGCAACGTGCGCGAGCTTCGCAACATGGTCGAGCGGCTGGTCATCATGGCCCCCCGCGATGTCATCGGCCCCGAGGACCTGCCGCCGCCGCTCCGCACCCGCGGGGAGGGCGAGGCCAGCGAGGGCCCGCCGCGCGACCGAAAGCTCAAGGACGCCCGCGAGGCCTTCGAGCGCGCCTACATCCTGGGCGAGCTGCGCGAGCACGAGTGGAACATGACCCGCACGGCCGAGAAACTCGGCATCGAGCGCAGCCACCTCTACCGCAAGCTGAAGATTTACGGCATCACCCCGCCCAAGACCTAGCAGGCGGCCGCCTGCATCGTTGCCGCCTCACATCTGGAACCTTGCCGCGTGTCTCGGCGTTTCCTTCCCCGACGTTTCGTGATACCTAGAGAAGGCCGCTGCCGCGCCAGCGCCGTCGTGGAACAGCCGGAAACCGCCCGGAATCGGATTCCACGCGGGTCATGACCCGCCAAGGAGGATTCGCATGAGACGTCTCTCCGCGGTACTCACCATCCTGCTCGCCATGGCGTGGACCACAGCGAGCCCGGCGCGTGCCCAGTCCAAGGAGCCCGTCAAGATCGGACTCTCGGCCGCCGTGTCCGGCGGCTCGGCCGCCTCCGGCGAGGCGATCAAGCGGGGGCTTCTGATCGCCATCGACGAGATCAACGCCAAGGGCGGCGTGCTCGGCGGCCGCAGGCTCGAGCTGGTCGTCCGCGACGACGAGGGCAACCCGCAAAAGGGCGTGACGATCGCCCGCGAGCTCGTCGAGCGCGAGAAGGTGGCGGCCGTCTTCGGCGGCCTCCATACCACCGTGGCGCTGGCGCAGGTGCCCGTCTGGCACGAGCTGAAGACCCCCTACATGGGCGCCTGGGCCGCCGGCACCAACGTCACGCGCAACGGGCAGACGCCGAACTATGTCTTCCGCGTCTCGGCCAACGACGACTACGTCGACCGCTACCTCTCGCGCTACGCGGTCGACGCGCTCAAGAAGGGCAAGCCGGGACTCCTCCTCGAAAACACGCCCTGGGGCCAGTCCAACGAGACGGGTCTGACCAAATGGTTCGGTGAGAAGGGCATCAAGGCGGTCGGCGTCGAGCGCTTCAACTGGAACGACCCCGACATGAGCCCCCAGCTCCTCCGGCTCAAGAACGCGGGCGCCGATCTCATCGTGCTCGTGGCCAACGCGCCAGAGGGCGCGCAGGTCCTGCGCTCCAAGGCCAAGCTCGGCTGGGACACGGCCATGATCTCCCACTGGGGCATCTCGGGCGGTCGCTTCGCGGAGCTGACGGGCGACCTGTCCGACGGCGTGGTGTTCCTGCAGACCTACACCTTCTTCGGCAAGCAGAACGAGCGCGGCCAGTACGTGCTTAAGGTGCTGCGCGAGAAGTACGCCGTCAAGGAGCCCGGCGACGTGATCGCGCCGGTGGGCACGGCCAACGCCTACGACGGGATGCACCTGGTCTCGCTCGCGATCGACCAGGCCGGGTCCACCGACGGCGCCAAGGTCCGCGACGCGCTCGAGAGCCTCAGGGCCGAGTACAAGGGGCTCATCAAGACGTACAAGCGGCCCTTCACGGCGGAGCAGCACGACGCGCTCACCGACGAGGACTACGTCATGGTCGTCTGGAAGGGCGGCAAGATCGTGCCGGTCAGCATGAAGTAGGGGCTCGCGCCCATCTACCTCCAGCTCGTCGTCACCGGCCTGGCCTTGTGCAGCATGTACGGGCTGGTCGCCCTCGGGTACCACATTACCTGGTCGACCAGCCGGACCATGAACTTCTCCCAGGGTCACGCCGTGATGGCGGGGGCCGTGGTCGCCTACGCGGTCTTCGTCGCGCTGGGCTGGCCCTTCCCGCTTGCCCTTCTCGTCACGCTCGCCGCGCTGGCCTGCTTCGGCGCCCTCGTGGAGCGTGTCGCCGTCCGCCCCTTCTTCCTCCGCGCCTCTCCCGCCTGGCTGCTCGCCACCATCGCCGTCGGCATCATCGCCGAGAACGTGGCGCAGCTCACCTTCGGCAAGGACGCGCGCGCCTTTCCCTCGCCGCTCATGCAGAAGCCGATCATGGTGGGCTCGGCCGGTTTCTACGCGCAGGAGCTCCTCGTGCCCGTGGCGGGCCTCCTGCTGATGGGGCTCGTCCAGCTCTTCTACCACCGGACGCCATACGGCAAGCAGCTCAAGGCCGTGGCGTGGAACCCGGAGGCGGCGGGGCTCATGGGCATCAACATCCCGCGCGCGGTGATGGCCTCCTACGCGTTGTCCGCGGTGCTCGCGGGAGTCGCGGGCGTCCTGCTCGCCCCGCTTCTCAACGTGTCGCCCCAGATGGGCACCATCATCGGGCTCAAAGCCTTCGCCGTCGCCATCATCGGGGGCCTGACCTCCGCGCCCGGCATCGTCGTGGCGGGGCTGGGCTATGGCCTGGTGGAGTCCTTCACCGCGGGGTACATTTCCACGCGCGCCCGGGAGATCGTGGGCTTCGGCCTCGTGATCCTCGTGCTCGTCGCGAGACCCTGGGGGCTGCTCGGCGAGAAGCCGTCGAGGCGCGTGTGAGGGACCGGCTGGGCTGGGCCGTCCTCGCGGCGGCGGCAGCCGCCGTGCCCCTCCTGACCTCCAACACCTACTACCTCTACGTCGCCATCTCGATCGGGCTCCTGACGATCGTGACCGCCGGGCTCAACGTGCTCGTGGGCTTGACCGGCCAGACCTCGCTCGGCCACGCCGGCCTCTACGCCTTCGGCGCATACACGGCCGCTCTCTGCGTCACCCGAGCGGGGATGGGCGAGTGGGCAGCCATCGCTCTCGCCATCGCCGTCACCTCCGTCGTGGGCGCCGCCGTCGCCGCCGCGGCGCTCCGCGTCTCGGGACCCTATCTCGCCATGGTCACCATCGCCTTCGGCCTGATCGTCGAGGGCGTCCTGATCGAGTGGGGCTCGGTGACGGGCGGACCCGGCGGCATCTTCAACATCCCCAAGCCCGCGCTGCGCAGCCACTACTGGACGGTGATGCTGGCGGCGGCGCTGGCGCTGTGGCTGACGGCCAACCTGCGCCGCTCGGCGTGGGGACGCGCCTTCCTCGCCGTCAAGAGCAGCGAGGTCGCCGCGGAGTCGCTGGGTCTGTCCTCCTACTACGTGCGCATCATAGCGTTCACGGTCTCGGCCGCTTTCGCGGGAGCGGCGGGCGCGCTCTTCACCTTCTTGAATGGCTACATTTCTCCCGACAGCTTCACGCTCCAGACTTCCATAGTCTTCATGCTGGCCCTGCTCTTCGGCGGGCTCGGGCGCATCGCGGGGCCGCTCGCCGGCAGTCTGGCGCTCACGATACTGCCGGAGCTCCTGACCAGCCTCCTCGACTACCGGCTCATCCTCTACGGCACCCTCCTGCTCGTGTCGATCTACTGGCTGCCCGAAGGCGTGATCGGCGCTCTGTCGCGAGGGCGGCCACGGCCCTCCGCTCACCCTGCCCTCTCCCCAAAGGAGAGAGGGGGAATTTTGGACCCTCTCCCCCACCGTGGGAGAGGGCAGGGTGAGGGGGCCACTGCAACCGGCGGCGCGCTGCTCACCACGAGCGGCGTGAGCCTCTCGTTTGGCGGCATATCGGCTCTCGCCGATGTCAGCCTGACTGTGGATCGTCGCAGCATCCACGCCGTCATCGGGCCGAACGGCGCGGGCAAGACGTCTTTCCTCAACGTGCTGTCCGGCTTCTATGCTCCCGCGGCCGGGGAGATCTCGTTCGACGGCCGTTCTACGGTAGGCCGGCCCCCGTATGCCCTCGCGCGAGCCGGCATCGCCCGCACTTTTCAGACGGCGCAGGTGTTCGGCGGCCTCTCCACGTGGGAGAACGTGGCGGTCGGCGTCGCGGGCCCGCGGCTCGGCTCGATCCTCGGGGCGCTTGCCGGAATGCCGCGGGCGCGCATCCGCGAAGCCACGATCCAGGCGCGCGGCCACGCGCTGCTCGAAGCGCTCGGGCTCGCGGAGGCGGCCGCCGAGCCCGCCGAGGCATTGGCGGCCGGCCTCAGGCGCACGCTCGAGATCGCCCGGGCGCTGGCAACCGATCCGCTGCTCCTGATGCTCGACGAGCCCGCGGCGGGTCTCTCGCCCACCGAGATCGTGGCGCTGGACGAGCAGCTGACCGGCCTCCGCGAGCATGGCGGCCCGGCCGTGATCCTCGTCGAGCACCACATGGATCTTGTGATGGCGGTTTCTGACCGGATCACCGTGCTGGACTACGGGCGGGTCATTGCCGACGGAACGCCCGAAGCGGTCCGCCGCGACCCGGCGGTGATCGAGGCCTACCTGGGCGCCGCCCCGTGAGCGCGCTCACGGTGTCCGGGCTCAGCACTTCCTACGGCGCCGTCGCGGTCCTTCACGAGGTCTCGCTGGAGGTTCGGCCGGGAGAGATCGTCTGCGTCATCGGCGGCAACGGCTCCGGCAAGACAACGCTGCTCAAGACGATTGCGGGCGTACTCCGTCCCGCCGCGGGCCGTGTCCTCGCGGACGGCAGGGACATCGGCGGCCAGCCGTCGTGGTGGGTGGCGCGGCACGGCATCACGCTGGTGCCGGAGGGGCGCGGCGTCTTCGCAGACCAGAGCGTGCGCGACAACCTGATGCTCGGCGCGCTTCCGCGCAGGAGCGCGCGCGACGCCGCCGCCGTCGGGGCCGACCTCGAGACCGCCCTTGCCCTCTTCCCTGCTCTCGCCGGGAAGCTCGACCTTCCCGCCGGGGCCCTCTCCGGCGGCCAGCAGCAGATGCTCGCGGTGGCTCGCGGGCTCATGGCCAAGCCGCGCGTGCTGCTTCTCGACGAGCCGTCACTGGGCCTGGCGCCCCTCCTCGTGCGGGAGATCTTCGCCGCCATCGAGCGCTTGAGAGCACAGGGCGTGACGGTGCTGCTCGTCGAGCAGATGGCCGCGCAGGCCCTGGCGCTGGCCGACCGGGCCTACGTCCTCGATCGAGGCCGCATAGTCCTCGAAGGGCCCGCGCGTGAGGTTCGCGAGAACCCCGCCGTGGTCGATGCGTATCTCGGCCGGCGCGCGGGCGGGCGGGCGCCTTGAAGGCCGAGCGTCCGGTGACTATGATGCCACTTGTCATGCTGTCCCCGCCTCGCCGGCCTGCCGTCCTCGGTCTTCTTCGTGTCACACGGCTGGGGACCGCCTCGCTGGAGCGGCTCGCGCTCGAGTCTCTCAAGCCGGGCCGCATCCACTCGGTTTTCGAGCGGGCCGTCAACGTCCTGTGGGGCGACGGGCACCTGCTGACCCTCCACGGCCCCGGACCGCTCGCGGCGCCGTTCGCCGTGGCGCTCGAGCGTCTGCCCGCTCGCGACGCGGTGGCGCCCGGGATGACGATAGGGCACTCCGACTTCGGGTGGGCGGATGCCGAGCGCGTGGCGCTCGAGATGCCCGGCGGCGCGCTCGGCTTCGGCAGGGAGGCCCTGCCCGAGCCCACGTGCGCGCGGGCGCTCTATTCCGCGGCGGGCCTTCGGGCGCGTGAGGCGCTCGAGCGTGGCATCGCGCTTGGCGATGCCGGCGCGTTCGCGGACGCCGCCTGCTCCCTCATCGGCTTGGGCGAAGGCCTCACGCCGGCGGGAGACGACTGTGTTGTCGGCGCGCTGGCCGCTATCCACCGCCTGGCTCCCGGCTGGCTCACCGCCAACGAAGGGCAGCGCCACCGGCTCGCCGACGCGGCGCGCCGCCGGACTACCGACGTGGCGCGGGACTTCGTCCTCGAGGCGCTCGACGGGCGCTTCGCCGAGCCCGTGCTCGCGCTGCTCACCGCCGGCTCGGACGAGGATGCGGGGAGCGCGGCGCGCGGACTCCTTGTCATGGGCGCCACGTCAGGCGCGGACACGTTGTGCGGCATCCGCCTCGGATGCCGCGCCCTCGAAGCCCGAGCGATAGAGCGATAGCGAAGACCGCGAGCCGATAGCCCCGGCCCCGATGCGATACCCGATGCGATAAATGGTTCCGTCCTTCGACCTCCTCCTGCAGGGCTGCCGCCTGCCCGACGGTCGGCTCGTGGACCTCGGCACGCTCGACGGCAAGATCAAGGAGATCGGCTCGCTGACGGGCCGTCCCTCGCACCGCGCGGTGGACTGCGGCGGCCTCGTGCTCACGCCCGGGCTGGTGGACGCGCACATCCATCTCGACAAGGCGTTCCTCTCGGAGCGGGCGCCCAGCGTCGAGGGCACGGTGGCGGAGGCACTCCGCGTAACTGCCGAGGCCAAGCGGCGTTTCACCGTGGACGACATCCGCGCGCGCGCGCGGCGCGCGCTGGACCAGGCCGTGCGCGCCGGCACCACCGCCATGCGCAGCCACGTGGAGATCGATCCCATCGTGGGACTGAAGGGCTTGGAGGCTCTCACCGAGCTCAAGCGGGAGTACGCGCGGGCCATCGACCTCCAGCTCTGCGCCTTCGCGCAGGAAGGCATACTCCAGTCGCCCGGGACCGAGGCGCTGCTCGAGCAGGCCCTCGCGAACGGCGCCGATCTGATCGGCGGCTGCCCCTACAACGACACGGACGCTCATGCCCAGATCGACATCGTCTTCCGCCTCGCGCGCGAGTTCGACGTGGACGTGGACTTCCACATCGACTTTTTCGACGAGCCCGAGCACATGGACGTCCTCTACGTCGCCGAGCAGGCCGTGCGCCTGGGCTGGCAGGGGCGGGTGGCGGTGGGGCACGCGAGCGAGCTCGCCGGGCTCTCGCACGAGGCCTTCCACCGCGCCGCGGCGACCCTCAAGGACGCGGGTGTCGGCGTCATCATCCTGCCCGCCACGGATCTCTACCTCATGGGGAGGAAGGACGCCCGCCATATCCGCCGCGGGCTCGCGCCGGCCAAGCGGCTCCTGGCCGCGGGCGTCACCGTCGCGGCGGCGACCAACAATATCCTGAACGCCTTCACGCCGATGGGCACGGGCGACCTCGCGCTGATGGGATATCTCATGACGGCCGCCGCCCACATGGGCACCGACGGCGACGTCGCCGACATCCTGGCCATGCTCACCGCGCATCCGGCGCGGATCCTCCGGCTGCCGGATTACGGGCTGCACGTGGGCGCCCGCGCCGACCTCGTGCTCTGGGAGACCGAGCGGCTCGCCGAGGTGGTGACGACCATGGCCCCGCGCCGGCTGGTCGTGAAGGCCGGCAGGCTCTCCATCGAGCACGAGCGCAGCTGTAAGGATCTCTGGCGCACGGGCGCGTGATCGTGCCAGACTGAACGCCCGCCATGGACGCCCTCCGGACCCTCGAGCTCCTCATCACGTCCCGCACCCCTTTCATCGCCATCGAGACGCTCGAGGAGGACCGGGTCGAGCAGGCGCTCGAGCGCGTCGCCCAGCGGCTCAATATCCCCCTCTTCGTCTGGACCATGACGCGCGGCCTCCGCCGCGCGGGGGCGCTCGAGCCGCTCTACGACACCAAGGAGCCGCTCAAGGCGCTTCGCAACCTCTCCGATCTGCCCAACGCAGGCATCTACCTCATGAAGGACCTCTACCGGTCGCTGGGCGACGCGGCCGTGGTCCGGACGCTCCAGGACCTGGCGCGCGCCTTCTCCCACGACCGGCGCGCCATCGTGCTCACGGCGCCGCGCGTGGAGCTGCCGTCGGAGCTGGCCACCCTGGCGAGCCTCGTCAAGCTCGAGCTGCCGACCGAAGAGGACCTTCGGGCCCTCGCTCAAGAGGTCTTCGGCACTCTTTCACGCCAGCACCGGCTGGGACCGCCGCCCGACCCCGACATCCTCGACAAGATCGCTTCGGCGTTGAGAGGGCTGACGCTCTTCGAGGCAGAAAGGGCGCTCACGCGTGCCGTGCTCGACGACCTGACCCTCGGGCCCCGCGACATCGAGGTGATCGCCCAGATGAAGAAGGAGATTCTCTCGCGGGACAGGGTCCTCGACTGCGTGCCGCAGAAGGAAGGCCTCGACGACGTGGGCGGCCTGCGCGGCCTCAAGGCCTGGCTCGAGAAGCGCCGGGACGCGCTCACACCCGAGGCCAAGAAGTTCGGCATCGAGGCGCCGCGCGGTATCCTCCTGCTCGGCGTCCAGGGGTGCGGCAAGAGCCTGGCCGCCAAGGCCGTCGCCAAGACCTGGAGCCTGCCCCTCCTGAGACTCGAGCCGGGCCGGCTCTTCGACAAGTTCATCGGCGAGTCGGAGAAGAACCTCGACCGGGCGCTGGCGACGGCGGAGCGCATGGCGCCCTGCGTGCTGATGATCGACGAGATCGAGAAGGGCTTCGCGTCGGTCGTGAGCTCCGATTCCGACGGCGGGCTCTCGCGCCGGATCCTGGGGCGGCTCCTCGGCTGGATGCAGGAGCGCGAGGCGCCGGTCTTCCTGGTCGCGACGTGCAACCAGATCACCGCGCTGCCGCCCGAGCTCATGCGAAAGGGCCGCTTCGACGAGATCTTCTTCATCGACCTGCCCGGCCTCGACGAGCGGCGCCAGATCTTCGCCATCCACCTCACGCGCCGCCATCGCGACCCCAAGAGCTTCGATCTGGACGCCCTCGCCGCGGCCGCGGAGGGCTTCAGCGGCGCCGAAGTCGAGCAGGCCGTGGTGGCCGCGCTCTACACGGCCTTCGCGCGCCGCGCCGAGCTCACGACCGAGCACATCCTGGAGGAGATCAAGGCGACCAGGCCGCTGTCGGTCACCCGGGCCGAGGAAATCGACGCCCTGCGCGAGTGGGCAAAGGGCAGGACAGTCCCCGCATCATGAGCATGCTCGAGGGCATCCGAGTCCTCGATCTCTCCCGCGTCATCGCCGGGCCGTACTGCGCCACGCTCCTCGGTGACCTGGGCGCCGACGTGATCAAGGTGGAGCGGCCGCCCCTGGGCGACGACCTGCGCGTGCTCCGCGGACGCAACGGGATGAGCGCGTCCTTTGGCGCCATCAATCGCAACAAGCGGGGCATAGCGCTCGATCTCCAGAGCCCCGAGGGGACCAAGATCGCCTTCGAGCTGGCGCGGCGGGCCAACGTGGTCGTGGAGAACTTCCTGCCGGGCGTGGCCGCGAGACTCGGCCTGGGCTACGAGGCGGTGAGCGCCGCAAATCCGGCCGTCGTCTACGTGTCCGTCACCGGCTTCGGCCAGACGGGGCCGCATGCGAAGCGCCCCGGCTACAACACCATCGCCCAGGGCATGAGCGGCTTGATGGCCCTCACCGGCCACCCGGGCGATCCTCCGACGCGGGTGGCGGGCTCCACGTCAGATCTCTCGGCGGCGCTCGTGGCCTTCGGCAGCGTGTGCGCCGCCCTCGTCCACCGTTTCCGCGACGGGCGCGGCCAGCACCTCGACGTCAATCTGCTGGCATCCAGCCTGTCGCTCCTTCCGGATCCCACGGCCATCTACTTCGACACGGGCGTGCGGCCCCGGCGCGAGGGCAACCGGAATCCGGCCCTCGCTCCGGGCGGGGCCTACAAGACGCAGGACGGCTACATCACCATCGTGATCATGAACCCGAACCAGTGGGAGCGCTTCTGCGGCGCTCTCGGCGAGCCCGAGCTCGAGACGGACCCGCGCTTCGCCACCAATGCCGACCGCATCGCGCGCTACGAAGAGTTTCAGGCGTACGTGGACGCGCGGCTCAGCAAGGCGCCGACGGCGGAATGGGTGGCGCGCTTCGAGGCCGCGTCCATCGCCGCGGGGCCCGTCTACGAGTTCCACGAGGTCTTCGAGGACGCGCAGGTCAAGCACCTCGGGCTCGTCACCGAGATGGACCAGCCGGGGCTGGGCCCGGTCCACGCGCTCGGCTTCCCTGCCCGTGCCTCGCTGACTCCCGCCTCGATCCGTCGCCCCGCCCCTCTCCTCGGTCAGCACACGGCCGAGGTCCTGCGCGAGCTTGGCTACGCGCAGGACGAGATCGACCGCCTGGCCGGAACCGGCATCGTGCAGCTCGGCCCCGCATAACCGCCGGAACCGAACTAACCGAAACGGCGCAGCTAACAGCCGGGGCATCTCCGGGCAGCAGATCTATCAAGAGTAAGGGCAGGCGTGCCTTGACAGCGCCGCCATCGCGGCGCACTATCCGTCACGAAACAGTACGTCATCAGATCACTCAGTATGTGAGGCGCATGGAACAACTTGTAACCATCACGAGACGCTTGGCCGCGATTGTGTTCGCGGACGTTGTTGGCTGGTCCCGACTGATCGAGAAGAACGATGTCAGCACCTTGCGCGCTTGGAAGGCGCTGCGCGCGGACGTCATCGAGCCAAGGATCCGCGAGCACGGCGGGCGCCTGCTGGAAATCGCCGGTGACGCCGTGCTGATCGAGTTCCCAAGCGCCGTGGCCGCGGTCGCTTGGGCGGTCGATACGCAGCGCGCATTGTCCCACCAGGAGCCGGAGAAGGACACCACTCAGCTGGCCTTGCGAATCGGCATCAATGTCGAAGACGTCATCGTGGATGAGGACAAGCTCATTGGTAGCGGCGTCAATATCGCCTCGCGCATCCATCAGATCGCGTCGCCTGGGGAAATCGTGGTCACCGCCTCAGTCCGCGACTACGTCTGGAACAAGATGCCGATCGCGTTTAGCGACATGGGCGAGCGTGAGCTGAAGAATATTGGCCGACCGATCCAAATCTACCGTGTCGAGACGCCGGCGTCCGACGCGACAATTTCAGCTCGCTCGCAGCCGCACCTTTCTTGGACCCGGCGTCCCGCTATCGCCGTGTTGCCATTCCGCAACCTCGGTGGCGACCCTGAAGAGGGATACTTCGGGGAAGGAATCACTGAGGACATCATCAGCGGGCTGGCGCACAGCCACTCACTGTATGTGATCGCCCGCAACTCGACCTTGCGTTACCGCGACCACCACATGGAGACTCGTGACATCGCCTCTGAGCTCAGCGTCCGCTACATCCTGCAAGGGAGCGTCAGGCGGCAGGCGTCCCGGCTGCGCATCTCAACGGAGCTGATCGACGCGGTGCGCAACCGGACCATATGGGCGGAGAAGTTCGATGGCGCCGACGACGAGATCTTCGAGTTTCAGGACCGGATAGCCGCCAGCATCGTCGGCACGCTCGAGCCCAGGGTCTACCAGGTCGAGGCTGTGCGCGCGTTCGAGAAACCGACGGAAAGCCTCGACGCCTACGACTGCGTTCTCCGGGCGCTGTCGCTCCTCTACACGTTCGACGACCGTGACTTCGCGGAGGCGGGCGGATACCTCCAGCGCGCGATTACGCTCGACCCCTTGTATGCGCAGGCGCATGCGTACCTCGCGTGGTGGTTCAATCTGTCGACCGGTGAAGGCCGCTCGGCCGATCCGGCGGGCGACCGCGAGAAGGCCGCGCGCGCCTCCGCAACCGCCGTGGAGCTCGACCCGGACGACGCGTTCTGCCTCGCCGTCGCCGGCCACATCCAGGCGTATCTCAGGAAGAACCTGGAGACGGCGGTCGACATGTTCGGCCGGGCATTGCAGTTGAACGAGAACTGCGCCTTCGCTTGGGGCGTGAGCGGATCCACGTACTGCTTCCTCGGGCGGCCGGACGAAGCGATGGAGCAGTTGCGCAACGCGTGGCGGCTGAGCCCGTTCGACCCACTGAACTTCTGGTTCTGCACGGTCGCGGGCCTCGCGGAGTTCGTCGCCGGCCGCTACGATCAGGCGATCGGCTGGCTCCGCAAGGCGCAGCGCATGAACTCCCGGTTCGTGGCATGCCATCGCATGCTGACAGCCTCGCTCGCCCTTTCCGGAGACATCGAAGCCGCCAGAGCCGCGGCGAAAGATCTCCTGTCAGTTGTTCCCGCCTATCGGGTCTCGGTGGTTGCGTCCACGTATCCGTTGAGGCGCCAGGGCGACCTCGAACGGCTAGTCGAAGGCCTTCGGCTGGCGGGCGTGCCGGAGTAGCGCCAGTCGCGGCTGGGCAAGCCGAACGCAGGCTAATTCAGGGCTTCGAGGCAGACAACGCCGGCTACAAAGGGGGTTATGGCGATGGGAACCGGCACGGGGACGGGAACTGGCACCGGGACTGGGCCGGGGACCGGAACTGGCACGGGGACCGGGACGGGGACCGGAACTGGGACGGGGACCGGGACTGGGACGGGGACCGGAACTGGCACGGGGACCGGGACGGGAACCGGAACTGGAACTGGAACTGGGACGGGGACGGGCACCGGAACAGGATACGGCACGGGTGGCACGGCGCCCATCCCCTGGAGCTACTACGCGACGCCGATAGAGCTGGGTTTCAAGCCTTGGGCGCTTGACTTCGCCCCAGACAACTATGGTGCCGAGCCCTTTCCCAAGGCGATCCCGCCAAACGCAGACAGGCTTCGCTGGCAAAACGCGGACTGGGATCCCGTATTGCGGTTTTGGACTCTGGGGTGGGACCCAGATCTCGGCGAATGGCTCAAGGACGAGGACACCTCGCAATCCTCGATCATGGTGGCACGCGAGTTCGCCAAGGAATACGACAAGTGGCGCTTCAACGAGTCACAGCTCATTGCCAGGGGCTGGCTGGACAACGACGCCCACCTGGCCTGGAAGAATGGAATCGGCGGGCCCAACCCGAAGACGGCGTTGACGGCAATCCAGGAAGAGATCGACCAGCTCTTCGTCATGATGGAGGACGACCGGGATCGATACCTCGCCGAGATCAACGCGCAGGCGGACGGCCTCGCGGCCTACGTCATCAGCTTTCTGGACACGGACAGCGATCGCAAACCTTTCACCATCACCCTCATCCGCTGCGGCCTCGCCATCGGCAACCTCGTGTACATGAACTACAAGGAGTATTTCCGTCGTGTACGGGCTTCGACGATCTGTCCGGGCCTCGTGCCGCCCTTTGGCCCGCCACGCCATCCCTCATTCCCGAGCGGGCACTCGTTCCTCGGCCATTTCATAGGACTGCTGCTCCTCGAGATCCCGGAGCTCGCGGCGACCTTCGGAGAGATCATTCCCGCGCTCCCGCCGGGGCCGCCCGTCCTGTCACCTCCCCCCGGCACAGCACCACCCCCACGGGGCAAGGCTGATATCAACAACGTCATGTCCACCGCGGCGTATCCATTCAATGGCCCGCTCATGTGGCTGGCCGATCGCCTGGCGAAAAATCGCGAGCGTGCCGGTCTCCACTATCCGTCCGATTCGGCCGCCAGCCAATGGCTCGCCGGCGCGATCTGGACTGTACTGACCGCGACAACCCCCCAAGTCATGATGCCCCACAACACCGGCACAGCGAGCGACCGTATCGACTGCCCGACCCTGCAGCGTATTCTCCGCCTGGCCAAGGCGGAGTGGTTGCCCTAGGGAATCCTGAAGAGCTTCAATCCCAGGTTGTTGTCCCCTGTGACCAGATCCACGATCGAGGTCGGCTGCGTGGAACTGGAACAGGGAAACCCGGTCGTGGGATCGCTGTTCGCACGGTCGCCGGGACAGGTGGCCTCGGCGAAGATGAGCAGCCGATTGCCCGTCGGCGTTGTCGGCAACGTCTTGAATGGTCCGAATTGCTTCCAGCCGCCGGCGGGCACCGACAGCGGTCCTTTTGTGCCAAGCTTCGTCCATGTTCCACCGTTCCAGAGAGGAGGATCCGGCTGCGCCGCCGGCCACGTTGTGTACCAGACCTGGACGACGACCCCGCTCGCGGAAGATTGACCGCGATTGCGCACCTTCACGAACACCTGTTTGTTGTTCACCACGTTGAGCGCATCGTCGGTGGCGAGCCACCGTGAGCCATTCGGCGGGGGGTCCCAGTCCAGCGACACGGGCATGTAGCCGCCGCGCGGGTGGGCGCCCTCGGAATCGGGCCGCCTATTGTCGATGAAGATATCGATGTCCGGCGGTGTCCCGGGCGCGTCGACGACCGCCAGCGGATCGGAAGTCGCATACAAGCCCTGCGCCTCGAATGCCCAGCGCACCACCTTGTATGCGCAGCCGCCGACCCGCGTCTTCAGGGGCAAGGTCGCGTCCCGGTGCGGCACCTGCCAGATCGCGGTCCCGATGTCGCCATCGGTCAGGGCCGAGACCAGCTGATCCGCGGTTGCCGGAGGAGTCCCGGTCGTCGGGCCCACCCACGCCAGCGCCTGCATGATGAGATACGCCGTGTAGTCGGCAGCGGCCCATTGCATGGCCAATCCAGAACCCGCGACGCCTTTGACGGTGTCACCGCCGAGGACCCGGTAGACGCGGAACAGAGAGGTGGACAGGATTTGCTCGGAGTGGTACCCCTTGCGCCGGCGAAGGCCTCCACCAGGACCGAAGCGGTAGCGCCGGTGATACGTCCCGCACCAGCTCCAGCCGGCATAGACCGAGCGGTCGTGACGCCGGTTCAGGTACACCCAGGGGAAGGTCGCCATGCGGAGCCCCTGGGGACCTGTCCGCGGCGGTGACGACGGCGGCGGATCGCCGGCCAGGGCCGACGGCGGATCCCAAAGGATCGCCGCGAGCGCATCGCCCGCGCTGTGGACGAATTGGAGCTCGAGCGCTGCGCTTGAGGCCGCGAGCAGGACATGGCCGTACTCGTGCCAGCTCCAGCGCGGATCGGCCGCCAGGCCGAGCGGCTCCCGGCGAGAGACCGACCGCTTCAGGTCGGCCAGCGCGAACCTGACCTGGAGCGGCTCGAGCGACGTCGTGCTCCACGTCCCGTTGTAGTCCTCGCCCGGGGGGTCGTAGTCCACCATCGCGTTGACGGTCCTACCGTCCTTCCCCGGCCCCGGCGTGATCGTGGCCCGATAGCGCACGTGCAGCGGAAGGGCGGCGAGCCTGAAGTATTGAACAGGCTCGAGGCCATAGAGGCGCATCGTGTCGAAGAGCTCGCGCGCGTGCTGATAGCCGCTGAGCGCCGCAAACGGGTTCGTTCGAGCGTGCGGAACCTGGTCGGGCTTATTGACCACCTCCTCCAGGCTCTCATTGGCGTTGGGATTCACGAGCTTCGATTGCATCACCTCCGCCTGGAGGAGATCATCCAGAAGATCTGTGTTCCCGGCACCGTCGACCGTGAGGCCGGGCAACACCATGACGTGGCGGAAGCGCTCCAATTGATAGGGAGACCTGTAGTTGGGTGCCCGGTTCGGTCTCCCTTCAACTAGATGGCCCGAGCCCGCCTGCGAGGCGGGATCCTGCGGGAAGAGTTTCGCGTTCACCGGCGCGGCGTGAGCGCTCAACGGACACTTCTCCGTCACCCTGAAGGAGAAATTTGTCCCGCCGAGAAACAGGATCTCTCCAGTGAGTGCGTAGGCGACGGAGGAGGGTTTGGCCGCTTGACGCTGTACGTTCGCATACATTTCGAGAATGGAGGAGCGCCTCTCGGTAGTTCGGACGCGTAGGCCATCGAGCCACAGGCGATCGTTTGCGCCCAACCCGGCGGCCTGCCGGATCTGGCCCTTGACTTCGCTCCTGAAGTCAGCCGAGGAGAAGAACTGATCGCAGAAGGTCGTCACCGCCAGGGAGCGGGGAGTCGAGGGTCTCGCGAGGTCGGCCGAACACGTTGACCCGGTGATCCGAACCTTTCCGGTTGTGGAGACATGCGCGACGATCCGAATCCCCAGTCGACTGCCAAGCGCGGATTGCTCGTCGTTCGCGACCCATGCCTGGACGGCGAGCAACAATGCGGTTCGATCCCTCCGCGCCGAATCTGCCGGTAGGGCACCGTAGCGATTGATCCAGAATGAAGCTCGAGGCCCCGGCAGGTTGTCGTTCAGCCCGATTGGTAACCATGTCAGCGGAAATCCCGATGGAAGCGGCTTGGACTTGAACTTCCAGCTATTGGGTCCGCTACTGGAAACGAAGAGATTCGCAGGCAGCTCGAAGAGGCCTGCAACCTTGCGTAGGTATTCGGCCGCTATTCGTAAGAGGCCTTCGGGACTCGTCATCGTCCACTGGTCACGAAACGGATACGTCGGGTGCCGGAGCGTGATCGCCCGAGTCTTCCCAGGAACGTCGCTCGGGATCTTCTCCTGCCATATGGCCGAGTTATTGGGATTCCACTGCTGCTCGGCGGTGGGCATGTCGTCCTCCCGATGGCGTACGAGATGGACTCACGCAGTCTCGGCGCGCCCTTGAAGGAGCCCCGAAGCGCCCGATCATTATGTCACCGATCTAGAAGCCGTTCCAGAGGCCCGGCCCTGCCGGTAAAGGGGAGAGAGCACGCTTGCCACTTGACAGGAGAGGCGAAGCCGGGTTAGCTTAGCATGGTACCTTGAATTCCTCCTTTAAGCGGACCCTGAGAGGCCCGCAAGGAGATGGAATGAAGCATCGGGAGACTAGGACACGAGCGGCCCAGCCAAGCGCTGGGCGTTTTTTTTGTCTGCTCACCGTGCCCTCTCCCCTCAGGGGAGAGGGGGAGGTGGGGGCATGACCGCGCCCAGGCAGAAGGCGGAAGTGCTGGACCAGGCGGGGCTCGACCGCGCCTTGACCCGCATCGCACATGAGATCGTCGAGCAGGCGGGGGGCGCCGACCTCGCCCTGGTCGGCATCAAGACGCGGGGCGAGACGCTGGCCGAGCGCATCGCGGAGAAGATCGCCGCCATCGAGGGCAAGCACCCCTCGGTGGGCGCGCTCGACATCACGCTCTACCGGGACGACCTCGGGTCTCGCGCGGGCCAGCCCATCGTCCGCAGCACCGAAATCGCCTTCCCCCTCAAGGGCCTGACGGTTGTCCTGGTGGACGACGTCCTCTTCACGGGCCGGACGATCCGGGCCGCCATGGACGCCCTCATGGACCTCGGCCGGCCCCGCGTGATCCGCCTGGCCGTCCTCGTGGACCGGGGGCACCGCGAGCTGCCCATCCGCCCCGACTATGTCGGCAAGAACCTGCCCACCAGTCGCAGGGAAACCGTCGCCGTCATGCTCCACGAGCACGACGGCCAGGACCGCGTCGTCATCCAAGAGCCCGAGGAGGGCGAGACGCAGCCGCAGGCGAGGCGAGCGAAATCAAAAGAGGATTAAAAACATGCCCTGGACGCGGAAGGATCTCGTCAGCATGCAGGACATCGAGCCGGCCGAGATCACCGACATGCTCGACACGGCCGAGTCGATGAAGGAGATCGCGACGCGCGAGATCAAGAAGGTCCCCGCGCTGCGCGGCAAGACCGTCGTCAACCTCTTCTACGAGGCCTCGACGCGGACGCGCACCTCCTTCGAGATCGCGGGCAAGTGGCTCTCGGCCGACGTCATCAACTTCTCGGCCTCCGGCTCGAGCGCGGAGAAGGGCGAGAGCTTCCTCGACACGGCCAAGAACATCGAGGCGATGAGCCCGGACGTGGTGGTGGTGCGCCACAAGGCCTCGGGCGGCCCCGCGCTCCTCGCCAGGCACCTCAAGTGCTCGGTCGTCAACGCGGGCGACGGCGCCCACGAGCACCCGACTCAGGCGCTCCTGGACCTCCTGACGATCCGGGAACGCAAAGGCCACCTCGAGGGGCTCAACGTCACCATCGTGGGCGACATCACCCACAGCCGCGTCGCGCGCTCCAACATCCACGGCATGCGCAAGATGGGCATGACGGTGACGGTGGCGGGGCCGCCGACCCTGATCCCACCCGCCTGCCAGGAGATGGGCGTCAAGGTCAGCCACCGGCTGGAGGAGGCCATCGCCCACGCCGACGTCATCATGATGCTCCGCCTGCAGCACGAGCGGATGACCGGCGGCTTCATCCCCTCGCTGCGCGAGTACTCGCGGGTGTGGGGGCTCGGCCTCGACCGGCTCAAGCACTGCCGGCCCGACGTCCTGATCATGCATCCCGGGCCGGTGAACCGCGGCGTCGAGATCTCGCCCGAGGTCGCCGACAGCCAGTACTCGGTCATTCTCGACCAGGTCACCAACGGCGTGGCGGTGCGCATGGCGGTTCTCTTCCTGCTGGCGGGAGGGAAGGCCGCATGAAGCTCCTCATCAAGGGCGGCCGCGTCGTGGATCCGGCCAACGGCCTGGACGCGGTCTCCGACGTGCTCGTCGCCGACGGCAGCATCGCCAAGGTCGGAAAGAATCTCAAGGCGCCGGAGAGCACGGAGATCGTGAACGCCGCGGGCAAGGTCGTCTGCCCGGGGCTGATCGACATCCACGTCCATCTCCGCGAGCCGGGCTACGAGTACAAGGAGACCATCGCCAGCGGCACGCGCGCCGCCGCAGCCGGGGGCTTCACGGCCATCGCCTGCATGGCGAATACCTTTCCGGTCAATGACAGCCGGTCGGTCACGGACTACATCGTCGCCAAGGCGCGCGTCGAAGGCGTGGTGCGCGTCTACCCGATCGGCGCCGTCACGCGCGGCCTCAAAGGGCAGGAGCTCGCCGAGATGGCCGAGCT
>WNFS01001252.1_pt1 | contig 21302 bp, 19 predicted proteins | sample 5400141 | NCBI WGS metagenome assembly WNFS01 (sample SAMN13153358, study PRJNA577476) | soil metagenome | isolation source: 60 cm saprolite under Madrone tree | place: USA:California | collected 2016-06-14
CGGGCTGCCAACTACGTCACCGACGCTCAGGGTCTGCTTGTTACCGATCCGCTCGTCGGGAATTCCGTCTATACGAAAAATAACGCCAGGCGCTTGTTCAGCCCCAGGGTGGCTTTGGCATGGGATCCGTTCGGAAAAGGAAAGACAGCGATCCGCGCCGGATTTGGGACTTACTACACGCTGATCGACAATCTCGCGTTTCTGCTCAACGCCCTTCCTCCATACAATGGCTCGGCTGCATATTCGGGCGCTTTGTCTTCGTTCACACCTATTGCGAAGGGCGTTTTGCCCCCGCGGTCTTGCGGCCCCGGTATTCCGCAGCCCTGCACGACGTTCGCGCCCCAGGGCGTGGAGGCCGCCGCGAAAACTCCGGCCGTCCAGGACTGGAATCTTACAATCGAGCAGGAGTTCAGCTCGAACATGGCTCTTCGCGTCGGCTATGTGGGGTCCTTTGGATATCACGGATTGCTAAGCGTCGATCCGAACACCGTTCCAGCGCAGATCTGTTCCTCTGCCGGAGGTTGTACTTCAGGCGGCCAGGGTGCGGCGAGAGGTACTGTGCCTCAAAACGCGCAATATATTCCGGCCGTGCCGACTCGGCCGAATCCCTATCTCTCCGCCGGCTTCTTCTGGCTCACGGAAGGCAACAGCAGCTACAACGCGCTGCAGGTGGAAGTGAATCGCCGCTTGAGCAAGGGCCTGCAGTTCAGGGCGAACTATACGTGGGCGAAGAGCCTCGACATGAACTCGGGATTAACGGGCGCCCAAGCCAACAATCAGTCGCAAATGATACTGGATCGGAATGATCTGCGGCGAGACTGGGGGCCGTCTGCGCTGACTCCAACCAGTCAGTCCAGCATATCGGCGCACTACGAACTCCCGTTCGGCGATAGCAAAGGAGTAGGGTTTGCAAACAGGCTGATCAACGGCTGGCAGGTGAACGGAATCACCACGTTACTGAGCGGCTTCCCTTTCACGCCGACGGTTGGCTCGAACAGGTCGGGAGATGGAAACACTCGAAATCCGGACCGGCCGTCGCTGAATCCATCTTTTAGTGGTCCGGTGCTGCTGCGAAAACAAACACAGTGGTACGATCCCAACGCTTTCCTCCTGCCCGCGGTTGGAACCTGGGGGAGTTTAGGCAGGGGAACTTACCGCGGGCCCGGGCTGGCTAGCGTAGACTTGTCGCTGCTCAAAAACACTGCTATTTCCGAGCGGGTCGGCCTGCAGTTCCGAGCCGAGTTCTTCAATGCTCTCAATCACACGAACCTGGCGGCGCCAAACCCAATCGTATTCCAGGGTACTGCGATCAGCCCGTCGGCGGGATTGATCACCGCTACGACTACCACAGCGAGGCAGATTCAACTGGGGATGAAGCTGATCTTCTAGACATGGGAGAGTCAGCCGCGGATTACGCGAATTACGCGGATGGGCGCGCTATCACGTTGTATTGCGCGGCAGAAGATGTTGCGCGCCCATCCGCGTAATTCGCGTAATCCGCGGCTGATTCCCATTTTTCACAGCAGGGACACAGGGTCCACATCCACGATAACGCGGGTGGGCCCGATCTTCCTTTCTTCCAGGTGGTCCTGGAGCCGCTCGAGCACGCGGTGAAGCATGCCGCGCGAAGACGACTTGATCAGAAGCTGGTGGCGATGCACTTGTTTGATCCGCTCCAGGGGCGCCGGAGCAGGGCCGAGGACTCGGATTGAATTGGATCGCAATGTATCGAGGAATTCGCCGACCTCGCGGGCTAACTTCGCCGCCCGTCCTCCGTCGCGATCCATCACCATGATTCCTGCCAGCGCTGTGAAAGGCGGATAGAACATTGCTTTCCGGTAGCGTGATTCGCGCGCGTAGAAATCCTCGAATCGCTGACTGCACGCAAGTTGAAACGTATAGTGATCTGGAAAGTAGCTTTGGATGACGACCTCCCCGGGCTGGTCTCCGCGGCCAGACCGGCCGGCCACCTGTGTGAGTAACTGAAACGTGCGTTCGGCCGCGCGGAAGTCGGGGAGCGAGAGGGCAGTGTCGGCTCCGATCACGCCGACGAGCGTGACCCGGGGAAAGTCGTGGCCTTTGGCGATCATCTGAGTGCCGACCAGAACGTCGATGTCGCCGGAGGCAAATCCACCCAGAACGCGCTCGTAGTCCCGCAAATGGCGCATGGTGTCGCGATCGATGCGGCCGACCCGGGCATCCGGGAACAAGGTTTTCAACTCCGCCTCGAGGCGTTCGGTCCCCTCTCCTACGTAATGGATGTACTCGCTGTCACATTCGGAGCAGCGCTTGGGAGGACGCCGGGCAAAGCCGCAGTAATGGCAGAGGAGCTTGTCGATCGCACGGTGATAGGGCATCGCCACGCTGCACGAGTTGCACTGGAAGTTGAAGCCACAGTGGCGGCACAACAGAAAAGCCGCATAGCCGCGGCGATTGAGAAGGATCATCGTCTGCTCGCGGCGCTCGAGACGCTCGGCCACGGCCTGGAGGAGCCGCCGGGAGAAGACCACCTGCCTGCCTTCAGCGGCGTACTCGTCGCGTTTCGGAAGGATTCCATGGAAGGAGTCGCAGATCCCAGCACGACCGCCGCCTCGGCCAACTTGCCGCGCATGACTGCCGTGTCGCGAGCGCTGTAGCGGGGAACCTCCTCCTGCTTGTAACTGGTCTCATGCTCTTCATCGACAACAATGAGGCCGAGGTTCTGAAGCGGCGCGAAAACCGCCGAACGTGTACCAATGACAATGGGAACTGCACCATTGTAAATGCGCAGCCATTCGTCGATGCGTTGGCGGCGTGTGAGGGAGCTGTGGAGCACTGCCGTGCGGCCCGGAAATCGCTCGGCAAACCGGCTGGTGAGCTGCGGGGTTAGCCCGATTTCGGGAACCAGGATGAGCGAAGTTTTGCCAGCGGCCAGAAAGTGCTCCGCGGCCTGCATGTAGATTTCAGTCTTGCCGCTGCCCGTAATGCCGTGGAGCAGAATGGTGTGGAAACCATGAGCGGATTGAATAGCAGTGCAGCCTGCAATTTGGTCTTCAGTCAGAACGGGGCGGGGGCTAAAGCCCGCGACTACATTTTCGGAATCACGTTTGTCCCCGGATGTTTTGTTTTCAAATGTAGTCGCGGGCTTTAGCCCGCGCTCAACATGTTTCGCGGAAATCCCGGGCGGCAAGGCCGATTTCAGCACCTCCCCCGGCGGCGAGACGTAGTACTCCGAAATCCATCGGCACAATTCGAAGATTTCGGGCCGCACGAGCGGTGTACGGTCGATGATGCTCCCTATCGAATGCACCTCGATGTCGGCGGGCGGCTCCCCCCGAAGCCCAACGACAAATCCCTCCACCTCCCGTTTCCGGAACGGCACAAGCACCCGGCATCCGATCTGAACCGGTTCGTTGAGCCTGTACGCGAAAGTGCGAGTCAGCGGCAGGCAGACCGCGACATCCGCATACATGCCCTAAGAACGGAGACGGAAAAGCTCGGCGCGAATCTGTTTCATGTCTTCCCAGACTTCTCGCTTTTTCTCGGGCGATCGCAGCAGGTAAGCAGGATGGAACGTTGCTATGACGCGCATCCCGTCCATGTCGAAAAACTTCCCGCGCAGCCTGGAAATAGGCGCAGCAGTTTGAAGGACCGTCTGCGCCGCAAACGTCCCGAGACAACAAACGACCTTCGGACGGATGGTCGCGAGTTGCCTTTTCAAGAATGGATTACAGGAAGCAACTTCATCCGGCTCCGGGTTGCGATTGTCGGGGGGCCGGCATTTCAGGACGTTGCAGATGTAAACGTCTTCGCGCTTGAGGCTGATGGATTCAATGATCTTCGTCAGAAGCTGACCCGCGCGGCCGACGAAGGGCAAACCTTGTTGATCTTCGTCGTAGCCCGGCGCTTCGCCGACAAAGACGAGTTCCGCATTGGGATTTCCGGATCCGAAGACGATGTTGGTGCGGGTTCGGGCCAGCTTACAACGCTGGCAGTCACCGATGTCCGCGCGAATGGAATCGAGGTCCTCCATGGGCTCCTGTAGCGGCGCTCTATGAGCGTCGCGGCGGTCACAGACAGCCTCTGCAGCTGGACTGACATTCAGAGACTCGACACCGATGTCGCGGAAAAATTCAAGCTGGCTGGTCAGTTCGTCAGAGTTCATTTCAGCAATTGCACCACGCGATCGAGAATTTTGTCCGCCATGACCTGTTTGCTTACCAGTGGAATCTCTTCGGTCTTGCCGGACTTGTCAATGATTGTCGCGTGATTCATATCGCTGTCGAAGGCCGAATCAGGACCACCTGCAGAATTCACAATAATCAGATCCAGATTCTTCGCCTTCAGTTTTTCGAGGCCGTTCTTGATATGAGCTTCGGTCTCGGCGGCAAAGCCGACGAGCACCTTGCCGTTCTTGTGATTGCCGAGCTCCAGGAGAATGTCCGTGGTCGGCTCGAGGTCGAGCACAAGGTCCGCGGTCTTCTTTTTGATCTTTTGGGTGGCAACCGATTTGGGACGGAAATCCAGCGGCGCTGCAGCCTTGATCACGACGTGCGCATCGGCCGCGTTTTCGATCACGGCGCGGCGCATCTCCTCGGTGGTTCGTACGCGGATCGCGTTCGGGAATTCAAGCTCCGTTGGACCGGATACCAGGACCACATCGGCTCCGCGGTTTCTTGCGGCCTGGGCGATCGCATAACCCATCTTTCCCGACGACCGGTTGGTGATGTACCGGATCGGATCGATATCCTCCACCGTAGGCCCTGCCGTGACGAGCACTTTTCGGCCTTGAAGGTCGTGTGGACGGTTCAGCAGCCCCATGACGTAGTCCACTATTTCTTCTACCGGCGCCAATCGCCCGGGGCCGTATGTCCGGCAGGCCATCTGGCCGACTTCGGGATCGATGACGTGGACGCCGCGGCTGACGAGAGTCTTGAGATTCGCCTGAACCGAGGCATGCTGCCACATTCGTGTGTTCATAGCGGGCGCGATGACGACGGGTGCCGTAACCGCCAGATGAAATGTGGTCAGGAAATCGCCGGCGAGTCCCGCCGCCAGACGTGCCATGCAGTCGGCGGTCGCGGGTGCGACCAGAAAGAGATCGATGGATTGGGCCACAAGAATATGATCGAAGGCGCCTTCGAAATCGCTGCCCGAGGTGGACCCCTCAAAGACATCGACGTAGACTTTATTGCCGGAGAGGGCTCGGAACGTGAGCGGTGTCACAAATTGGGTGGCGCCCTTCGTCATGAGAACGACAACATCCACCCCACGGTCCTGCAGTCTGCGGAGGATCTCCGCCGACTTGTAGCAGGCAATTCCACCGCTGACGCCAAGCGCTATTTTCATTTACTTGATGGCTGCGCCCTGTCGGGCTTGCATTCGCATCCGCTCATTCTTCCTGCTCTTCTTCTTCCTGCTGGTTGTTCTCGCTGTTCTGGTCGGGAATGCGGAATTTCACGAGCCCCTGCAGAATCTCCTTTTGGGCAATCTGCGTCGCTTTGTGACGGGGCTCTTTCAGCATGGGCATGCTCCCGCTCTGAATTTGCCTGGCACGCAATGCGGAAAGAATCACAAAGCGGTACTTACTGTCGATGTTATCAGGAATGGTTATCAAGCTATACCTCCGAAGGAAGCGATGATCTCTTCGATGCGGCCCTGCTGACGCCAGGGCGCGGCGGCACCGCTGCGCACGATGGACTCGAGGATACGGATGGAATTTTCGAGAACGTCATTGATGATGATGTAATCGTATTCATGATAAAAGGTGATCTCGCTCTTGGCGATCTCGAGCCGGCGCCGGATCACGTCGTCGGGTTCCAACCTTCGTGCCTTCAAGCGGCGCTCCAGTTCGGCAAATGATGGCGGCAAGATGAAAATCGCGATAGCGTTCTTGATCTTCGACTTCACCTGCCGCGCGCCCTGGACATCAATGTCCAGAACCACGTCCCCGCCTGCACCAGCATGCTCTTCGACAAACGCCTGCGCTGTGCCGTAAAGCTCTCCGTTGAACTCGGCCCATTCCAGGAACTCGCCGCGGTCGACCATGCTCAAGAAGGTCGGCCGATCCGTGAAAAAATAATCGACGCCGTTCTGTTCGCCGTTCCGCGCCTGCCGGGTCGTGTACGAAACCGAAAACTTCAGTTCTTTGAAACTTCGAAGTAAGTGCTGGAGTAACGTGGTTTTCCCGGACCCCGAAGGTGCCGAGAGAATGTATAGGTTTCCGCGCATTCAGCGTCGCTTCTGAAAACTCCTAAGTCTATCATAGGGACAAAAATGGCGTCGTGGACCGGGCTACGACCCCATCTTTATTCGATGTTTTGGACTTGCTCGCGCAGTTTTTCGATTTCCACTTTGATTTCGATGGCCGCCTTGCCGATGCCGGCGCCGAGTTCATTCAGACCGGAGGTTTTGGAGAGGATCGTTGTAACCTCCCGGTTCATCTCCTGAAGAATGAAGTCCATGCGTTTGCCGGCTTCGTCCTGAAGGCTTTTCAGGCCGGCGAATTGGTCCAGGTGGCTGCGAAGGCGCGTTGTTTCTTCCGCAATGTCGCTACGCTCGGCATAAAGCAGAGCTTCGGTTTCCAGACGGTGGCCTGCGTCCGCGACAAGTTGGGGTGCCAGTTCCGTGACCCTGGCAATCAACTGTTGCCGATAATGCTCTACGAAGTCTTTGGCGCCGGCAAGAATCGTTTCCAAATGACGCCCGATGTTTGAAATTCGGCGGTCGATGTCCTCCATCAGGGACTGGCCTTCCGTCGCGCGCATCTGTCTGAGCTGGGCCAGCGCAATATCCGTGGCTTCGGCAAGCTTCATGCCGATCAGTTCGAGTTCTTCCGGCGCGAGATCGCTGGTGGACACCGTGACCAGACCGGGTAATCTCGTAACCATCTCCAGGGTCAGTTCGCCCTGGATGGGATACGCGGTCTTCAGGCCGGCTATCATCTCGGCGTAAGCCTTGATCAGATTGTGATTCACATCGAGTTTGATGTTCTCGCGCCTGTAATCGATCCGGACGAACGCATCCAGCCTTCCCCGCTTGAAGGCCGCCGACACCTTCTGGCGGATGACGTTCTCGAAATTCTGATATTCACCCGGAATCTTGACGTGAAAATCGAGGTACCGGTGGTTCACGCTCTTGATTTCCACAAGGACCGCCAGATTCGGCGCTTCCGCCCGCGCGGATCCAAAACCCGTCATGCTGTAGATCATGAGCTCACATCCTGGAACTGGAGATTATAAAGCTTCCAATAGAGGCCGCGCCGCACGACAAGCTCTTCGTGTGTGCCCGATTCCCTGATCCGGCCATCCTCCAGCACGATGATTCGATCCGCGCGCCGCACGGTGGACAGCCGATGGGCGATCACGATTGTCGTCCGGCCTTCCATCAGGTTCTGCAACGCCTGCTGGACAAGAGCCTCAGACTCGGCATCGAGCGAAGAAGTCGCTTCATCGAGAATCAGGATCGGGGCATTCTTCAAAATCGCTCTTGCGATGGAAATCCGCTGACGCTCTCCTCCGGAAAGACGCAGGCCACGTTCGCCAATCTGAGCGTCGTAGCTCACCACAAAATCATCCACAAGGGCAGCCTTCGCCGCGCGTGCGATCGCATCCTCGCCGGCTGCCGGATCGCCGTATGCGATGTTCGCGCGTATCGTGTCGTTAAAAAGGATGACGTCCTGCGTCACGATCGCAATCTGTTGCCGTAACGACTGGAGGTCGAACACGCGAATATCCCGGCCATCGATCAGGATGTGCCCTGCTGTAACGTCATAGAACCGCGGCAGCAAATTCACAAGCGTGCTTTTCCCGACGCCGCTCGGTCCGACAATCGCCAAAACCTCGCCTCGCGGAAGGGTGAACGAGATGCCGTCCAGAACGGCATCTCCCGGCTCGTACTCGAAATGAACGCTGTCGAACTCGATTCGATCGTCGAATCGCGTCAGCGTGGCACGTCCGCTGTTCCTTTCCGTCTCGAGCGACAGAATTTCAAAAACGCGGCCCGAAGCGCCGAAGGCCTGCTGGAACGAGTTGTTAATTCCACTCATGCGGCGAACGGGATCGTAGAGCTTGATGAGCGCAATAATGAACGCAATCAATACTCCGGACGTCATCCGCTGATTGATGATCTGAGCCCGTGCATAAAGCAGAAACGCCGCCACAACGAGAACGCCCAGGACTTCCATCAGCGGCGACGACAGCGAGTGTGTCATCTTCTGCTGAAGGTTGATTTTGAAGATCCGCTGCGTGGCCTTGCGAAACTTTCCCGCCTCTGCCTTCTCCATGGTAAATGCCTTCACGATACGGTTCCCCGCCAGGGTTTCGTAAAGGATGTTCGCCATGTCCGCCATTTCCTGCTGGTTGGATTTGCTGAGCAGACGAAGCCTCTGCCCGAACCAGACTGTCGGGTAAAACACCAGTGGTGCCAGGACCACTGATGCCGCCGCAAGTTTCCAATCGATCACGAAGATCGTAATAACGAGGAAGACCAGAATCGCTGCTTGCTTCAGAAAGTCAGCGAGCGTTTCGGAAGCGGCTGTCTGGATTCTTTCGACATCGGCTGAAACACGGGAGATCAACTCGCCGGTCGGGTTGAAGTGAAAGAAGCGAAGCGGCTGCAACAGGATTCGCTCGAACAGATCGTTCCGCAGGTCGCGAACGACCGACTGTCCGAGATAACCCGTAACATTGACCGAGCCGTATTCGGCGACGGCTTTGACTGCCGTTGCTATGACAAGGAGCACTAGAAAGATCGTGCCGTTTCCGCCGGAAAGATTGTCAAAAATACGGCCGATCAGAAACGGTGTGGCTGCTTCGAGGACCCCGACAATCGCGACGAGCGCCAGGGACACGGCGAGCACCCAGACATGGGGTTTGACGTATGACCACAAGCGCGTCGGCACCGTTGTCATGGACGATAGACCGTGGCGCGAACCTTTTCCTCGACGTCCCTGGGCTTTTGCATCTTGAGTATCTGCGCGGCCAAATCGCGCAATTGCGCGTATGAAACGGAACGGATCATTCTTTTAATTCTCGGATAAGCCGCCAGGCTGACCGAAAGGGAGGTGAAACCCAATCCCAGCAGAACCGCTGCAGAAGGCGGATCTGCGGCCATTTCACCACACACCGTAACGGGTTTGCCCGTCGGGTGCAGCAAAGTGTACACCTGATGCAGGCATCGGAGAATGGCGGGATGAAAAGGATTGTAGAGATGGACGACCGACCGGTCGGATCGATCGACCACAAGGTAGTACTGGATCAGATCATTGGTTCCCAGACAGAAGAAGTCCACCCGTGAGGCCATGAGGTCGCAAGTCTGCGCCGCCGCAGGGGTCTCGATCATGACTCCTATCGGAACCCCGGGGTCATAACCAAGGCGCTTCAAGTCCAGTTCCTGGCGTACTTCGGCGATGATTTCATGCGCTGAGTCCAGATCGTCGACACTCGACACAAACGGCAGGAGAATCCGCATCGGACCAAACACGGAAGCGCGATACAGGCTTCGCAATTGTTTCTTGAACACATCCGTGTTTTCGAGACAGAACCGGAGACCTCGCACGCCGAGATTCATGTTCACACCGTCCCAGCTCTTCTGGTCGATTCCCACGTCGATCGTTCGAAAGGTCACTGGCGCGCCCTTCGCCGACTTCAGTACAAGCGAATAGTCCGCAACGAGCGATTCCTCATCAGGCTGCTTGCCCTCGCGGAAGAAATCGAACTCGGTGCGGTACAGCCCGATCGACTCGCAGCCGATGGTAATGGCCGGTCTTACTTCTTCACTGAAATTGATGTTGGCTCCGAGTGAAATGCGGACGCGATCCTCGGTGACGGATGGCGCCGATGCCGCCGAGCGACCTTTCTTCTTCGGCGTCTTCTCGTCGCGCCTGCGGTTTTTGTATTCATCGAGCGTTGCGTCCGAAGGGGAGACGATCACCAGCGCGCGGTCTCCATCGACGATGAGCAGATCGCCTGAAGAAACTTCTGCCAGTTCGGGCGCTCCGACTACGGCGGGAATCTCCAGCGAGCGAGCCATGATCGCTGTATGTGAGAGCGGGCTGCCTGTCTCGGTGGCAAGTCCGACGACGCGTTGGGAACGCAGCTCGAACAGCGTGGATGGAGGAACCACTTTCCCTATCAGGATCGCGTCGTACGGCAGCTTCTTGAATGACGGCAGGGGGTTGGACTGAAGATTGTGGAGGAGCCGCCGCACGATGTCTTCAAGGTCCCCGCGGCGCTCTCGCAGATAGTCGTCATTCAGGCGGTCGTAAGCCTGAAAAAGATCTTCACTCACCTGCTGAATGGCCCACTCGGAGTTGATCTGTTCATTCTCGATCTTGTCGATGATTCGATCCACAAAGAGCCGATCCTGAAGCACGAGGAGGTGGGCATCGATGAGAAACGACGACTCGGGCCCGCTCTTGCGCTTCAACTGCGACTGCATGCGCTTGAGCTGTTCGCGCGATTTCTCGACCGAACCTCGAAAACGGTCCACTTCCTTGCGCACTTGTTCCGGCCGCAGTTTCAAATTGAACGAAACGAAAAGTGGATCAAAGCTTCGCAGAGCCCTGCCGATGGCAGCGCCGACGGAAGCCACGACACCATGTATGATTCGTTCGGAATCCTTCATCACTTCGGGAGCCAATGTAGGCGCCGGCTAAAGCCGGCCCCTAAGTCATTCAATCATCCTGCGAGGTATTCGCAGATGCTTTCCAAAGCCTGATCCTCGTCCACACCGTCCGCGCGAACGCTGACTTTCGAGCCGAAAGCAGCCGACAACAACAGAACGCTCAGGATGCTGCGCGCGTCGGCTTCCACGGGGTTGTTGGAATCGGATCGAAACAAGACGATGTTGGACTGAAAGCTCGTCGAAAGTTGAACCAGTTTCGCAGCGGCGCGCGCATGCAGGCCCAGACGATGGCCAATCACGACCTCGCGCTCCTTCATCGCTGCTGCCGGGGCGCAAGCAGCTCGCTTGCGATGTAGATGCTGCTCTGTCCCTGCTCCTTTACCAGATTCGCAGCCGAAGCCAGCGTCGTGCCCTCGCCGATTTGTGCCAGCTTCATCAACATCGGCAGATTTACTCCGGTGACGACTTCGACCTTTCCCTGGTCGAGAAACGTCGATGCAATATTTGTCGGAGTGCCGCCAAACATATCTGTCAAAATCAAAACCCCGTCAGGGGTCTTCACACGCTCCAGGGCTTTCTCAATCATGGTCGTCGCCATGGCCACGTCATCGTGCCAGCCCAGCGAAACCGCCGCGATGTGATGAATCTCGCCAACGATCATCTCCGCGGCGTTGTGAAGCTCGATGGCCAGACGGCCGTGTGTGACGATGAGTCCGCCAATCATAAGTTCATGTTAACAAAGAAAAATAATCCGGCGAAATTCGGGTAATTCGGGGACAGACGCATAAATCACCTAATTACCATTCAAGTACTTCACCCGCTAATTAGGTGATTTATGCGTCTGTCCCCGAATTACTTTTCACCCCTTCTTCTCGACATCTCGATGTGACACTTTGACGCGGTAATTCAACCCTTCAACGTGTTTGGCAATGGCGTTCGCGATCATGACGGAACGATGCCGGCCGCCGGTGCAGCCGACGGAAATGGTGACGTAGGACTTGCCTTCCCTTTTGTACTCCGGCAGCAGAAAGTCGATGAAGTCATAGACGTGCTTCAGGAATTTGCCGGTTGCTTCCTGGGAATTCATGTAGTCAATCACGTTCGTGTCTGAGCCGGTGTATGCCTTCAGATGCGGTACGAAGTTCGGGTTGGGAAGAAAGCGCACATCAAAGACGAGGTCGGAATCGATGGGAACGCCGTACTTGAAACCGAAACTCACAAGCGAGACGAGCAGATGCTGGTCTGTCCGTTCTTCGAACAGCCGCACCGCGTGCTGGCGCAGTTCGTGGATCGTGAACTGCGACGTGTCCAGCACATGATCGGCCACGTCCCGGATAGGCGCCAGCAGCTCGCGCTCGAGCGCAATAGCCTCCAGGACAGGGCGATTCGGATCGAGAGGATGCGGCCGCCGGGTTTCGCTGAAGCGGCGGACCAGCACCTCATCGGATGCCTCGAGAAACCACACGGAAATCTGCAGCGCGTGATCGTTCCTGAGCTCTTCGAGGATTGAAGGAAGTTCGCTCAATGTCTGGCCTTCGCGTACGTCGATCACAAGCGCGGCCTTGGCCGGCTCCTCGCTCGATTTCAGAACCAGTTCGTAAAATTTGCTTAGAAGGCCGACGGGGAGATTATCAACGCAGAAATAGCTCCGGTCTTCGAGCGCCCGGAGGAAGGTTCCCTTCCCGGAGCCGCTCAGACCGGTGATGATAGTGAAGGACGATGGTTGCACTTCAAGATCAGGCTTCAGGCTCGATCCATCCGATATTCCCATCTTTTCGCTTGTAGACGATGTTCAGCCTTTCGGTCGATGCATTCCGGAATACCAGGAATTCACGATCCGAATCGCCGATCTCAATCGCGGCATCATCGATGCTCATAGGCTTGGCCGCAACTTCGTTCGAGCGGATGATTCTTGGCAACCGCTCGCCGAGTATTTCCTCGACCTCGATGATGGAGGTTGTCGAAACGACTCCCGCGCCCTGGTGATTGTTGTGTCGCTTGCGAGTCACATTGCGGCCCTTGTGCTTGAGGATCTGTTTCTCGACCTTGTCCAGAACGGCGGCGATAGAGGTGTACATATCGGTGGAAACTTCTTCGCCGTGGTAAAAATCATCCCGCGTTTTGATGTTCACTTCCGCGAGGTGGCGCTGATGTTTCTCAACCGTGAGGGTAAAATGCGCCTCGAGAACTTCCTCGATAACTCCTCTGAGTCGCTCGAGGCGATCCGTGGCGAACTTCCGAAGTGGCTCAGTGATTTCGATGTGGCGACCCGTAATATCCACACTCATAGGAGACCTCTTCTCAGGATCTGACGCGACGTTGATGTGTGCTTGGAATGCGTAAGTCTTCGCGATATTTCGTGATGCTGCGGCGGGTCACCGAGATGCCTTCTTCCTTGAGCATCTGGGCAATCTTTTCATCCGTCAGCGGACTTCGTGGATCTTCGGTCTCGATGTACTTCTTCACTTTGCGCTTAACGATCAGCAGTGAAGTTCCATTGCCCATCGGACCATTTACCGCTTCCGAGAAGAAAAATCGCAGTTCGAACACACCTTGCGCGGTGTGCGCAAATTTATTCGCGACTGCGCGGCTCACGGTAGACGGATGGACGCCCACTTCCTCGGCAACGTCCTTGATCATCATCGGCTTCAGCTGATCGATGCCTTTATCCAGGAAGTCGGTCTGGCGCCGGATAATGGCCTCGCAAACCTTCACGATGATGTGCTTCCGCTGCTCGATGTTTTTCAGCAGCTGGACGGCAGACTTGAAGCAATCCTTGACATAATTCTTTACGTCCTTGTTCAAGGCATCGCGCTCGAGCATATGGCGGTAGGTCGGGCTCAGACGAAGCTGTGGGACTTCATCTTCGTTCGTGACGACGGTGTACTGGCCGCCAACCTTGACGATGAACACGTCCGGTTCGATCAGCCGCGGCTGCGTCCTGTTGTGTTTCTGACCGGGCCTCGGATCGAGCTGTTGAATGATCTCGACCGCCTCCATGATGACGTTCAACGGCCGGTTGAGCGCCTTGGCGATCTCCTTGAACTGCTTGTTCTGAAGTTTGTGGAGATGATCGGCCACGACCTCGGCGACAATCGTGTCGTCCTCCTCCAGGATCCGCAGCTGGATCATCAGGCATTCCCGCAGATCGCGCGCCGCTACTCCAGGCGGATCGAAGCGTTGAACCACTTCCAGGGCCTGCTGCACTTCCTCCAGCGTGTGCTCTCCGCTTTCGGCGATTTCCTCGAGCGTGATAGGCACCTCGCGACCAGTCTCGTCAACGGCACAGAGGTAGCCGTCTTCGTTGAGATTTCCGATAATCGAGTGGCAGGCGAGCCGGATGTTTTCGTCAACAGTCGCCAGACCCAGTTGCCATTCCAGATGGTCTGTCAGTGAGGGTGGCTTTGCGAGGAAATTCTCGAAGGATGGTTTCTCGAAGATTTCCGTCTCGCGGGGGCGTGATGCCCCGTCGTTGAGGTAATTGTCGAAGCTCTGGAAGTCGATGTCCGCATATGGGTCATCCACGGGCTCGGGCTCGGCAGGCGCGGCCGTTTCCACGGCCCGTTCTGCGGTCGGTTCGGAGTCTCCCACACAGTGATCCCGCGCGGCAGCCTCCGACAGAGCCTGATACTCAGCGTCGGTGCCGTCGGTCTCGCCAGCCGGAGCACCCTGATCTATTTCAATCTCAGACGTCGGCTCCATGCTTTCGACGATCTCGGTGCCCTCTTCGAGCACCGGATTCTGCACCAGTTCCTGCTGAATCATTTCAGTGAGTTCGAGCTTGTTCAGGGTAAGCAGGCTCACCATTTGCACGAGACCGGGGGTAAGGACCTGCTTCTGCGCGAGTTTTGTGACTAACTTTGGTTCCAAATAAGCCATAGGGGCGATCTACTTCTAATTTAGACTGAAATGTTCTCCCAGATAAACCCTTTTAACTTCGGCGTCATTTCCGAGTTCCTGTGGAGTACCGGACCGAAATATCGATCCATTATTGATGATATAAGCGCGGTCCGTGACCTGCAAGGTTTCTCTGACATTATGGTCCGTCACAAGAACCCCGATGCGCTTGGTTTTCAGATGGTTAATGATTTTTTGAATCTCGAGCACCGTAATTGGGTCGATACCGGAGAAGGGTTCGTCGAGGAGGATGAACTTCGGAGAGATGACCAGCGAGCGGGCAATTTCGACCCGGCGTCGTTCGCCGCCTGACAGCGTATCTGCCAGACTTTTCCTGACATGAGCTATGCCGAATTCCTCCAGCAAACTTTCCATCCTTTCCCGGCGCTCTTTGTTCGAAAGAGGCAGGGTTTCAAGTATCGCCATAATGTTGGCTTCGACAGTCAACTTACGGAAGACAGATGCCTCCTGCGGTAGATAGCTGATGCCATTCTTCGCCCGCAAATACATGGGCAGATCGGTAATGTCATGATCGCCCAGCAGGACTGCGCCTGAGTCCGGACGGGTCAGGCCGACGATCATGTAGAAAGTCGTGGTTTTGCCCGCCCCATTAGGTCCTAGCAATCCAACGACCTCTCCTTGACCGACAACGAGACTGACATCGCGAACGACCTTTCGGCCTTTGTAGGATTTCGACACGTCTACGGTGGTGAGTGAAATCATTTTATTGATGGCTGCGCCCTGTCGGGCTTGCATTCGCAGCCGCTCATCTCTTGACCGGATGCTTGGTCACGGCCCGGCCGCCATTTTCGCTTTCCACGGCCATGGTCTCGCTGGTCTTTTTCATGATGAGGCGGTCGCCTTGAGCGCTGCCGTGCTCTTTGTCGTGGACCTCCGCGGGTTTCCCCGTCAGCGTAATGATGTCCGTTTGAGCGTTGTAAACGGCCTGATCGCCCTTTCCGCGCTGTTCGCCACGCGTCACGACCACGCCGCCGATGCCCACAATCTCTTCGATGTCCTTCGACGTCTCCCCGAGCTTCACGCGCATATCGCTCGTCTCCAGGGTCATATCCTGCTTTTTTGCAAGCACGTTGCCGGTGTAGTGGGCCTCTCCGCGGCTGTCGTCGTAATCGAGCCTGTCCGAAGACGCCCGAATCGCCTCAAACTTCGACTGCACCTTGCCGTCGGCCTTGAACTGGTTGTCTTTGGTTGAAATCTCGAGCCGCTGCGCCTTGATATTCGTGTCGTTCCCGCGCCAGAGCTGGACATTCTCCGTGTAAATGATCGTGTCGCCCATGCCCTGCGCGCGGGAGGACGTCACAAGAACGGGCTCGGCGGAGCCCTTCGATACGGTTTTCACATTCCTCGCGGCGCTGAACGAATTGTCTTTCTGATTCAGCCGAATCTGGCCCGCTTCCATGCGCATCTGGGCGTTCGTGACCACAGGCGAACCATCCAGCGTGGCCACGGCCCCGCCTTCCTCAAAGCGGGCGTTCTGAGCGCGTCCCTGGAACTGCGTGTCGCGAAACTGAAAATTGCCCGACTGGACTAACTCCACCAGACTGTTGGTCCGGCTATCGAACCGCGCCTCGGTTCGGTCGGCCCGGCTCTCGCGCTCACCCGATCGCATGTTCGCCCGCTCTGACGTGCTGAACCTCACAATGTCTCCCTGCTGGATCCTGAACTTGCCGCCTTCGATGACAGTGTCCGCCAGTTGCAGAACCGAGTTCTCCTCGGTCTCCACGGATCCTTCGATATTGCTCCAGATCGTGGTGGAGCGGAGCGTTCGATCGGACCCGAGAATCATGCGCGCACCTTCCCGGGTTTTGAGCAGGTTCACTTTTCCATTTGCATCCATAATGGCGTCCATTTCGCCGCCGGTGATTTGCTGCCGCTTATCGACCGCCACGTTCTCGACTTCAACATTCCGAAGCGCTTTCACGCGTTGCACATTGCCGGCCGGCGACATGGCCGCTTCAACCCACTCTGCACGCATTTTCCATGTACTCTGGTTTTGTTGGGATTGTGATTCGGCAGTGACACCGCCCTCGACGACAATTGTCTTCGGCTGGAAACTTTCTTCCATGAGCTCTGCGCGGCCCGATGCGCCCCGGATCCATGCGGTGGCGGATTTGACAAAAACACCGCCCGCAACGGTTGCCCAATTCTCCTTTTGATTAAAGACAGCCGAGCCCCCTTCGAGGGAAGTCTCATTCGCTGTGTGAACCTTGACGTCCCCTGTGAGCTTCAACAAACCGGTATCGATGGCGTATTCGAAATTGTTGGCCCGGGCGGTCGCAGAGCCAGGCTGCTCAAGGGTGGTTGCGACAGGCGAGGCAACAATGTGGTCGCGATGACTGTAGGTGAGTTCCTCGGAGCGGCCCCGGGTTTTGTCGTTGAGCTGGAATCGGACGTCACCGTTGCATTGAATGTCGTTGCTTTGCTGATCGACGCTGCAGCTTTTGCTCTGGATGCGCCGCGCCGGCTCCGCTTCGGTCTTGCCGAACACGGTAACATCCACGTCCTGGAGCATGTTTTTGCTGTCTTTGAAACCCAGATTGGACTTGGCGTGAATGGTGAACAGAGTCCGGCCGCCTTCGGTCTGTGAATAGGTGATGTCCCTGGTGAAAACCGCCGCATCCTGCGGCAACTGTTGAACTTGTTGCGGCGCTTTTTTCTCTTCGTGGCGCGAGATGTAATTGAACGTAGGAATGGCGATCAGTGCTGCCACGAGGATCGGCACAGCGACGCGCAATATCCGTATCAGGCGATGTATGAAGATCCGCTCAAGAGGCACAATTCCACATCCAACTTATTAGACGGTTAGCATACAATACGTCCCCTCACCCAAGGAGAACCACGTATGCACGTGAAAATTAATATCAATGGAAAGCTCTATGAGAAGAACGTGGAGCCGCGCCTGTTGCTGGCTCATTTTATTAGAGACGTTGCCGGCCTGACGGGTACCCATATCGGATGCGAGACCAGCATCTGCGGCGCCTGCACGGTCCTGAGCAATGGTCTGGCAGTGAAGTCCTGCACGATGTTCGCGGTCCAGGCGGATGGCGCAGACCTCGTAACCATTGAAGGTATGGCCAAAGACGGCCAACTGCATCCGCTTCAGGAGAGTTTCTGGGAAGAGCATGGGCTGCAATGCGGATACTGCACTCCCGGAATGATCATGTGCTCCCATCAACTGCTGTCGCGTAATGAATCACCTTCCGAGGCGGAAATCCGCGAAGCCCTCGACGGGAATCTCTGCCGCTGCACTGGATATCAAAATATTGTGAAAGCGGTCCAGTCCGCCGCGGGGAAGCTGAAACGAACAACCAAAGTGGCCGCAGGAGACTAAGTATGCCGCAACGTTACGTCGGTCTGGCTATGAAGAGAAAGGAAGATCCCCGTCTCGTGTCGGGAACCTCGACATACGTCGATGACGTCGTGCTGCCCGGCATGCTGCACATGGTTGTTGTGCGCAGCATCCATGGACACGCACGGATCAAGCGAATCGACACGTCGAGAGCGCAAAAGTTTCCGGGCGTGGTCGCCGTCGTCACCGGCGAAGAGGTGGCCGCTCATTGCGGTCCCGTGCCATGTGCCGCCTCGATCCCGAAAATGAAGAATGCACAGCGCCAGCTTCTGGCGGTAGGCAAGGTGCGATTCGTGGGTGAACCCATTGCAGCCGTCGTCGCGACCGACAAATACGTCGCCCGAGACGCTGCCGATCTGATCGCAATCGATTACGAGCCCCTTCCTGCCGTGGTCAATCCCGAGAAGGCAATGGAACCCGACAGCCCGCGCCTCTACGACGAATTCTCAGACAACATCGCTTTTAACTTCGGATTCGAAAGCGGAAACACCGAAGAGGCGTTCAAGAAAGCCGATGTGATCGTCAAAGAACGCTTTGTCAACCAGCGCCTCGCTCCGCTTTCCATGGAGCCACGCGGCGTAGTCGCCACCTACCAGATGCCGGATAACGAACTCGTCGTCTGGGCGTCCACGCAGGTCCCGCATCTTTTGAGAACGCAGCTCGCCGTTATGCTGAACGTTCCGGAAAACCGGACGCGCGTGATCGCACCCGAAGTCGGTGGCGGGTTCGGTTCCAAAATCGATGTGTACGCCGAGGATGGGCTTGTCGGCTACCTGGCCAAAAAGACGGGCCGTCCGGTGAAATGGATCGAAGGCCGCGGCGAGAATATCGCCGCTACGATTCACGGGCGCGATCAGATCGACGATGTCGAGCTCGCGTTGACAAGAGACGGCACGATCCTTGGCATGAGGGTAAAAGCCATTGCCGATCTCGGCGCCTTCTACTCGCTGTTCACGCCGATGATTCCGACGCTCACCGGACTGCTCGCGCCCGGTTGTTACAAAGTGCCGGCTCTCAAGTTCGCGCTTGTTGGCGTGCTCACCAACAAAATGGCGACGGATGCCTATCGCGGTGCAGGCCGTCCGGAAGCCACTTATATGATCGAGCGCATCATGGACGTGGCCGCCCAGAAGCTCAAGATGGACCCGGCGGAAATCCGGAGGAAAAACTTCCCCCAACCGAACGAATTTCCGTTCCAGACCTCGGGTGGCGTCGTTTATGACAGCGCGAACTACGAAGCAGCGCTCGATCGCGCGCTGGAACTGGCCGACTACAAAGGATTACGCCGGAAGCAGGCCGAGCTTCGCAGCCAGGGCAAATACATGGGCATCGGTCTTTCGTCGTATGTCGAGATTTGCGCCATGGGACCGTCCGCCGCAATGCCGGGCGGCGGTTGGGAAACCGGCAGCGTGCGCATCGAGCGCACCGGCAAGATCACCATCCTTACCGGCGCGTCCCCACATGGCCAGGGGCAGGAAACCACGTTCGCACAGATTGCAGCCGACGAGTTCGGCCTCGAACCGGACGATATCGTTACCATCCATGGCGATACTGCGCGAATCCCCTCCGGCATCGGCACCTTTGGAAGCCGCGCCACGGCGGTCGGCGGAACGGCCATGTACTTTGCCGTGCAGGACCTGAAAGAAAAGATGAAGAAGATCGCGGCACACCTCCTCGAGACCACGCCGGACAAGATCGAATTCGGAGTAGGAAAACTCGTCGTGAAAGGGGACTCGGGGCGATTCATGAGCTTCATCGATGTTGTGGACGTGGCATACAACGCGGTGAAACTGCCGCCGGGTCTCGAGCCCGGTCTGGACGCCACGCGGTTTTTCGAGCCCTCGAACTTCACGTTCCCATTCGGGACGCACGTGTGCGTTGTGGAGATCGACGCGGAAACCGGCGAGCCGAAGATTACAAAGTACGTTGCGGTGGATGACTGCGGGAACGTTATCAACCCTCTACTCGTTGAAGGTCAGGTGCACGGCGGACTCGTTCAAGGTATTGCGCAGGCGTTGCACGAAGAAGTGGTCTACGACGAGAACGGTCAACTTCTGACCGGTACGCTGATGGATTACGCGGTGCCCAGGGCGCATGATTTCCCCGAGTTCGAGCTGGACCGCACGATCACGCCTTCCCCTGTAAACCCGCTGGGCGTAAAAGGCGTGGGCGAAGCCGGGACGATTGGTTCGACCCCGGCGGTCGTGAATGCGGTGGTTGACGCTCTTGCTCCTTTTGGGATCTCGCACATCGACATGCCTCTGCGGTCCGAGAAAATCTGGAAGATTCTGAAAGGGAGGAAAGCATCATGATTGCGCAGAACTTCGAGTACACGGTTGCGACATCTCTTGCTGAAGCCGTCAACCTCCTCCAGAAACATGGAGGCCGCGCAAAGATCCTTGCGGGCGGACACAGCCTCATTCCGATGATGAAGCTCCGGCTTGCCACGCCGGAGGCTCTGATCGACATCGGCAGAATCCCCGAGCTCTCTTATGTGCGCCAGGATGGAGACATGGTGCGCATCGGAGCGCTCGCGACACATCATGTCGTCGAGACCTCCGACGTTGTGATGCGCCATTGCCAAGCGCTGGCCGACGGCGCTGGTCTCATTGGAGACATCCAGGTGCGGAATAAGGGCACGATCGGAGGCAGCATTGCGCACGCCGATCCCGCGGCGGATTATCCGGCAAGCATTCTCGCGTTCGATGCAACCATTGTCACGCTCGGGCCGAAAGGCGAGCGCCTGATTCCCGCTTCGAAGTTCTTCGTCGATATGCTGACCACGGCATTGGAAGCGAACGAGATCGTCCGCGAAATCCAGATTCCCGTGCAATCGGGCAAAACCGGGAGCGCGTACCTCAAGATGGCTCAGAAGGCTTCAGGCTTTGCGATCTGTGGCGCTGCGGCCGTGGTGGAACTGGACGGATCAGGCGCCCTGGCGAAGGTGGCCATCGGCATTACGGGTGTCGGAAACCGTGCGTTTCGGGCAACGGAAACCGAAAAGGCTTTGAAGGGACAAAAACCGACAACAGACCTTCTAAAGAAAGCTTGCGAGAAGGCTTCGTCCGGCGTGATTGCGCTGGAAGATATCCACGCATCCGCCGACTATCGGCTGGATCTCGCACGGATTTTTGCGCGCCGGGCCGTCGAAGCGGCAATCGAGCGCGCATAACCAATGCGGGTCGAGGGGCAGTTCGAGTTCGAAGGAATTTCATCCGAAGCGGTTTGGGATTTTCTAACCGATGCGAATCGAATTGCCGAATGCCTTCCCGGTTGCGAAAAGCTGGAAAAGACCGGGGAGGGAACATACGAGATGCAGATGAAGATCGGAGTCGGTGCCATTAGTGGGTCGTTCTCCGGTGGAATCCGCCTGCACAATCTTCAACCCACCTCGCAGTATGAGATGACCGTCAATGGGACTGGCGCGCCG
>WNFS01000941.1_pt1 | contig 21295 bp, 18 predicted proteins | sample 5400141 | NCBI WGS metagenome assembly WNFS01 (sample SAMN13153358, study PRJNA577476) | soil metagenome | isolation source: 60 cm saprolite under Madrone tree | place: USA:California | collected 2016-06-14
CCACTCCACTCGTCGCTTGCGACACGGCCTTCTCCTCTAGATTGGCAAGAGGAGAATATTCCCGTTCTCTAGATTGTCAAGAGGAAATTGGCAAACGCGGCTCCCGTGGCTGGTCCCCTATCCACGGATAACAGCATGCGCCACGTGGTGGCACGAAGCGTGGCCATTCTTTCCGGCGCTTGCGGAGCTCTTCAGAGGGTCTGAAATCTTTCTTTCACTTCTCTCACGAACTCGAGGAACTTCGGTGAGTTCGTGAGTTCCGGATGCCAGCACATGTCGCGCTCAATGAGGTCATACGTTTCCTGAATCCGCGCACCGGGGAGGGCCATTCCGTTGGCCTCGCGATCCCGTCCCATGAGCCACAAGTGATCCGCTACCGTGGCAGCCGCGGTCACGTCGTGTGTGACAACAATGATGGTGTTCAGTTCGTCCAAGCAGGCAATCTCATTGATCAATTCGCAGACCTTCGCTTCCATCACCACATCGAGGCCGGAGAACGGCTCATCCATCAGCAAGAAATGTTCGCTGCACAGAAGCTGCTGCGCGATGGCCACGCGCTGCCGCTGGCCACCGGAAATCTGCGCCGGATAAAGTTGCGACTGGTCCACCATATCCAGCCGCCGGAGGTACTTCAGCACCCGTTCATGCGCGGCTTCGTGACCCTTTTCCATTTGCTTGGCGGCCAGCATCAGGTTGCTGAAAATCGTGCGGTTTTCGAACAATGGATAATTCTGCGCGACGACACCTACCATCCCGGCTTTGACCGGGGTCAGCCCGGAATTGACCAGCACCTGGCCTGAAGTGGGGTGATTCAGACCGGCGATGATTCGAAAGAGCTGCGTCTTGCCGATCCCCGAAGGTCCGAGGAAGCCAACTACCTGGCCTTGCGTGCGGCCCTCACGCACGATGTCGCGAATTTCCGCGTTCACATCCCGAAGGATGACCTTGTCTTCGTAAGAAAGACTGACGTGATCAATCTTAAGAAGCGTTTCGCCGTAGGTGCATCGCTCGGGCACGGGTGGTCCTCAGGAGATCCATGAGTTACTATCTTTTTTCAAGCTGCAAATCGGCGTAGGGGAACAAAAATTTCTTGGCCAACCCCAGCGCGTAATCCTGGAACAATCCAATCAACAGAATTGCGATTTGAATCGCAAACACGGCCTCCAGACGGAAGTGCTTGTTCTGATTCAGCAACAACGCCCCGATCCCACCCTCTGACCGCGAGATACCCTCGACCATGGTGAGCATCATCCAACCCATGGCCGCGTTCTGACGCATGGCATCGAAAGCCGCGTCGGCTTTACTGAGCACAATCACTTCCCAGACGACGCGCCACTCGCCCATGCGCAGCGTGCGTGCCAGGTCAAACTTTTCTTTGGGGATTTGCGCGACCACGTCGATCATGCTGGTCACAAAAAAAACCGCCACACCAAAAACTAACAAGCTTACTTTCAGCCGGTGTCCGCTGGAAAAAATGATAGTGAAAAAGAACGTGAGTCCCACCATCCCGAGGAAACGACCCTTGGAAATGGCCAGCACGATCGGTTGGAACACGGGAACCACGGTGAGGTAAGCAAGCCCCAGCGAAAGGACCGTCGCCCAGGCCATGGCCTGCACATTCAACAGGAAACTGACGATCAGTTCTTGGCCCAGTCCCTGGTGCGTCCAGAGGTCAACGAAGGCCCGCCACACATCCATTGGTTTCGGCAGGAAAACATAGGTCGAAGTCGCCCAGACCACCAGCAACACGGCAATCTGGAAGGCAATGATGAAACGCAGTGCCGCTTTGGAAATCACCCGGTTGGGGGAAAACGCGCCGAGAATTTCGTGCCAAAAGCTGCCACGGCCCGCTGTGGCCATGTGATTTGCGGCCACCGTTGTGCTCGTTCCCATCGCTCCGGCCGCCGGTTTCATGGGACTCACGTGGGTTCCCTATTCCTTGCCCGAGAGAATGATTTCCACGCGGCGGTTTCTGGCGCGGCCATCCGCGGTGGCGTTGGAGGCGAGCGGCTTGGAATCGCCATAGGCGTGAATTCGAAAACGGCTGTCGGGAAAGTTCGCGGGAGCTTTTCTCTGCAGCCAATCTCTCACTGCCTGGGCACGCCGCTCCGCCAAATCCATGTTTCCTTCGCGGGTCCCGGTATTGTCGGTGTGTCCATTCAAAGTGACGAACAATGCGCCGGCAATCGCCAGGTCGTCCTTGATCTCGTACATCTTGCGTTCGCCGTCCGCGGTGAACGAGGCCTTCCCCGTGTCGAACTCGATGCTCCAGTCGCGTTTCGAAACGACCGTGCCGGTATCACCGCTCGAACTGAAGCTGGCGACATCGGCCTCCGCACCGCTCTGCGAGAGCATCGAAGACGCTCCGAGAACATAAGAAGTATCGAGAATTTCCTTCACGTCGGGAATCTTGTTGGCGTCCTTGAACAATTCCGGGTATTGCTGTGTCGCAATGTTTCCGAACACTGTGTAGGTGGAACGGAAATTGTTATTGGCACCGGGCTGCAATCCGAACAGCAGCAGATTGTCATTCAGATTGTTGACGGCAGAACCACCGAGCTCCACCATGTTGCCGGTTTTATCCTGTTCGCGCGTTCCCTGATAATACTTCAGCCAGTAGTCGCCGTTCTGCTCGTTGTACACTTTGGCGCTGATCGCCGCCGCACGCTTGAGCGCCTCTGGGTAGGCTTTGAGTTGATCTGCTGCTTCAAAGCTGGCTGCCAGCATTCCCTGAACTTCGTTGCGATGGTCCTGGTTGAACTTCTTGATGCCAATAATGACGTCCGGCATCTGCGAGCGGTACTGCTTCGAAGAGACGATGGACACCAGTCCCCCGCGGCCATGAGCCACGTTGACGTCGCCCGGCGTCCAGGTGACCACGCCGTTCACGCAGACGTTCTTGGATTCCCCGGTCAGCCGGCCGTCGTGAACCACTTTGCGGTCTTCGCAGGTATTGGCGTTATAGATTTCCGCGGCCTTGATGTAGTCCGGCGCATTGACCCAATTGAGAGCTTCGGAGTCCCACGTCTTTTCGTCCGGATTGTTCTTGATTTGGTTGTCCGCGGCCCACTTCATGGCGATATTCCAGTCGCCGTCGCGAAGGACTCCGGCGACCAGTCCGCCTTTGGCCGCCTGGGGGTCAGACTTCCATTCGGGCGGACCCATCAGCTTGTCTTCCCCGCGCGAGTACCCCGTCGAGCCGATGACCTGGGCGATGTATTCACCGGCGCCGTTGTCCAGCTTCTTAAGCTGTGGATTGACCGCGGCAAAAAATTGCCCAGAGCCATCGCCCATGATCAAAACGTAGTTCGTACCGGAGGAACATTGACTTGCGCCATCGTGAAGCTCTTTGGCACAGGCAATCAAGTCGTTCTGCATCTGGCTGGTGTCATCCTGGCGGATCAGTTTCACGTTGGCATTGTGCTTTTCCATCAGGCTGTTGCGCGTCGTCTCCGGGCCGCCATTGGCGTAGATATAGTTCATTTGCGCGTTCCAGGCCCATATTTCGGTGCGTATCAACGGCGCTTTTACGGAGGCCGAAGCTGCTTCCGGGTAAGGCGCTGGTTCGACGTTGGCCACCACTGCTTCTTTCAAGTCCGGCAAAGCGGCTTTCGTCGGAATGAGCGCTTTGGCAATACCCGGCGCAGGAATCCAGCCGCGGCTCACCGCCGTGCGGAAACCGAAGAAAAGGGCTGCCCCGACAATCAGCAGCAGAATAATCTTCGCTCCCGGCTTCAACCTGTGCCCTGTCGGTGGTGTGGAGATTTTGTTGTCAAACATGGTGATCCTTCCTCCGCCTGCTCGTTACTTGATCAAATCGCTGTAGTCGTCTTTCTTATTCGCGGGCGTAGCCGAAGACTGGTCCAGTACGCCACCCGGCACCGCCGTCACCGCTGCGGGCAAGAGCTTTTGCTGAAACTCTGACAATTGTTTGACGGCCTCATCGTTGATGGCCCCGGTTTCCAGGTCCATATTGGTCATCAGCTTGTTGGCAAGACGATTGAAGTCTTCCATCTCCCCGAGCATCTGCCCGGCGTCATCTGCCAGGTATTCCAGCGTCTGGTCGTAAATCTGGTTGGCCACCGGATCGCCGCGGAAAATCTTCTTCGCCGCCTGGAACACGGAGTAGGCCTTTTTCAGCGCCTTCCGTCGCATCTCTTCCTCACTGACGCGGTTCTCCTTGTCGGTGACCTGGAACTCTGCCGTGGCTCGCCAGCGTATGAGTTGGTCGTAGAGTATCTTTAGCTTGTCGCGCAAGTCGGTGAGCGACTTGTTGATGTTGATCAGGCTCGCGGCGTGGCGCTGGTTGGTGACCTTGGCGGACATGTACTGCTGCTGATCGAGCGAGGTGAGGCCGCCCGCGGCCATCTTCTTGTCGGCTTGGTTGGCCAGCGCCATGCTGTGCTCGGCATCTTTTTGGTTCGCATCGATCTGGTTTTGTAGCGTGCGGATCGAGCCATTCAAGTTTCCGAGTTGCTCGTCCATAATCCCGAGATTCTTTTTCATCTCCCCAATGTAGTTCTTCAGGATGCCGATGGGGTCAAGCTCGATGAACAGGCCGGTCAGAAACCGCATGATGCTCTGGAAAATGAGCTTCCCCAGAGTCAAAACACGCTTGTCCGTGACGATGAAGATCAGCAGCAGAATGGCCCCGATCAGAATCGCGAGGCGCAACGTATCGGTCGCCGCGGCGATCAAGAACGGGAGAATCTGCACGAATCCATACGCCGCCGCGATGCCGCCGAGGACCAGCACGACTTTCCCGACGGTTCCTTCCGGCCGCTGCCAGAAATTCTTCAAGCCCTGCATTACCGGGGAACCCGAATTGGTTGCCATGGTGTCTCCCTATCCCAAAATCGTTTCAAATTCCTTGCGTTGCTGCTGAATCTCGGCGCGCCGCCGTTCCAGCGCCGCCGCAAAACTGCTCTTGGCCTCTTGCAGTTTCGCGCGCGATGCCTCCGTCTGCGATTGCATGGATTTCACCTGCTGCTGCAAGTCGGTGATCTCTTTCTGTTTTTGCTGAATGGCTTCATTGAGGTCGCCGACTCTGGCAATCTTGGCATCGACTTCGGTTCGCGACACGTCGTCGGTTTGTTTGTTAAACGTGCTCGCTGAGGAATTCAGAACACTCAGCAAAGCGTCAAAACCTTTCAAAATCGCCTCTTTCGTCAAGCCACCCTGCGATTGCGCGGTGGCCAGGGCCGCCTTGTACCTCAATGCCTTGTCCGTGATAACCGCCGCGAGTGGTGCCGCAAAGGCTTCGATCTTGGCCAGCTCCGGAACGGCGGAGAGTTCTGTCTGCTTGGCCAGCCGCATGTAGAACTGGTTGTCGCGTGTGCCCGCGGGGACATAGGCAGGAGCCGGGTCGAGAGGCCGCAGCGCCGCTGGGCTGGGCGCGGGCTTGGCGGGCGGCTGCCCCGCCTGCGGCTGCTCTTCAAAAATCGCTTTCTTGATCAGGTCCATGAACGGCATGTGTCACGTCCTTACGGCTTCCGTCCTAGGGTGCCACTGGCTTCGAGAACGCGGCCGGAATGCACGCCAGTCTCACCCTTCCGAGGCCCAGCACGGACCGGACCTGCAGTACAAAATCGGTCCACGAATCCGCGCGCATTGTATCCTAAAGATAAGCGAACTCTTGCGTTGTACTTCGGATATGCGGCCATCGTAGACCGTGCCTGCTTGCTTTTTCAATAAGGAAATTGCCGCCGTATCACATTCCATAAACCGGCAATCTCCCGGGCCTTGCCCCCATTAAACCGCCTATAGGGAAAGCATGCAATTCAGCTACAATCGACACTTTCCCAGTTCAAAATGATGCCGTTTTTGAACTGACAAACTTTCGACGAGGGACTACCCTGTGTCTGCCAGGACGCTAGCCGCGGTATTGAGCCAGATTGTCGAGGCCGGAGCCGAATACGATACCCGGCTCCTGGCCCAGCAGCTGGGAACGAACTACCGCTCCCTGATGTATTGGCTCAGAGGTGACCGCCCCATCCCTGCGGACCTGCTGCCGCGAATTTGCGTGCTCTTGAAGAATTTCGAACCTCTGGATGTTCTCGAATCACAGGCGGGAAGAGTGGCGTTTACGATTCCAGATCCGCAGCAGACCAGTGAAAAAGAGTTTTTGGTTATTTCCAACCTTATGAAAGATGTGGGCGCGGCGCTGGAGAGCATCGCCAATACGCTAGCCGATGGGGTGGTGGACGAACACGAATTGAATAATACCATCCCCAAACTGGAGGCCGTCATTCGGGAATGCGCCTCCGTGAAATACCTGTTGGAAACTCTGTACAAGAATAGAAAGAGAAAGACCAGAAGGTAGCCCCGTGGGTTTGGCCCTCAGTTTGGCGAGGCCTCCAGTCCAAACTCGCGGTGCGCCGTATTCAGAGCTGTTTTCACCGCCTTTTCATCGATCACGAAGGAAATGTTGCATTCCGACGAACCCTGGGCAATGGCGATCAGGTTCACCTTTTCACGCCCCAGGGCATTGAAGGTTCTGCCGGCGATCCCCGGAGTTCCGCGCATGTTCTCGCCCACCACGGCCACGATCGCGACACTCGAATCCACGGTGATGTGTTCCACTTTGTGGTGCGCCAGATCTTGCGCAAATTCTTTGCGCAGTGCTTCCACCGTGCGCTGAGCATCCACGGTGGAAACGATGAAGCAGATATCGTTCTGCGAGGAAGACTGCGAAATCAGAAGGACATTGGCGCGGACTTCGGCGGTGGTCGAAAACGTGCGCCCGAGCACGTCCGGCAATCCCACGATCCCCGGCCCGCCCACACTGATTAACGTTACGTCGCGGATGGCCGTCAGCGCTTTTACCCCGCCACCGATGCTGCGCCCTTCCGGCGTAATCTTCGTGCCCGGCCGCTCGCACGCAAAGCTGTTTCGAATCCACACGGGAATGGCTGCCTGCACCACGGGGTTCAGCGTTTTCGGATGCAGCACTCTCGCGCCAAAGTAAGCGAGCTCGGCGGCTTCACGGTAGGAGATCACCGGAATCGTGCGCGCTTCCTCGACCAGCCGCGGGTCCGCCGTCAGCACGCCGTCGACGTCGGTCCAGATGATGACTTCGTCCGCATCCATGGCTGCGCCCAGAATGGTCGCCGAATAGTCGGAGCCTCCCCGACCCAGGGTGGTCAGTTGGCCTTCCATGGTTGCGCCGATGAAGCCCGTCACCACCGGCGTGATGCCTTTCTCCAACAGCGGCCGCAACCGCGCCTGCGATTTCTTGCGCGTCAATTCCATGTGCGGTTCCGCGCCGCCGTGAAACGCGTCCGTTACAATCAGTTCTGTCGCTTCGATTGCTTCGCTTGGTAGCCCAAGTTCTCTCACGGCGGCCGCCACCAGCGGTGCGGAAAGCCTTTCCCCTAGGCTCGAAATCGCGTCGAGGGCACGCGGCGTGAGTTCTCGCAACAACGCCGTACCTTCGCAGAGCCGGCGCCCTTCGGCGAGCACCTCTTCCATCCGCTGCCGGATCCGCAGGCGTTCCTCGTGGTGCTGGATCAGGCTTGTTAACGCAGCTTCATGTTGCTGCCGCAGCGCGTCAACGACCGCGGCAGCCTCACCGGAATTTCCTGTCTGCGCCTTTTTGGCCGCCTCGATCAATCGGTTGGTCACGCCGCTCATCGCCGAAACCACCGCGATGCAGCCGTTCTGTTTCGCCGCCTGGGTAATGATTTCGACCGCGCGCGCGATACAGGAGGCGTCGCCCACCGACGTACCGCCGAATTTCATCACCTGTAGCCGCGCTTTCATCTGTTCCTGACGGCCTCCCTCTATGCACCGGCAAATTGCTTTTTCTGGGGCGAAACTTTTTCGCTTCCCCGCGTCTTTCTGCCCTGAGTTTACCTTCGGAACCGTCCAGCCGCACAGCACTCCCTCCTGCGGGTGTTCTTCCCTCCAACCTGCCTTTATTGTTTATTATTCTTCGCGTTGACTTGCTTCGCTGCGCCGCCTAGCATTTCGCAGAGCAGGATGGCCATGCGCCGCTTCTTCTGGATTCGAATCGCTCTCTTTCTACGCCAGAGCCGCTGGGGCTTCGCGCTGCTGGCGCTGTGGTTCACCCTAGGAACCGTGATCTTCTACCGCGTCGAACATCTATCACTGTCCGAAGCCCTGTTGAACGCGGTCTATCTCCGCGTCCAGCCAGGATCGCTCTGGGTTCTCTACGCCTTCTGGGGACAATGCGTCCTGTTCGGAATCGTCATTTCTATTTTTATTCTTCAAGCGTTCGAACGTTACAATCCACAGGAAGGATGCCGTATGCTCGCCAGCGAAATGAAAGATCATATAATCGTCGTCGGCCGCGGCCACTTGGGCAGCCACCTGGTCGATCACCTCCGGGAGACCGCGCAGCCGTACGTGCTGATCGAAAAGGATTCCCTGGCCGTTGATGATCTCCTTCGCGCCGGGGAGCCGGTTATCGTGGATGACGCCAAACAGGAGAGCACTCTCTTGGATGCCGGCGTGGAGCGCGCCCGACTCATTGTTATTACTTCGAACATCATTGAGACTGCTCTGCTGGTCACCAAGCGCGCCCGCGACCACAACAAGAAAGCTAACATCATTGTCCGCTGCTACTTGGACGAATTCACGGAAATCCTCGAAAGCCTGGGCGCCAACGAGGTCATCTCCAGCTCCAAGAGCGCCTTCAACGAAATCGCCATGCACGTCGGTGCCGTCGCCGCCCCACGTTGACTTTCCATGGCGCGCATCCTAGCATCGCTCGGTCACGGATATCGCCTCGCTAGGTTTCCCAGTCTGAGCACGCTGGATCCTTCATGACCATCTCCGGGCCACTGAAAGCCCCGCAACTCCCCGCCCAGGTCAAGCAGGTACTCGATGATTTTTTGCACGCGGCTAGGGAATCGTTTGGCAAGGACCTGCTCTCCGTCGTTCTCTACGGCAGTGCCGCCGAAGGCCAGCTGCGCGCAACTTCCGATGTGAACCTTGTCTTGGTCCTCTCCTCCTTCGCAGCGGACCAAGCCGATCCCCTGCGCGCGCCGCTGCGGATGGCGCACGCCTCCATCCAGTTGCGGCCCATGTTTCTCTTGCAAGAGGAAATTCCTGCCGCCGCTCGCTCCTTCGCCTCGAAATTTGCCGACATTCTTCGCCGGCGCGTCATTCTTCATGGTGACGACCCCTTCAACTCGATCTCCATCCCTCGCGACATGCAGATTCTCGAGCTCAAGCAGCAGATCCTGAACCAAATCCTTCGTCTGCGCGCCTCGTACGTTTCCCGCAGCTTGCGCGAAGAACAGCTGAACCTGGTCATCGCTAATGCCCTTGGTCCGCTTCGATCTTCGAGTGCTGCCCTCTTTGAACTCCAGGGCCGCCCGGCCACTTCCTCCCAGCACGCTCTGGAACTTATCGGCAGCGAGCTGGCTCTGGCAAGCTGGCCGCAGACTCTCAGGCTGCTCTCCAGCGCTCACGAATCTGGCCGCGTTCCTCCCGGAGAAGCCTCCCACCTGTTTTTCCAGATCCTGGATCTGGCTGGCCGCATGCTTTCCCGAGCCGAAGAGCTCTCCCGGGAGGCGCACCGTGAATCCCTTTGATCTTCGCGGTCCGGAGTTCTTGCTGTTCTATTTCGTCTTTTCCGCCGCTATCCTTCTCATCCTTGCTTTCCTTCGTCGGCGAGATGAGCGCGGCCACGCCGGAGTGCCCCCTCTTGACGATCCCTACCTCGTTGCGCTTCTTCGCGGTGGCCAAAGCGAAGCCCTGCGCGTCGCCACTCTTTCGCTCATCGACCGCGGTTTGCTGACCCTCAAGAGCTCGGGAACATCTGTCATTTCTCCAGGAGGCGCCAATACTCTCCTCGAAGTGAAAGACCCCCTGGCCATCGATAATGTCAAGCGCCCCATCGAGAAGAGCGTCCTCGAAGCGTTCAAGACCGCCAAACCGGTCAGTTCGACGCTGGATTTACTGGCGGGTTGCACAGCCTGTTTTGATTACGCTGTCAGTCTCGAGAAACTCGGCCTCTTAGCCGATCCGCATATGCGGTCTGCGCGCCGGCGCCGTTTCTTGTTTGCTATCGGAACGCTCCTTGGTGTTGCAGGTCTGAAGATTCTCATGGCCCTGCTGCGCGGCCGCACCAATATCTTATTTCTCATCATTCTTGCCGGTCTCGCCGCTTACCTGACCTCCAGAACCAGCAATCCGTTTCGCACGGCTCGCGGCGAGAAGTTCCTTGAGGACGTGAAGTCTCTTTTCAGTTCGCTTCGTCTTCGCACCGCTTCGCTTCGTCCTGGAGGTGCCACCACGGATCTCGTTTGGTTGGCGTCCGCTTACGGGCTGGCGGAAATCTCCCCCATTCTCTTTCCGCAAGTGACGGCTCTTCTTCCGAGCAAACCAGTCCGCGGATCTGGAGAGCGCGGTTGGGGCTCCGGCAATTCCTCCTGTGGCACGTTCAGTTGCGGCAGCGCAGGCAGCAGCTGCGGTGGCGGCGGAGGATGTGGGGGCGGTGGTGGTTGCGGAGGAGGCGGCTGTGGCGGTTGCGGGAGCTGAGACGATGAAAACATTCGTGGACAAAGTCGGCCTGGGCTGGCGCGCCGATCTCGCCGCTGGGATTCTCAGTCATCTCGACGGTATCGATCTGCTCGAAGTCATCGCGGACGATTTCTTTGACGCTCCTCGCTCTGAAGTCCGCGCGCTCAAGACCCTGGCCTCGCAGGTTCCCGTCGTGCTCCACGGTGTCGGCATGGGACTTGCATCGGCAGCTCCTGTCGGCAACCAGCGCCTGGACAAAATGGCCCGCCTCGTTGAGCAGGTGCGGCCGCAATTCTGGTCCGAGCATCTTGCCTTTGTCCGCGGCGGAGGAATCGAAATCGGACACCTCGCCGCTCCTCCGCGCATCGCCGACACCCTGGAAGGCGCGGCCGAAAATTTGTCGCGCGCCGCCGCGCTGATTGGCAGCAAACCGATCATGGAAAATATCGCCACGCTCATCGACCCGCCCGGCAGCGTTCTTTCCGAGTCTGCATGGATCAGCGGCATCCTGGCTTCCTCGGATTGCCATCTGCTGCTCGATCTTCACAACGTTTACGCCAATGGCTTGAATCACGGGTACGACCCCCAAGCCTTCCTGTGTCAAATTCCCGCGAAGTGTATTTCGGCTATACACATCGCCGGCGGAAAATTCATCTCCGCGCCCGATGGCAGCCAACGCCTTCTTGACGATCACCTCCACGATGTTCCCGATCCTGTTTTCGAATTGCTGGAGCAAGCCGCAGCGCTTTCGCCGAATCCGCTCACCGTGATTCTCGAACGCGACGGCGCCTATCCTTCGATGGCCTGCCTGCTCGCGCAAATGGAACGGGCTCGCCGCGCTCTCCGCCGCGGCCGGGCCCGGCGCCCCGTTGCTCGGGAAGTACTCGTATGAGCGCCCGCGCATTCGAAGCTTTTTTGACGCGTATTTACGTGGATGCCGGCGCTCGCACCCGTTTCGCGGCCAACCCTCGTGACGAAACCCGGCGCGCGGGACTCTCCGATGAGGAATGCGCCGCGCTGGAGAATATCGACTGGGTCGGTCTGGAGATGGCGGCTCGCAGCTTCGCCCGCAAGCGTGAGCTCCAGCGAAAAGAACAGCCGCGAAATTCTTTCAAGAATAACTTCGAAAATATCTTCGCCACTATCTCTAGGCGGTTCCGCCGACATTAGAGCTTGGGCTTACGTCGCACGTACTGCCGAAGTTGGGCCAATCAGAAGCCGTAGCGAATGCCGTCTAGACCGATTACCCACCTGGGGGCACTTTCTGAATAAAGGAAAAAATCTCCCGGGGTGTAGCTAGCGGTGCATCAGGCTCTGAAAAACTTGCGCAGACCGGGCCATGTGCTCGGGCGCCATCGCGGGGCGAGGCACGCATTGACTTTGTTTCCGCCGCACACCTAACATGGCACGCGGAAATTCCCTGCCAATCAGGTTCGGGCAAGCGATCTCCGATCGGCGCGGCGGACGTTCGAAAGGCGTTTGGGCATGAACATACGGCGCATTCTCGGTCTGGCTCTCGTCGTGGTGGCCATCGGAGTTGCGCTGGTGCTTCGCTCTTCGGCCGACAGTGCCGCGAAGCCCGGTGACGTGAACGAGGCTCGCGTCCTGTCCGATGCCGCCACCGGGAACAACTGGTTGCTCAACGGCCGCACGTTTGACGCCGGTCATTTCAGCCCGTTGCAGCAAATCACCGACAAGAATATCGGTGGGCTGGGTCTGGCCTGGTTCTTGGATATCCCTGGCGCGATGGGCGTGGTATCGGAGCCCATCGTTGTCGATGGGGTGATTTACCTTAGCGCGCCGCTTTCGAAGGTTTATGCCGTGGACGCAGCCACCGGGAAACTGCTGTGGAAATTCGATCCCCAGGTTCGTTTGGATCAGGCCATCAACGGCTCCTATTCCGCGCGCGTCAACGGCGGCGTGGCGGTCTGGAATGGCAAGGTGTACGTCGGCACGGGCGACTGCCGCTTGGTTGCCATCGATGCCGCAACGGCACAAAAAGTGTGGGAAGCAATGGTCTGTGAAGCAACGCAAACCGGCATCACGGGCGCACCGCATGTCGCGAAAGGAAAGATCTTGATGGGCTTCAACGGATCGGACGACGGCGTGCGCGGGGCGTTGGTCGCCTATGATGCAGAAACCGGGAGGGAAGCGTGGCGCTTCTGGACTGTTCCGGGCGATCCGGCCAAGCCATTCGAAACGAAAGCGCTGGAAATGGCCGCGAAAACCTGGGCTGGCGACGGATGGTGGCGGGTCGGCGGTGGCGACGTTTGGAACGCCATCACTTATGACCAGGCCACCGGCCTGGTCATCTTCGGCACGGCGGGTGTCGGCGTGGACTACGGAGAGTTCCGGCTAATCAAGGCGACCGGTGACCGGCTTTTCGGCGAATGCATCATCGCTGTGAATGCCGACACCGGTGAGTACGTCTGGCACTACCAGACCGGCACCGAGGGCGTGCACTCCGAGAACAATCACATTTTGATGGCCGACCTGGTCATCGATGGCGAAAAACGGCACGTGGCCATGACCGCGCCGAAAAACGGATTCTTCTTCGTGCTGGATGCCAAGACCGGCAAACTTCTTTCCGCGAAACCGCTCGTCAACGTCATTTGGGCCTCCTCCATCGACCTCCAGACCGGACGCGCCGTCCTCATTCCGCCATCGCCGGGTGGCGGAAGGCAGTGGACCGTTCACAACTGGTGGCCTATGAGCTACAACGCGCGGACCGGATTGGTTTACCTACCAACAACCGATCGCCGTCCGGACGCCAGCGCCGCGGCCGATGCAGGAGAAGGCGGCGAAGGTCTGTTCGGCCGCCTCATCGCCTGGGATCCCGTGGCTCATTCTCGACGCTGGTCCGTCGAGGAAGAAATCGCCACCAATGGCGGCGTTCTCTCCACCGCCGGCAACTTGGTTTTTCAGGGACAAGGCACGGGTGAATTCGCGGCTTACGCCGCTGACACCGGGAAGAAAGTTTGGTCGGTCAAGACCGGCTCGGCCATCGAGTCGATTCCCGTCACATTTTCTGTGAAAGGCGAGCAGTACGTCATCACCCCTGTCGGATGGGGCTCGGGCTCGCGCTTGTTCGCTCCCGCCCGTACGATGGCCACCCCCGAATCGAAACGTGGGCCAGCGCGACTCTATGCGTTCAGCCTGGGCGCCACCAGGCCTTTTCCTTATCCGAAGATTGTCATTCCGCCGGTGCCGAAGCCTCCGGAACAAAAAGTGAGCGCGGAAATCATTCACCAGGGCGAAAAGCTTTATGGAACATTTGTCTGCGACGGCTGCCACTCACCCGGCCTCGACGGCAGCGGCGCCTGGGTTCTCGACGACGCGGTTCCCGATCTCCGCTATATGCCCCCCGATATTCACAAGGATTGGTATCAAATCGTCCTGGGCGGCAGCCATTGGAACAAAGGCATGCCCGGTTTCGCCGATCCTCCGAAGTTCGCATTCCCGCATGACAAGATGACCGTCGAAGATGCGGACGCCATTCACGCTTACGTCATCGATGGGGCCTGGAAAGCGTACAACAGCCCTCAAGAGGCGGCGCACTCCCGGCACCAGAAACCATAGACGGGCAGTTCGTGCTGAGCCGAGCTTAAACAAACTACGTAAGGATAACTGCCATGCGCATTGTGCGACGCGATTTCGTGCGGGCTTTGGGCGCCTCTGGTGCGTGCGCATCTCTGCCGCCGCCACTTTGGAAGAGTGCGCCCCAGGATTTGCGTGAGCGTCTGGCCGCCGATCCGCTTCGCCCGCAATATCATCTGCTCCCGGCGAAAAATTGGATGAATGATCCCAACGGGCCCATTCACTGGAATGGCCGGTACCACATGTTTTTCCAATACAACCCCAACGCCGCCGTGTGGGGTGATATGCACTGGGCTCACGCGGTGAGCGAGGACATGATTCACTGGCGTCATTTGCCGATTGCCCTTGCTCCGTCCCCTGGACAGAGTGACGCCGATGGATGTTTCACCGGAAGCGCGGTGGACGATCAAGGCACCGCGACGATTCTCTACACGGGTGTAAAGACCGTCGCTCCGGAACAAGCCACTCTCCGCGACGGCGTGCACTATTTTCGCGAAGTCCAATGCCTCGCTACCTCCTCCGATCCGCAGCTTCTCACCTGGACGAAATGGAATCAGCCCGTGCTCCAGCCGCCAACGGATCCTCGTTTGGCGGGATTCCGCGATCCCTTTCTCTGGCGCGAGGGTCGAAATTGGTATCTCGGCGTCGGCTCCGGTCTGTTCAAGCAAGGCGGCCGAGTGCTTCTCTATTGGTCGAGGGATTTGCGCCAGTGGGGATTCCTGCACCCGCTGGCCTCCGGAGAGTGGACAGGAAAGGAATCCCTCAATCCCGTGAACTCCGGCGAGATGTGGGAGTGCCCGGACTTTTTCCCGCTGGGAAAGAAGCACGTTCTTCTCTATTCGACCGCGGGCCGGGTGATTTGGGAATCCGGCGTGCTCGATCCCAAGGAGTTGGTCTTCCATTCCGAGAGGCGCGGAATCCTTGATTACGGCGCCTACTACGCACAGAAGACGCAGCTGGACGCCCAGGGCAATCGCATCCTCTGGGGATGGATACCGGAAACACGCCCGGAAGCTGAATTTAGCGCCGCCGGTTGGGCCGGCTGCATGGCCCTGCCCAGAGTTCTGTCGCTCGGTTCCAGTGGTGATGTGCTCATGCAAACCGTGCCGGAAGTGCATGCGCTGCGCGCAAAATCCTTTATCTGCCAAGGACCTCGCGCCGCCGTTTCGCAGATGGCGCTCTCCGCCCTGGACGTCAAAATCGAAAATCTGTGCGGTGAAATTCTGTGGAGCACGGCGTCCTCTCGATGCACCTTTATTCTGGAAGATCGGAGCGGACCTTGGTGGTCCGTCGAGTCTCTACCCCAGGGATCCTCGGCGGCCAGAGTCACCGTCAATGGAATCTCCGCCGAGGTGCCTTGGGCATCCCATCCCAATTTGGAATTCCACTTGTTCCTCGACGGTTCAGTGGCCGAATTGATTTGCAACCACATGCATGCATTCACCGTGCGCATCTATCGCCCACCAAACGGACCTCTCCGCTTTCGCCCGAACGATGGCCCTCTCGGCGCCTTCCGTTCGCTACACGCTTGGCAGTTGCTCCCTATCTCTCCCGATCGCTTGACCACGTGATTTTCCGCGAGTCCCTTGCAGTTTGCCGGGAGAAGAGGCTTCTGTCTGTTGGGCCGCGCCGGCAAGACCGGCGGCCAGACTGAGGGGACCAACTCCGAGGTGGATGAAATTGAAATGCATGTTCAAATCCAGTTGGATGGGACCGAGATCGTGCAGAGCGGCGAACCCTCTGATGGCCACTAGCCTATAGATGGCTCCAAATATCTGGCCAAACCGCCACACCGCATTGGCGTTATTCCTGAGCCTGGCCCACAGACCGATGGCGCCGCAGGCACCCACCGAAGGTATCCATCGCTTAGGTGTGGAACCGGCAGGAATCCCCGGACTTTAGTCCGGGGAGGAGGTCAAGGCTCGTCTGGACATGCCGCCCCGGTCGCCGTCAAGTCCATCGCGAACGGCAGGAATCTTGACGGCTCGGAAATGGATGGGTTTTAAGGCTATAATTTCCGCCCATCGTGAATCTACCTGCCGGGAACAAGCTTGGTCCTTATGAGATTGTCGGGCCGCTGGGCGCGGGCGGCATGGGCGAAGTGTATCGCGCGCGGGATACCCGGCTGGAACGCACGGTGGCGATCAAAATTCTTCCTGCGCGGCTTTCTTCCGATGCCGCCCACAAGCAACGCTTCGAGCGCGAAGCCAAAGCCATCTCCAGTCTGAATCATCCGCACATCTGCGTACTCCACGACGTCGGCCATCAGGACGGCATCGACTATCTGGTCATGGAATGCGTGGAAGGCGAGACGCTGGCGAAGCGCCTGGAGAAAGGTCCGCTCCCGCTCGAGCAAGTCCTAAGATTCGGCGGCCAGATCGCCGACGCACTCGACAAAGCGCATCGCAGTGGCGTCGTGCATCGCGACCTGAAACCCGGCAATATCATGCTGCCTCCGACCGGAGCGAAACTCCTCGACTTCGGCTTGGCAAAGCCTGCAGTACCGCTCACGACCGGCGCCACCCTCACAGCAGCGGCCCAGCAGACGACGCCGGTGACGCAGCAAGGCACTATTCTCGGCACCTTTCAATACATGTCGCCAGAGCAGATCGAAGGCAAAGAGCTGGACGGCCGCAGCGACATTTTTTCGCTGGGGACAGTGCTTTACGAAATGCTGACAGGGCAGCGCGCATTTCAAGGCCAGAGCCAATTGAGCGTGGCTTCGGCCATCCTGGAGAAAGAGCCCGCGCCGATCAGCACCGTAAAACCCCTGACTCCGCCCGCACTCGATCATGCCATCCGCCGCTGCCTGGCGAAGGACCCCGAAGAGCGCTGGCAAACCGCCCGCGACCTGGGGCTCGAACTGAAGTGGATCGCGGAAACAGGATGGCAATCGGGCACGGCGGCACCCGCGAGGGAGCGTGGCAGAAAATTCGAGCGCATGATGATGGCTGCATTGGCCGTTACCACCGCCGCCGCCGTGACTCTGGGAGTTCTGTACGCGAGACGTCCTGCCACCGATACCCGCGTCGCGCGCACTTACATCAAGCCGATGGCGAATTCGAGCTTTATTTTCAGCGGTACGGCGGCGGGATTTGCGCTCGCACCCGATGGTCGACTGCTGGCCTATGTGGCCTCAACGCCGGATGGGAAATCCGTTTTGTGGGTTCGTCCCATGGATTCCTTGCAGGCCCAGCCCCTCGCCGGCACAGAGGGCGCCACCTACCCCTTTTGGTCGCCGGACAGCCGGTTCATCGGATTCTTTGCCGGAGGCAAGCTCAAGAAAATTGAATCTTCGGGTGGCCCGCCGTTTACCATCTGCGACGCTTCCGATGGGCGAGGCGGAACCTGGAATCAGGAAGGGGACATTCTTCTTACCCCGGCGGTCAACACCGTCATTTTCCGCGTTTCTGCCTCCGGCGGCCCGCTCGTTCCCGTGACCACCCTGGACCCTTCGAAAAATGAAACCACCCACCGGTGGCCCTACTTCCTCCCGGACGGCCGTCACTTTCTCTATTTCACGGGGAATGTTTTTTCTCCCAGAGAAACGCTTACAAACTCGGTGGTGTTGGGTTCGCTCGATTCGAAGGAAAACAGGCTCCTGCTTCATTCCCACGCCAACGCCATCTACGCCTCCGGACATATCCTGTTCATGCGGCAATATACACTCATGGCCCAGCCGTTCGACACCCGGAGCCTGCAATTAACGGGCGATGCCCTGCCGATTGCCGATCCCGTTCAGGAGGGCCGGAGCGTTGCCAAAGGCGTGTTCTCTGCCTCTGAGAATGGGCTGCTCACCTATGTGGAAGGTGCGGGAGGTGCGGACCGCCAGCTGGTGTGGCTTGACCGCGGCGGAAAAGAGCTGGGGGCGATTCCCGGAGCGGATGCGTTTGCCGGCGTGCGCGTGTCGCCGGACGGAAAGAGAATCGCATACTATCTGGATGCTTCCGGCTATGACATCTGGAGTTACGACCTCTTGCGCGGCGTGAAAACGGCGCTGACGTTTGGGTCCGGTTCGGCACAGGGAAACCTTTATCCGGTGTGGTCGCCCGACGGCCGCAGGATCGTTTACACCTCCTTTCGCAACGGAAAGTATGGTCTCTATCTGAAGGCTTCCGACGGATCCGGCACGGAAGAGGCCCTTTTGGAGGCGGTGGACCGCATCAGATTCCCGACGGATTGGTCCCGGGATGGCAAGTTCCTCACTTACATCGAAGGGGCGCTGGGCGGTTGGGCGATCTGGATGCTCCCGCTCGATGGCCAACGCCAACCCTACCTTTTTCATCAATCTCAATTCGCAGAACGCGAAGCCAGTTTCTCACCGGATAGCAAATGGGTGGCCTACTGCTCGAATGAATCAGGCGAGTATAAGGTCTATGTCGTACCATTCTCCGGCTCGGGCGGGAAGTGGCAAGTCTCGCCCGGAGGGGGCTGCGGACCACGCTGGCGGGGTGACGCCAAGGAGATTTTCTATCTTTCCTCGGACAACAAAATGATGGCAGCCGAAGTGAAGGCCAGCGCATCCAGTATTGAAGTTGGCCCCATTCACCCACTTTTTGGAACGCGGCCCTACGGGGTCTTCGGGAGATTCGATGTCTCCGCTGACGGTCAGCGATTTGCTATTCCCTACGAAACCGGGCAACCCAGCGCGGCCATCACGCTCGTCATGAATTGGCCTGCCGAGCTGAAAAAGAGATGAGCCTCCTCATGCCGGGATCGAGAAGGGCTGGAATATGAAAGCAACTGAACCGAACCCGAACACCCGCGGCTGGTGGGCCAATGTTTTCAGTGATATTCATTTTTGGGTGCCCGTCGCTGTCTTGATGGGTGGATTGCTGCTTCTTCGATTTATTCGCTGATTCTTGGATGGGAGCAAAATGCCGCCAGTCTCGTCTTCCCCCGCTGTAATCCAAGACGCGTCACGTGCGAGAAAGCTTCAGCTGCTGGGCATCCTTTGCGGCTTCGCTGCGGGAGCCTGGCTCGGCGCCGCGGAGGCGCCCACCAAACTCGTTTCCACGGGCATCTCTCCGATGGTCATTTCCTTCATCATGGTTATCGGTGTTTTTCTCGCACGCTGGAGCCTGCCCGCACTGATCCTGGGCACTTCGTCGGTCCGCGCCGATGTTCGCCGGGCGCCGCACCTGATCATCTGGGCGCTGCTCGCTGGCTGTCTTTGGGCCGTGGCCAACACGCTGACGATTTTCGCAATCCGTGACATCGGCTTGAGCATCGCCTTTCCCCTTTGGAACTCCAACAGCCTCCTCGGCATCCTTTGGGGTTTTCTTTTTTTCAATGAGCTGCGCCAGGCCGGATGGCGCCGTCGCGCCGGTGTCTTGGGCGGCGCGCTGGTCATGTGTGCAGGCGCAACACTCTTAGCCGTCGCGTCGTCAGGACGCGGCCCCGCCGCGCATTCTCTCCACGGCGTCTGGGCTGCCCTCGGCGCCGGAATTCTTTGGGGCACCATGTACATCCCGTACCGCAAAGCCTACCTGACCGGCATGAATCCTCTTTCCTTCGTGACTTTCTTTTCCTTCGGTGAATTGGGTATGATGTCTCTCCTCTCCGTCAGCTCCCTCGGCCTCGCTCCGCTGTGGCACGAATTGCAGAGTGCCCGCACCGTCATTTTCTGGCTGATGCTCGGCGGTTTCGTCTGGGTCATCGGCGACGTCTTCCAGCAGTACGCCGCCAAATACATCGGCATCAGCCGCGGCATCCCGCTTTCCAACTCCAATCAACTCTGGGGCTTGTTGTGGGGGATTCTTGTTTTCGGGGAGTTGCACGGCCGGAGTACTTCCATCTACCTGGAAGTCATCGGGGGCTCCCTCTTCATGATGCTAGGAGTTGGCGCCATTGCGTTTTCTTCGGCAACCGGCCAGGAGCAGACCCGCTGGAAAGAGGCGGCTATCCGGGAAAGCGACCGCTACGGGGTTGCCGCAGACTTCGTCGAAGCCCGCATGGACGGGCGCCAGGTCCTCGGTGAAGCTAAGCCTTCCCGCAGCGGCCTGGACTGGCTGTTGGTGGTCGCCGCTACCAGTGTGTTCGTGATCTTTGCGACCATGGCGCGCGTCCCGCAGATGTCTGTCGCCTGGGGACCAGCAGCGCTTTTGACTGCGGTTCTGGTCTTGTTTCTCGTAATTTGCGGCCTGGCCCTCTGGCGCACCACGCGCTTCAATTGATGGGCCTACTGCCTTTGAAAACTTCCGCGCTTCCTTTAGAGTGGCCGGGACAAACATGACGCACGCAACCAAGCTTGATGTTGTCGGCGTGGGGCTGAACGCCACCGACACGCTGATTCCCGTCGCACACTATCCCGCGCGCGGGTCCAAAGTCGAATTTCGTTCCGCGAAAGTGTTGCCCGGCGGCCAGGTCGCTACCGCCATGATTGCTTGCCAGCAGTGGGGCTTGGGCACCCGCTACGTGGGCAAGGTCGGAGACGACAGCGCGGCATCGCTCCATCGAGCGGAATTTGCGCAATCCGGCGTCGAGGCTCATCTCCTGGTGGCTCCCGGGTGTCCCAGCCAGCAAGCCTTCATCCTTGTCGATGACTCCGGCGAACGCACCGTTCTTTGGAAGCGTGACGACCGCTTGACTTTGCGTCCGGAAGAACTCCACCGCGAATGGATCGTCAATTCCCGGGCTCTTCATGTGGATGGACACGATACCGCCGCCGCGGCTGCCGCTGCCGGCTGGGCTCGCGCCGCCGGCATTCCGGTCATCGCCGACGTGGATGAACTCTACCCCGGCGTGGAGGCGCTCTTGAAGAGCATCGACTACCTCATCACCAGCAGGGATATTCCCGGGCGGCTCATGGAAGAATCGGATTTGCGGAGGTCCCTGCCCGCGCTCCGGGAACGATTTGACTGCCGACTTACCGCTGCAACCCTGGGCGAAGAAGGCGTCTTGGCCTGGGACGGGACGCAGTTCCACTACGCCAGCGCCTTTCGCGTGCAGCCGGTCGACACCACCGGCGCAGGTGACATTTTCCACGCTGGCTTCATCTATGGACTTCTGCAAGGCTGGCCGCTGTCCCGGCAGCTCGATTTCGCCTGCGCCGCCGCCGCACTGAACTGCACCGCCGTCGGCGCCCGCGGCGGCATCCAATTCATCGACAGCATCGAGCGCCTCATGGCCGCCGGCGCGCGCCACCCCGCCGCTTACCCGTCCTAGCCGTAGAGCCTTGGCGTGCCGGCCGGGGATGGCTATAAGC